>Ga0181596_10005726_pt1 | contig 10816 bp, 14 predicted proteins | sample 041ome_6_FD_148655 | JGI IMG/M metagenome (GOLD analysis project Ga0181596, IMG submission 148655) | Coastal salt marsh microbial communities from the Groves Creek Marsh, Skidaway Island, Georgia - 041402US metaG (spades assembly) | ecosystem: Environmental > Aquatic > Marine > Intertidal zone... | reverse complement strand
ATTTTCATTATGTTGTTATATAATCCTTTTTGTGTAGTTTTTAAGTAATTTTGTATCATTTTCTTTTTGTTGGTGTAATACTTTACACCTTAGTTTTACAGATAATATATTCAATATATATATATAGGGCAATGACGAAACATAATAAAAATGCAAAATCTAAAAAACGCGTTTTGAAAAAGAAATCCTTGCGTAAAACAAAACGTAAGAATAGCAAGAATAGCAAACGAGGTGGAAATTTTTCTAGTTCCGCAAAAAAATACAGTAAAAAATTTTATAATAAATTTAAGGAAACCGCTATTGAGGGTCATGAAGGAGCTTCCAAGGCTGTTATGGATATAAAAGTAAAAGAAGGTGAAGACCCTTTATCAGAAATAATCGGTGAAATTATGTTACCATTTGTACGTCTCGCGTTTTATATATTTATGATGATAATATTGATTTTACCAAAGTCGCTTATTAAATCTACTAAGCATACAATGTTTGAAAAATCAGATAATTCATATAATGGCGGTTCTATATTTAGAGATGGTAAAGCATTAACGCATGTTAGTAAAAACCCTTGTCAAGGGAATGAAAATGAAACAGTGGTAGTAAAAGGTTTGGGAATGGGACTTGAAACGCACGATGAAATATATGTATGTAAAGGTAATGAAATTGATGTTTTAGAATCTATTGCACGAACTAGAATCAATCGTTACATATCTAGAATTGGAATGAAACAATTATTCAAATACAAACGTAAATATCATTTACTCACCGCACTATATAATGTCCCGGATACTTTTGATGAATTAAAACCATTACTTGATGACGCAAGTCAAAACAATCCCAAATTAGAAAAATATATTACCGATAATTTAAGCGATTTGAACGATGATGTTAAAACACAGTATGCTGCTATTGTAAAAGCATTGAAAAATGCTGTCAAACATTATTGTGATACAAGCAATAATGATCAAGAACTTTCTGAAGTATGCAAAACTTATAACCAAGAACAAGATTCTAATAATGAAAATACAGAAGGATTTATGGAAGGAATTAAAGTTTTATTGTTACCAACATTGAAGGAGATGGGGAAATACATAAACGCTTAGAAAAACACTGAAAGTTGAATTAAAAAATTCTTATTATATGTAAATATAACAAGAATGGTTGAATATAGTTGCGTACGATGCGGTAAATCATTTTCACAAAAGTCCCATTATTCGTCACATATGAGACGCAAAACCCCTTGCGAATCCATCACACATAAAATAAAGGCAATTGTAGAAGATGTAGTGAATGATAAAATACAAACAACGGGATTAAAGCGCAATACGATTGATAAATATTATACGTCTCATAATGTGGTCGATATGTGTATTGATTCGATGAAGACACATTTGGATATCGATAAAAAGAAAGATTTATGTATCGAACCGAGTGCTGGAAATGGTTCCTTTATACAAAAAATTAAATCTACGTTCAAAAATAACACATTCTATGACATCGAACCGGAAAACAGCAATATTATTAAGATGGACTATTTGGATTTTGATTATGATAGGGATATTCATAAAAAATATAGGAAAGTTCATGTGGTTGGGAATCCACCTTTTGGACGACAATCCACGTTGGCAATTAAGTTTATCAAAACCACGGCGAAATATGCAGACAGTATTTCATTTATATTGCCGAAGAGTTTCAAGAAGGATAGTATGAAAAAACATTATCCGTTGAATTTTCATTTGAAACACGAGATTGATTTACCTTCCAATTCATTCATCGTAGACAATACAAGTCACGATGTTCCGTGTGTATTTCAAATATGGGAGAAAATGGATATAAATCGTCCAAAGCAAATTAAAGTGGACCCATATACATATTCATTTGTGAAAAAAGACGAAAATCCGGATATTTCGTTTCGGCGTGTTGGAGTATATGCCGGTAAAGTTGACAAAAAGAGCGAAGATAAATCTCCACAATCGCATTATTTCATCAAATTTGAAAACGGGCTTTGTGATAAGGTATTTTCAGCATTATCAACACATAATTATGAATGTAAGGAAAATACAGTAGGTCCGAAGTCTATATCAAAACAAGAGCTCATACCAGTATTGAATGGAATATTGAAATAAAAAATTGATTATTGGTATTTTTTATGACTCAATTCTATATACCGATGAATATAGATGAAACCGAACCGAGTGTAGTATTGGACCAGACCTTTGATTTTACAATATCGAATTATGGGTTTGGAGACCTAAGTGACGATAGATGTATTGAAATATACAAAGATGGAATAGTGTTTTCGCACTTTATTGAAAGATGGTTAGAAGAAATGTTTGAACTCGTTCATGTAAATGGATGCAAGCAATATGATTTTCATGATAAAGCGCACCCACATATTTTATATGATGAAAAAACATTCACTCATAATGGCTGTAAATATTGTCCGTCAAATATGTTAGGACAAGGACGGATATTTAACAAGGAAGTATTTGAAGAAAAAAGTAAAAAGATGATATTTTGCATAGTCTCAAATGTGAATTTCCCACATATTCGGGTTAAATTTGTTAAGGGGGAAGTGTTAATGCAAAAATACCCATTAGGAGTAATTGGCATCAAACATCACGACGAATTCTTTGGTGTATAGACCGAAAATATATATTTTAGTAAAATATAAAAATATTATATTATATAGTTATAGATATTAGTAATGATAAAGCAATATTTATTGGTTATACTTGCTTTTTTTATGGGGTCCTCTGTTTCTGATAATATATATCATAATACACCGCGTTATATCAGAGTACGCGACGACGAAGAATCTCAGGATTCACATATAGTTCTCATGTATACTAATGCTGTAGAGGCATTGCATAAATACATTAAATCATTTTCTACACCGATAAATATACTCAGTCTAGAAGGTGACGATGAAGATATTTCAGACAATCACGACAAAAAAGAGAAAAAAAAGAAGAATAAAAAAAAGAAGGATAAGAAGGATAAAGAAGATTCTGATGATGAATTAGAAGAAGAGGAAGAGCTTTCCGATGAGGAAGATAATAACAAGAAGGATAAAAAGAAGAAGGATAAAAAGAAGAAGGATAAGAATGATAAAGAAGATTCCGATGATGAATTAGAAGAAGAGGAAGAAGAGCTTTCCGATGATGAATTAGAAGAAGAGGAAGAAGAGCTTTCCGATGAGGAAGATAATAACAAGAAGGATAAAAAGAAGAAGGATAAAAAGAAGAAGGATAAGAAAGACAAAGAAGATTCTGATGATGAATTAGAAGAGGAAGAAGAAGAAGAAGAGCTTTCCGATGATGAATTAGAAGAAGAAGAACTTTCCGATGATGAAGATGATAACAAGAAGGATAAAAAGAAGAAGGATAAAAAGAAGAAGGATAAGAAAGACAAAGAAGATTCCGATGATGAATTAGAAGAAGAGCTTTCCGATGATGAAGATGATAACAAGAAGGATAAAAAGAAGAAGGATAAAAAGAAGAAGGATAAGAAAGACAAAGAAGATTCTGATGATGAATTAGAAGAGGAAGAAGAGCTTTCCGATGATGAATTAGAAGAAGAGGAAGAAGAGCTTTCCGATGATGAATTAGAAGAAGAAGAACTTTCTGATGATGAAGATGATAACAAGAAGGATAAAAAGAAGAAGGATAAGAAAAAGGATAAGAAAAACAAAGAAGATTCTGATGATGAATTAGAAGAAGAGGATGAACTTTCTGATGATGAAGATGATAACAAGAAGGATAAAAAGAAGAAGGACAAGAAGGATAAAAAGAAGAAAGATAAAAAGAAGAAGGATAAAGACAAAGAAGATTCTGATGATGAATTTGCCATAGCCCCAAGTTCAGCACCAACTGTGTTTTAAATCAATTTAGGAATTATGAGTCATAAAACTATACATTTATGAAAATATATAGTTACAAAGGTAAAATTCATCCGTAAGTTGTTCGTTCTTATCAGAGTATTCATTTGGAGGATGAAAAAGTAATTAAGGTTCACTAAAAGAGTAGTAACAAAATTGAATAATCATATGTTTGAAAGAGTATTGTAAATGAAAATATGAATAAACAAGAAATCATTAGCAAATTGGAGACAGTATCCAATGCATACGAAAGGATATTAAAGTTAGAAGATATTCGTTCACAAACACAAGATATATTGGAATTATCTGTATCCGATTTACGAACAAAGAAAAGATACGATGATTTGACAAAAGAATTGAGTAAATACCGACAAGAAAATAGACGGAATCCTTCTCCTTCTGATAGTAATAATATGAAATTGATGAAAACGATTCATGAGGAAATAGAAGACATACGAAATGAGTTTGGTTTTGACAAGATCAATAAACTGGATCAAATCCGGGGTTTATATAGTAGATTCTTCGACGTAGAACGTATAAAAAATGAGGGAAACATAATCAAAGGTATGAAATTGCGCCGATTGGCAATCCAAACTAACGAAGAATTGGAAGTTCTCTACAAAGAATATAAAAATATTGACTATTTAGAAGAGCTATTGGTTGCACTTTATGAAAAATTAGAGAACGCGTAGAAATGAGGAAAGGATTATACACAATATAATAATTTTTTATTTCCATAGTATATAATGGTTCCAACTGAAAGAGATTATGACTTTATTAAACGAGAATTATTGCTATTACCTTCAAAGCAAAGGAGGGAAATAGAATCACATAACTCGTATTATGGCAGAAAGGAGTATTATCCCAACAATTTAGATAAGTGGGCTGAAATAGGTAGACAAATGCCAAAGAAGCACGCAGAAGAGAAGGCGGAAATGGAGAAAAAGCTCAAAGAAATGCGAAATGAAATTGACGAACATAACAAAAAGTTAATGGAAGCAGCAACAAAAGGTCCTCAATGTGCTGTATGTTTGGAGAACAAATATGCAGAAGACGGTCCGAATGTAGCTGTAAGTTTCGGCCCTGGAAAATGTAGAAAACATATTTTCCACGAAGGGTGCGTTAAAGACGGACGTGTAAGTCGTTGTCCGTTGTGTAGAGGTGCCAAAAAAGCGTTGAAACGTGTAGATATGAAGAAATTATCAAAACTCGCATCTCCTATAATAAAGGTAAAAGCAGCAAAGGTGACAAAAAAGAAATCTCCTACAAAGAAGGTTATGGAACGCAAACGCTGTCCGAATGGCACTCGTAAGAACAAGAAAACAGGTGAATGTGAAAAGAAATAGATGATATATTACAGTATATATACTGTATTATATGGAAAATATTCTAATTACAGGAACTGGACGGTACTGAACAACATTATTGATATAGTTTAACTATTTTAGTTAAAAATGAGTTAAACATAAAATATTTGGAAATAGTATAGAATGCCGAAATATACTTGCGACCGATGTTTGAAAGAGTTTTCTCAAAAATCCCACTATACTAAACATCAAAATAAAAAAATACCTTGTCAAGATAATAAAGGAAAGATTGAAGAAGTTGTTGAGAATATTATTAATAAAAAATTGATTTCAAATAATAGTGAAATTATAACTCAAACACAAAATATGGATATAGATTTACAAGAATTTATTAAGTGTGATGTATTTACACCAGATGATATAAGTAAATTAATGGCTTCTAAATTAAGTAATAAAGGAAATATTTTAGAACCATCTGTTGGCAGTGGAAATTTATTAAAGTATGTAAATCTTGAAAACTACGAGTTTGCTGATATATTTGAAATAAAAAAAGAGTATTTAGAAAGTATCCCATTCAATAAAAAATTAAACATTTATAATTGTGATTTTATAAAAAAACATATTGATACTAAGTATGATAATATAATTATGAATCCTCCATATATTAAAACACAGGATTTATCCAAAGATTATAGGAATTACTTAAAAACAAATTTTGATATTCTAAAAAATGGTATTATTGATATATATTATGCATTTATAATCAAATGTCTAAATTTGTTGAAACCTGATGGTGTATTGGTTTCAATCACACCTAATTCTTATTTGTATAATAAGTCTTCTTTAAGATTACGTAAATATTTATTTGATAATAAGTACGTTAAAGAAATTATAGATTTTAATGATAAAAAAATATTTCCTGGTGTTTCTGTGTATTGCTGCATAACAATATTTACTAAAACAGATAAGCAGTGTATTATTTATAATAATAGAAAAATAATGTATACAGATATAATAAAAAATTATTCATTATTTAATACAACATCAAATAGTAATTTGAAATTAAAAGATATTTGTAAAATCAAAAATGGTATTGCTACTTTACGTGATAAAATATATATTCATCCTACAAAATTATACGATGAACCTTGTTGGAAAAAAATAACAAATGGAAATTCTGAACGATTTATTATTTATCCATACAAAGAAGGTATTATTATTGACGAAGAGATATTTCATAAAGAAAATCCATTAACATACAATTATTTATTATCTCAAAAAGTTGAACTTTCTAAGAGGGATAAAGGCAACAAAAAATATCCGAAATGGTATTCTTATGGAAGAACACAATCATTAAAATATAGTAAAAAAATGTGTATATATATACCTTGTTTCTTAAATCCAGAATTAATTAATGAAAACATTATTACGAAAAATAATATACTACATTCTGGTTGTTTATGTATTGAACCAAATAATGAAAAAGATATTCAACTAATTATAAAAACAATTATTAATAATAAAGAATTTATTAAACTTAATTCATCAAAGAGGTCTGGTGGATGGATTAGTTTAAGTAGTAGAACATTATATGATTTGGAATTATAATAATTTACTTAGTATTGAACTAAATGACCTATATGGTGTAATAAATTTTTTTATGGGTTGTATTTTATCAAAACATTCACCTTTTTTTTTTATGTGTTCAACTTCAACAATATAGTTAATTATATCATAACATATGTTATGTTTTAATAATTGATTGTAATTTTCAATATCATTTGTTGTTATATTTTCAAAATTTTTGATTTCTTTGTTATTATTCAAATAAGGCGTTTTGTCCATTAATATATTAATGGGGATAATGTATATGTCTGGGTTACACCACTTTATATGTATCAATTCACCCGTTAAATTTTCCCAGCTATTGTTTTTATTTTGCTTATAATTACTCATAATAATCTTAACAGGAAATATTATATATGGTATTTTATTCTTTAATACCACAATATCACATTTCTTTTTTTTACTGGAATTGCAAGAATTTATATTATATTCTAATTGTATATCATAACCCTTTTCACACGTAAAATGCCGTTCTAATATGTCCTTTATTGAAGAATGAAAATAATCTACTTTTTTAGGACTCCTTGAACCATATTTGAAATATGTTTCATACGTTTCATTTATTATTTGAATAAATCGTTTTGCTTCAAATAATAACTTTATGGATTCCATTATGATTGTATTTTGTATTATATTCACCTTTTTTTTTCAAATCAATTTTTCTAATGATATATAATGGCGAAAACAGAAAATTCACTTCAATAGAGGTTCTCAACATGTACGAACACCAGTAATTCGTGTAGATAGATGGTTTGATTGTAGCCACTTTCCGGGCGCGAAGCGCCCATATGGGAGGCATTTACTGGGTTTATGGAATAAAAAAGATGTAAATATTGGGATTATCATTATATCATTTATCGCCGAGGTTGTCCGAGAATATGACCTGTATCTTTGGTTGAAGCGCGTTCATTTGCTTGAGGTGTATTCAATCCCGAGTCCTTGTATTTATTTACTGCGAAGTTGCGAACACCTTGGTTATTATTAAGAATAGGCTTTTCGTGACGAATCGCACCATTGGCTTTTTTAGAGAAGAGGTCGGAAGGCATAGTAGAGTAGTTATCAATTATTGATATTAACAATACCAAAAGGATTAATTCAATTTTATATCTGAAATATTTATTAATAACAAAAACAGCAAGGAAACTACATTCAAAAAGAAATAAAATACAGAGAAAACAGAAAAATGGTATTAGAAAGGTTTCAAACCAGCATGTACAAACATATCGCAAGAAAATGTCATTACAAAGTCCCGAAATACCTTTGAAAAAATAGCTGACAATGATGTATTCCAATAGCACATCAAAAATGTAAGAAAACCCATACAAGGTGATATTATAGCCACTTTCCGGGCGCGAAGCGCCCATATGGGAGGCATTTACTGGGTTTATGGAATAAAAAAGATGTAAATATTGGGATTATCATAATCATTTATAGTCGTCCGCCAGCTTTGAGTTGAGAATTTGTGATGGTTTTATCGCCGTGTGCCCGATTGTCGTGTCTGTCTTCCCACATATAATTGGATGCTGTATTTTTACCACCGTGATTACGTGCAAGAATATGACCCGCATCTTTATTTGCTGCGCGTTCATTTGCTTGGGGTGTATTCAAACCAAAATCCTTATATTTATTTACTGCGAACTTGCGAACAGCTTGGTTATTATGAAGGGTAGGCTTTTCGTCACGAATCGCACGATTGATTTTTTTAGAGAAGAGGTCGTAAGGCATAGTAGAGTAGTTATCAATTATTGATATTAGCAATACCAAAAGGATTGGAATCAATTTTATGTATGCAATATATATAATGGCGAAAACATCAAAGAAACTACATTCAAAAAGGAACAAAACCCAGAAAAAACAGAAAATTGGTTTTAGAAAGGTTTCAAACAAGCATGTACGAACACATCGCAAGAAAATGTCATTGCGAAGTCCTGAAATACCTTTGAAATCTGTCAAAGACGAAGATGTATTTGAATGTGAAAATGTCAAACACGGCTGTGAATGGCAAGCGGATAAATTCAAGTGTTTCAATAGCATCAAATACAAGAAAAATAAGAATAAACCAGACAAGGTGACATTCACCAATAAGAGAAAAGGCACCCGAAAGTTGAAAACACCAGTAATTCGTGTAGGTGGATGGTTTGATTGTAGCCACTTTCCGGGCGCGAAGCGCCCATAGAGAGGCATTTACTGGGTTTATGGAGATAGAACTATATTTTTACATAGAAAAACATAGTTTATGCGGTGGTTAGATACCTTATGCTATATAAAATTGAAATTCGCATCAAAGTATTTATAATAGTATTAATATAGTTGAATATGGGAAGAGATTACGAATATGAAAAGAATAACATAGCATACGACCATCAATATACGCTTGAAACTGGTGGTGGCATAAAATGCAAAAATTATGAAGTATGTGAAAGTGTGTTACCGGAATGGTGGTTTGACTGTAAAGGGCATTATTTATGTATAAACTGTGATATAATGTTTGGATATTGGAAAGGTAGTAAAGGTGTATTACAAATAACTGATAATACAGAATGTCCTATTTGTATAGAAAAAAAACGTTGTATATCGCAACCGAATTGTCAGCATGTTGTTTGTATTGATTGTTTCAAACGATGTTATTATAAACAGGAGGAACGTTGTCCCATAAAATTTCCATATTCAAAGCAAATAGAAGAAGAGTATGATGATGACGATGAAAATCCAAAATGGGAAACAGAATATCCTTTAATAAAGATATATATTCAAGAATATGATAAATGGCTTGATGAAATAGATAAAAAATATGAAAACGAAGAATATCTTAAAAAGTGTCCGTTGTGTCGTAATTAGCCGGGCGCGAAGCGCCCATAAGGAAGGCATTTTACATTGTTTATGGAAATAGAACTATATTTTTTATATGAAAACTATAGTTCATGCTGTGGTTATTTTACATATCAATGATTATATTTGTTGTTTTATAACATCAATCGGACACTTGTTTTCATAAATAAAAATTTTATAAGCATCACGAGACTTATATGAACATTCTTCCTTATTAAACAATAATCCAATTTCATTTAATGTATCAATAAAGGCACCTTCATCCGCAAATGAATCATAATTATATGCATAACTTAAAATAAATGTTTGTTCTTCTCTGGCAGGACCTTTTTGGTTTTTAGGTTTATAAGCGTATATTTTATAATTGTCTATAAATGGATAGCCTTTCCCTGTAATTAATTCAAGTTTTTTCGTTAATCTTATACGTTTATTTGGATTACTAACATTATGACAATTTCCCCAAACATTTGTTTCTCTAATAACCATATCATTATTCATATTATATAATATGTAAATATTACTAATTTTTATATTATTTTATGAAATTACATTTCATGCTGTGGGTAGGTTCCCTATATTCCAAATAAAATAGATAACAAATATAAAATTAAATCAATTTAACATAATATAACCAATCATAGACAAATAAAGATTATGGATATTACAGTAGAACCTGAGATATATTGTCCGATAATAGACAATACCGGTAATTATATAGATAAGTGTCCTGCATTTATCAAGCATGGAATCAAATGTCCGTGTGGTGCTCGGGACAATTGGGTATATGACAGTAAACAGAAGTTCAAACAGCATATAGTATGTGGGAAGCATAGGAAATGGATACAACAATTGAATAACAGTAAAATGAACTTTTATCAGGAAAATATCAAGTTGCAAGAAACGGTTAAGATGCAACAAGAAATAATAGCAAAAAAGGATAAAGAACTGAATAATTTGATTGCTATTAACCGTTACCTTGAAAGCAAAACAATAGTACCAACCCATAATCAGAGTGTTGATTTGTTAGGAATAGATCTATAACGGGCGCGAAGCGCCCATAAGGGAGGCATTTACAGGGTTTATGGAGTGAATGATATATTTTTTTACAAATATATGATTTATTATATTTGCTCTCCATTTCCGGTTTATAATAAAAATTGAATAATAATAAAATAATATA
>Ga0181596_10005723_pt1 | contig 10817 bp, 8 predicted proteins | sample 041ome_6_FD_148655 | JGI IMG/M metagenome (GOLD analysis project Ga0181596, IMG submission 148655) | Coastal salt marsh microbial communities from the Groves Creek Marsh, Skidaway Island, Georgia - 041402US metaG (spades assembly) | ecosystem: Environmental > Aquatic > Marine > Intertidal zone >... | reverse complement strand
ATTGTTGTTATTAATGAGACAAGTATGTGTGAACCTTTAAAAATCTCAACTGAAATTGGCGCTTAACAGTTACGTTTTCAGACGCTTACTCAGCGTGGCCATTTTGGCTTTTTCGAGTACAGTAGCGTCATTCGGGCTTTACCTTTTTAATAACTGGGACAGTTGCGTCAAAAACAGGTTGCCTCGTAGCCTTAATAACCACATAGTTCTAGAGGTAATCACAGGGAGGTGGTTATGGAAGGAGGCGCTGTGGAAACGCGTGGCAACAGTTTATTACGTACCAATTGGGGTCAGCCGTTTGGCATTGCGCTGGTCGGGGGCGCAGCGGCCTTTGCGCTTGAGTACGTTCGGGTCGATCCTACCTTTGGTGTAGGGGTTGCACTCTGGCTATTTTTTCCCCTTGTCGTCTTATCGCTGTGTGGTGGCTTCGCCGCCATGGGTTCGGCAGCGGTGGCCGTCACCTTACAATACTCGTTAAGCGATCACGCGCTCTCTGCATTTGATGCCGCCATTTATCTGTTTACGGTTACCGCGTGTTGTTTCGTTGTTTGGCGCACCCGACAAATGCGCATTATCGATGGTGTTTTGCTGTCCTGGGGGGCGGTAATTCCGGCCAATGTTATTTATCACCAAGCGCTGTTTCAGTACGGATTGAATGCGGGGGTTTTAGAGCTTTCCTCGGATCTCATGTCCCAGCTCATTCCGGCGATGCTCGTTCAGTGGTTGGCCATGCGTCCGCGTCCGTTGGCGCCGATATTTCCGCGTCTAACCTCCACCGTAACAACTGAGCCACTACAGCTATCGGTCGTCGCTCGAACCTTTCGGTTGCCTACCGTTGTGCTTTTGGTCCTGGCATGTATTGACTTCATCGCGACCCAGTCGCTTTACGTCAGGGTTGAGCTGGAGCGGTCCTTGGCGCTCCAACGCGCCCAAAGCGCCATGGTGGCAGTACAGTCCTCTTTGGATAAGACCTCAGTCTTTACCCAAGTGACGTTGGAGGAAGAGGTTACTAAGGCGCTGTTGACGGCGTTAGCCCCTCCCGAGCCCTCGGCTGAAACGCAGGGTAGACCCGCTGAACAGGAGCTGCTCGAGCAGTCGGTAGCTTCAGGTCACGACAGCAGGAAGGTTTCAAGCCGAGAGCTTTTAGATGCTGGTGTGCGTGTTGATCTGGTGTTTGAGGCCGGTGATCTGCTTAAGGCCTCTCAGTCTGAAGTCATCGCCAAGCCCTCCACCCGAGAGCGCGACAGAAGCCCTCTCGATTGGGTGTATCAGCGGGAGTGGCTGGTTCAGGTGCCCGTCACTCTGGATTCGGGTTTAGGCGTCGTGAGGATTCGCGAAGATGTGGGTAGGCCCGTTGCGGTCAATTACCGCGCTATGGTCTGGGGTCTGCTGGCAACTTTTCTGCTCCTCGGGGGCTTACTTTCCGTTTACCAGCGCTGGGGTCGCCGTGTCGGCGAATCAGTGCGTCATAGTTTGGATCAATTTGCTGCCTGGCAGCCTGGTGATGTCATCTCACTCGCGCTGCCTGTTGAGCGGGGCCTTATTCTCGAAATCGATTCGGTGCGCGACAGTCTGCAGGGGCTTATTGATAAATTTAATGCCAACTACGATGAACTCAACCAGGTTAGCTCTGATCGGCAACGTTTGTTGGGGCAGTTGGGCGCCATTTACACTGCCGTGCGTGAACCCGTCATCGTCGTCGATGAGGGATTTCAACTCAATGAAGCCTTGAGCAACCCCGCGGGCATGGAATGGGGGCGTCGCTTGAAGATGGATTTTGCAGAGCTTGCGCGCGCCATTCCCCAAGTGGGGCAGCCCGATGCAGCGTGTGCTTGTGAAAGTCGATTTGCAAAGATTTTGCTTGGGGAAATACAGGGCCGGCAGGTGTCTGATAAATCGGCGGTCCGTTTGACCGATGGCGAGGGCAAAACGTCGGATTTTTATGTATCGGTCGGTGCCATAGAGAGGCGGTTGCCGGCTGATTCTGTGTCGGAGGAGCCATCAGCTCGGGGGGGTGAAGAGCCATCAGCTGGCGTTGGTGAAGAGCCATCAGATCGGGGAGGTAAAGAGCCATCAGCTGGAGGTGGGTTTGTCATTTTGCTCAGTGATGTCTCTGCACTGATTGCGGCGCGTAAAGCACTCGAGCATCAGTCCAAGCTCACTGCGCTTGGAGGTCTTGCCTCGGGTATCGCCCACGAATTGAATCAGCCTTTAAATGCTATTCGCATGGCGCTGGCAAACATGCAGCGGCGTATGACTTTACAAACACTTGATGGGGCGACCCTGGCGAGTAAGATCGAGCGGCTCGATGAGCAAGTGTCCAGAATGGGCGTGTTAATCAAAGCGATGCGCGCTTATTCCGCCGATGAAAATGTTAACCCCCTGCCCGTTGAACCCAATAGCGTGCTGCAGGACATTCTCACGACGATGAATCATGAGCTAGCCGATCACCACATCACCATAACAACTGAGGGCAGGGCAGAAAATTGTCGTGTTACAGCTAACCCTAACGTCCTCGGTCGGCTGTTCGCGGAGGTTCTGGGTAACGCGATCGATGCCCTCAAGGTCACATCGGATGGTTTGAGGGAGTTGGTCGTGCGGCAAAAAGGCGATGGCCGTGCGTGGGTTTTGGAGATCGAGGATAGCGGAGAGGGGTTTCTTGTCAGCGATGAGGCGAGGTTGTTTGAGCCTTTTTACACCACCAAAGATGATGTGAAACACGCCGGCTTGGGTCTCAGCACCGCCTGGCAAATCGCGCAGGATTTGGGCGGGGATATTGCGCTTGAGCGACGTGCTAATCGAACTGTAGCTACGATAAGGTTGCCCCTCGAATCAGCTATTGCCTAGCCGGGGGCCGCCTCAGACCGAGCTGTGTTTCTGCTCCCACGCCCAGGCGGTTGCCACAATCATCTCGATCTCGGAATGACGCGGTTGCCAACCGAGTTCCTCTCGAGCACGGGAGGCATCCGCGACAAGTCTCGCCGGGTCGCCCTCTCGGCGTTGACCCAGACGGTAAGGTATTGATTGGCCGACGATATCCTCGCAGGCGGCAAAGACTTCCTTTACCGAAAAACCAACGCCGTTACCCAAATTGAAGGCATCGAATTGAGGGCCTTCAAGGCGCTGTTGTTCCAGGGCGTTCATGGCGCGAAGGTGCGCATCCGCTAAATCTTGCACATGTATGTAATCTCTTACGCAGGTGCCATCAGGGGTCGGATAATCGTCACCAAAAATAGTCAGGGGTTGACCGGCGCCTGATGCTGCTTTTAACGCAGTTGGGATAAGGTGGGTCTCGGGATCGTGAACTTCCCCAAGGGACGCATCTTCGGCGGCTCCCGCGGCATTGAAGTAGCGTAAAGAGACTGCTGCCATTGGCGAAGCCTCGCAGGTCGCTTTTAGCATATTCTCTACCGTTAGTTTGGTTTGGCCATAGACATTGATCGGTACCTTTGGGTGATCTTCTGTAATCCGATCGGTGAGCGGGTTGCCATAAATAGCCGCAGTAGATGAAAACACCACGCGATGCCAGCCGTTCTCCAGCGCGACCTCGAGAAGATTGGCTGTTCCTGTCACGTTATTTTGATAATAGGTAACCGGCGTCTTCGCCGATTCGCCGACCAGCGACTTGGCGGCAAAGTGAAAGATGCCGTCGATCTCGAGGCCACGCAGTGCATCCCGCAGCGCTGAGGGGTTCCGCAGGTCTACGTCGAGGACCACTTGTCCCTGAGTTGCCCAGCGGTGTCCGGTGGAAAAGTTGTCGAGAATCGTCGCGGTGTGGCCATGCTGCAGAAGCGCGCGCACCGTATGCGACCCCACGTAACCCGCACCTCCGGTTACCAGATAATGCACGCTTGAGTTGCCTTATGAGATCGGTGGCGATGCGCGCAGGCGTCGCCAGTAGTGCAGCACATCATACCCGGCGCATCGTGCAAACCCAGGCCAACTCTTACTCGTCGAGGAAGCTGCGCAGATAATCCGACCGTGTGGGGTGGCGCAACTTGCGTAGCGCCTTGGCTTCGATCTGACGGATACGCTCCCGGGTTACGTCAAACTGTTTACCCACTTCTTCGAGGGTGTGGTCGGTGTTCATACCGATACCAAAACGCATTCGCAGGACCTTGGCTTCTCGGGCGGTTAATCCCGCCAGCACATCTTGAGTTGCTTCTGTTAGCCCTTCCTCGGTGGCGGAGTCCACCGGGCTGGCGATAGTGACGTCTTCGATGAAGTCGCCCAAATGCGAGTCTTCGTCGTCGCCGATAGGGGTTTCCATCGAGATGGGTTCCTTGGCGATCTTGAGTACCTTGCGCACTTTGTCTTCCGGCATGTCCATGCGCTCACCCAGCTCTTCGGGGGTTGGCTCGCGTCCCATCTCTTGCAACATTTGACGCGAAATTCGGTTCAGCTTGTTGATGGTTTCAATCATGTGAACCGGGATACGGATGGTGCGCGCTTGATCGGCGATAGATCGTGTGATGGCCTGTCGAATCCACCAAGTGGCGTAGGTCGAAAACTTGTAGCCCCGGCGGTATTCGAACTTGTCGACCGCCTTCATCAGACCGATGTTGCCTTCCTGGATCAGGTCGAGAAATTGCAGGCCGCGGTTGGTGTATTTTTTCGCAATCGAAATCACCAGGCGCAAGTTAGCTTCAACCATTTCTTTTTTGGCGCGACGCGCGCGGGCTTCGCCCATGCTCATACGGCGATTGATCTCTTTGATCTCGGCAACCGACAGACCAATTGCCTGCTCGACATCGCCAATGCGGCGCTGCAATCGCTGCACCTCTTCTTTGTGAAGATTGATGCGCGCGCCCAGCTCTTTCTTGCGTGCGACGCGGGATACCCAGCGTGCGTCACTCTCGGAGCCAGTAAAGCTCTTGATAAATTCTTTGCGATCCATGCGGCACTCGCGCACGGCAATGCGCATGATTTCGCGTTCCTGCGTTCGAATGATCGCTAGGGCTACCCGCGGCTCATCGATCAGCGGATCGAATACACGGGGTGTTAATTTGAAAAACTTGAACAGCTCGCCCAGCTTTTCCATTTCAGCGGCCGCGTTCTTGTGTTTATAGCCGCTGGCGGTAATGGCTTTTTCGGTCTTGGTGCATTGACGCTTGAGGGCAGTAAATCGCTTCTTGGCTTCAACCGGATCTGGGCCAGTGTCGCCGCTATCTTCATCGTCATCGGTCGCATTCTCGGCGGCGGCGTCTGCCATCTCCTGTGCCGAGGGGACGTGCTCAGCGGGATCGAGGTAGCCAATAAGAATATCGGCGAGCTTGCGCTCCTCTTTGGCGATGAGGTCGTATTCGTTACACAGTTTTCGCACGACGCCTGGGTAGTAGGCGAGGGCCGCCATGAGTTCGCGAATGCCTTCTTCTATGCGCTTGGCGATCACGATCTCGCCTTCGCGGGTGAGTAGTTCGACGGTTCCCATCTCGCGCATGTACATACGCACGGGGTCTGTGGTTCGGCCGGCTTCGTTCTCTACTGCAGCCAAGGCGGCGGCGGCTTCTGCCGCGGCAATCTCGTCTGCCGAACGATCCCCTTCAGTCAGGATCAGTTCGTCGGTGTCGGGCGCTTGCTCGAACACTTGAATACCCATGTCGTTGATCATCTGGATGATGTCTTCGACTTGATCAGGTTCAGAGATATCCTGGGGTAGATGGTCGTTTACCTCGGCGTAGGTGAGGTAACCCTGTTCTTTGCCTTTGGCAATAAGTGCTTTAAGACGCGACTGCTGATGCACTTTGTCCTGCATGCTTAACCCTGCGTGTTTATTAGAGTGAAATAAGTTCGAGATTGTACCGTGGACCGTGAAATTGGACCATCGATGCACCTGAATTATTGTAATTTTCCTAAGATTTTAACCGGTTTGAGCAAAAAAACCGACTGAATCGTCGTGATTGGTCTCTTTCGCCTTCCAGAGTCGCCGCTTGCGGGCGCTTTGGCCCGCCGACGGGGCGAGGTAGCGAGGTGGGGCTTAAAGCTCCGGGGGCTAGCCATCAGCCATTTTGGGTGGGGGTCAGGCTTTACCCGTGAGTGCCCTGATCCTCCGGGTGGTGTCCAAGAGCTCCTGTTTTTCGTCGGCCGTCATCGACTCGTAGTTTTTTGCCTTTAGTTCAGCGTTCCGAGCGCGCAGTATTGAAAGCGCCTCTTCGTGAGTCACCCGAGTCAGCAAAGCCTCGAACAATTCGGCCTGCCCGGCATTGTCCTCTAAGGGTTCACGTCCTGCCAGCTCGGTCAGCAAGTTGCCTTGCGGCGTGCCATACCAAAACCCCAGCAGGGCAGCAGTGCTGATATCGGGCTGGGCTTGAACCCGTGTAATAAAGTCACTCAGGAGCGCGAGATCGTGCCGGTCGGCTTCCGGGAGTGTGTTCGCCTCAACGCGCTCAGCGAGTTTAGGATTGAGAACTAATAAACCCAGGAGGCGGTGTACCGGGTTGCGGCTCGACGGTATCAGGGTCTCGTCGGCGTGCTGAAGCGTGTTGTCGGAGTCGCCGGCAGCCTTCGTCAGCCATGCTGGAGGGCCGTCCTCGTCTCGATCACTCGGAGGCTCTTCGCCCCGAGGGTATTGCGAGGATTCGGCTGTCGGCCGCTCCCGCGAGGTGTCCTCACGGTGAGCGGCGATAGACGCTATGACCTCCGGCGGCGGCGTTTGTAGGCGCTTAAGGCTATCGATATCGATCCCGGTGCGCTCGGCCAACGCCTGATACATCAGGGCTTTAAAAACGCCTTCGGGAAGCTGCGAGAGAAAGGGCGCGGCCATCTTCGCGAAGCGCGCCTTGCCATCGAGGGTGCCGGTGTCGATGCCCTCGGCGAGTCGTGTAAATAAAAACGTCTCCAATGGGGTCGCTGTATCAAACAGGTGCTCAAGATGTTCACGGCCTTTGTCGCGCACAACGGTATCGGGGTCCTCGCCCTCGGCCAAAAACAGAAAGCGGGCTTGGCGGCCATCTTCCATCGCCGGGAGGGTCGCCTCCAACGCGCGAAACGCCGCTTTGCGACCGGCCTCGTCCCCGTCAAAGCAGAACACGACTTCTGGGACGTGGCGGAACAAGCGTTCCAGATGCGCCTCGCTGGTCGCCGTGCCGAGGGTGGCGACCGCGTAGGTGATGCCAAATTGGGCGAGCGCAATCACATCCATGTAGCCTTCGACTACAACAATACGCTCGAGGCTGCGCTCGGACTTTCGGGCCTGATAAAGGCCGTACAGTTCGCGCGATTTCTGAAAAACCGGTGTTTCAGGGGAGTTGAGGTATTTCGGTTTATCATCCCCGAGCACGCGACCGCCAAAGGCAATGACTCGGCCACGAGCATCTAGGATGGGAAACATGATGCGGTCACGGAACCGGTCGTAGACACGGTTCTTATCGTTTTTTACCAGCATGCCGCCGGTCATGAGCAGTCGCTGGGGGGTCTCTTGGTTGCCGAGCGTTGTCAGGAGATTGTCCCAGCCGGGGGGCGCAAAGCCGACACGAAATTGTCGGGCGATCTCGCCGCTAAGGCCTCGGCTTTTAAGGTAGGCCACGGCTCGCGAGGCTTGCTCATGATGACGCAAGCCATGTTCATAAAAACGAGCGGCTTGTTCTAGCTGCTCGAGCAGTGGGCGGTTGCTGTCTTGCGCCGGCTTTTCGCCGGGCCTGGCCTCTTCCCGGGGCACCTCCAGCCCGCAGGTCTGTGCCAGCGACTCGATTGCCTCGGGGAATTCCATGCGCTCGTAATCCATGACGAAGCCAATGGCGTTACCCCCGGCACCGCAGCCGAAGCAGTAGAAAAATTGTTTTTCAGGGTTGACGGAAAACGAGGGAGTTTTTTCGTCGTGAAAGGGGCAGCACGCGGAGAAGTTCTTGCCGGACTTTCGGAGTTTGACTCGCCGGTCTATCACCTCAACGATGTCGACCCGGTCGAGAAGGTCGTCGATAAATTTTTCGGGGATGCGGGCCACGGCGCGACGAGGTCGCTAGCCGTTCAGCTTGGCTTTGACGAGCTTGGAGACTTCACCCATGTCGGCCCGACCCTGTAGCTTGGGTTTGATGGCACCCATCAGGGGGCCCATCGCGGCCATGCCAGTGGCATCAATGCCCGCCAGTGCTTCATCGATCAAGGTTTCAATGTCGGCTGCGGACAGCTGCTCGGGCAGGAACTCTTGAATGACCGCGATCTCCGAATCTTCTTGGGCGGCGAGCTCTTCCCGGCCAGCGTCACGGTATTGGGAGGCGGAGTCTCGGCGCTGCTTAACCATCTTGTCGAGGATCGACAGCGCGCGCGCGTCGTCGATGTCGATGCGTTCATCGACTTCGACGCGTTTGAATTCGGCTTGAATGAGACGAATGGTGGCCAGTCGGGCTTTATCCCGGGCCTTCATGGCGGCCTTCATCTCCGCCTTGACGGTGGTGACGAGGTCGCTCACGTGAGGTGTCTCCGGATCTTAGTAGAGGCGCTGACGCTTGCGATTCTCGCGTGACACCTTCTTGGCGTGACGCTTAACGGCGGCGGCGGCGGCGCGCTTGCGGATTGTCGTGGGCTTTTCGTAGTGCTCACGCTTGCGCACCTCGGCCAAGAGGCCAGCCTTTTCGCAGGAGCGCTTGAACCGACGCAATGCAACGTCGAAGGGCTCGTTTTCTTTTACCTTAACTGAAGGCATTCAACTCACTTCCTGTTGGTTCTGTCGGCATGGGTGCCGAGCCGTTGTTCTTGTCCGAGCCAAAAAAACCGGCCCGATACGTCAAAGGGCGCGCAGTATAGGCGCGCTGGGGGGATTTTGCAAAGCCAATCAACGTGTTAGTTTTCCCTCCCTTTCGGCGAATTTGGGTAGTAAACGTGCGGGTATTGGGCATTGAAACCAGCTGTGACGAGACCGGGATCGCGCTTTACGATACCGAGCGGGGACTGCTTGCCGACGCCCTCTACAGCCAGGTGCCCGTGCATGCCGAGTACGGTGGCGTGGTGCCCGAACTGGCCTCCCGGGACCATATTCGGAAGACCCTGCCCTTGGTGGAGCAGGTCCTCAGTGAGGCGGGAATACCCAAAAGTGACCTCGATGCCATTGCGTACACCGCCGGGCCCGGCCTCGTTGGCGCCTTGATGGTGGGGGCCACGTTGGCGCGCTCCATGGCGTTTGGGCTCGGGATTCCAAGCCTTGGCGTTCACCATATGGAAGGCCACCTGTTGGCACCGCTGTTGGCTGAGGATCCCCCGGAGTACCCGTTTATTGCGCTTTTGGTGAGCGGCGGCCACAGCCAATTGGTGCGGGTCGACGGGTTGGGGCGCTACGCCTTGTTGGGCGAATCGCTGGATGATGCCGCTGGTGAGGCCTTCGACAAGACTGCAAAGCTGCTGGGGCTACCCTATCCGGGCGGGCCGCAGGTGGCAGCGCTTGCCGAGAAGGGTGATCCGGCCCGGTTTACCTTCCCACGACCCATGGTTAAACATCCCGGGCTCGACATGAGTTTTAGCGGGCTTAAGACCCACACGCTGACCACCGTGAAAGCTTGCCGAGAAGAGAGCGGACTGACCGATCAGGATCGGGCAGATATTGCCTGGGCTTTCCAGCAAGCGGTGGTGGATACCCTGGTGATCAAGTGCCGCCGGGCTCTGGTGCAAGAGGGTCTGAAAACCCTGGTGATGGCGGGCGGAGTAAGTGCTAACTCTCTTTTAAGACATGATTTAGAAAGGAAGCTTCAGCCAGACGGGGTATCGGTGCATTACCCATCCCTGCGACTCTGTACCGATAATGGTGCCATGATTGCCTATGCCGGCGCCTTGCGGCTGGCGGCGGGCCAGCGAGATCCCCAAGATGCTGAAGTGCGCGCCCGCTGGCCCATGACCGAGCTTTCACCCCCGGAGGCGGCGTAGTGGATACGGTATTCATTCGGGGACTACGGGCCCAAGCGGTGATTGGCTGTTATGACCACGAGCGCACGATTCGCCAGCCGCTGATTATCGATCTTGAATTGGCGACCGATGTGGCTAGCGGTGCCGCGACCGATCAGCTTGAGCATGCTTTGGATTACGCGGCGATATCCCAGCGCGTGATTGCCGAGGTCGAGGCGTCGAGCTATCAGCTGATCGAAAGTCTTGCCGAGCACCTCGCGGGCCTCATTAGAACCGACTTCGCAGTGCCCTGGTTGCGGGTGGCGGTGACAAAGCCCACAGCGGTAGCCGAGGCCGACGCTGTCGGAGTGGTCATCGAGCGAGGATCGCGATCCCAAGCTGCCGTTTAATGCTCGAGCCGTTGTTAAAAGTATTGTCGAGAAGTACTGCTGGAAAGGGGCGGTGAGGACCGCCGAGAGGAATTCACCTCCCCAGTACAGCGCCGATCGCACTGATTTGCCCGACCCTGATGGCGTCACCTAACCCGGGGCCCGTGAGGCCCGTATCGGCATAGTCGCTGGCCTTGACCGACTGTGCAGCAATGCAGGCAGAACGCAGTTGTTGGCAGCTCGAGTGAACGTTGGCCGTTGTCCCTTCCAGCGCCGCAAGCGCTTCAAGAAAGTCCTGAAACAAGGCATCCCGGCGCAGGGCATCGAGACCGCGCAATAACTCAAGACAACCGGCGGGGTCCGCGAGCGCGGCCTTGGTGCGGGGCCGCCAGGAGCAGACCCTGTCAGCGAGGTCACGATAGTGATTGGGGGCTTTTATACGGGTGGAGCAGTCGATAGCACGCTCAGGGGGTAATTCCGACAGCAAGATCGCCCAGCGGCATGGGCTATTATGGGTATGCAGCGAGGCGACGGCGAGTCGATCGATGCCAGAAGTCACTGCGATTTCGGGAAAAGAGTGGACCAGTGCGCCGCAGTCCCTGAGCACCTCAAAATAGA
>Ga0181596_10005713_pt1 | contig 10827 bp, 8 predicted proteins | sample 041ome_6_FD_148655 | JGI IMG/M metagenome (GOLD analysis project Ga0181596, IMG submission 148655) | Coastal salt marsh microbial communities from the Groves Creek Marsh, Skidaway Island, Georgia - 041402US metaG (spades assembly) | ecosystem: Environmental > Aquatic > Marine > Intertidal zone >... | reverse complement strand
TTCAGTCACCCAGGGTCGACTTGCCGTGACCGACATCCTGATGGCACTGAATGCAGGTTGAGCCAGTGTTCATGGTCTTGCTGTGCACGCTGCGCGCGAGGGCCGACTGTTGAGACAAGTTCATGTTTTGATGGCAGCTTCGACAAACAGCAGAGTCTGAATTCAACAGCCGGGTTCGAACCCTTTGTGCCATGAGCGGTTGGCGTTGAGCGTATTTTTCTGGCGAGTCGATAGTACCCAGCAACGTATGATAGACCTCTCGCGCAGCCTCAATCTTTCGAGCAATACGTGCCGTAAAACCTCGAGGTTCGTGGCAGTCGGCGCAAGTGACATGGATGCCGGTGCGGTTGCTGAAATGTGTCGTAGATTGACTTAGCGCAAAGGCGTTGTCCCGCATTTCATGGCAGGAAATACAAAAAGACTCGGTGCTGGTGACTTCCAGGCTCCAGTGAAAACCAATCGTCATAATGGCACCTGAAAACACCCCGATGGACAGCACGCCGGCATGGCGCCAGATCAAGCGAGCACTCTTCGCAAGCCATGACATACAGGAGGACCCCGGTTAGCTGCTGACAGGCCTACTCTAAGGGGCTCTGGATGGGTTGAGAGTGATATATATCAACTTCAAGCGTCCAGTGGCCGTCAGGGCAAATCCGCGTAAGTCTGGCTGGATCCGCTCGCTAATCCGTTGTGAGCCCGTGAACCCTGGCGACATCACTGATGCGGCCTGGTCCATGGCAGATCAAACAGGACTCGCGATTAGCCGAAGCTTGGCTTGCGAAGTAGTCAGCCCCATTTTGCTCCATATGCAAGCCTGCCAGGTCGCTGTCATGACAGCTGCTGCAAACAGAGGTTGTCGCCGAGATCATCAGATCATCAGCATAGTTATCGATCTCAGTGCCACTGTCATAGGTTGAAGCGAGGACGCCGGACGCCAGTGGTAGAGCATAAGAGTCATCGATGTGACAGGCGTCACAAGCCGCCAGATTACCCGGATACTGGACTGTCGCCTGACTGTAGAGGTGTGCATCCAACAATAAGGGTTGTTGGCGAAAGCCAGCGGCGTGAATGCCGTGGATCATGCGCTTGAAATCCAGGGACTCCTTGTTGTCGGTGGCGAGCCTGGGGTTGTGACAACCCTGGCAGCCTGCTTGAGGATCAGCTCGATTTTCTCCATGGGCTGCGGTGAGGCCATGGCAGGCGTTGCATTTCTCGGTACTGACCAGTTGCCGCCGAGGCTTGGGAATCGAGTCTGTGATCGCGAACCAGGTGGGGGTCGTGACCAAAGGAATCAGTGCTTCGCTGCCGTTGAATCGACCTTCGAAGATCAACATGCCGCTGCCCGTGATTGTGGTGGGTATCGCGGTGGCGGCGGTCAGCGAGTAGCGCCCATTACCCAGAGGCACTGCCAGGCTTGGCGCATCTGTTCGGCTGTAGTTGGGGCTCGCTGCGCCGTCGTTGCTAAAGTCGGTGGTAGGCCAGGCAAGGGCAGCTCTTAGTCGATTGATCCTGGTGCTGGTCATCTCGATGGCTTCATTGTTGGTTTGTGGGTTCGTCAGTGAGAAAGTGATCAGCGGATTTTGACCGGGTGCGGTGTGAGTGACTGAATGCACTCGAAGGGCAAATCGAGCGGTGCCTTCGACCCGTTCATTGTAATGATCACTGGCGACAGTGCCGGCAATGCCTGTCGAGCTATGGCAACTCTGACAGCCACTGTTATCTACTTGGTCGCCAAAATGCGTCGTAAAATCCAGGTTGTCGTGGCAGGCGCCGCAGGCTTGTTGTGAAGGTACTTCGGCCCAGTTATCGCCGTCGCGGGTCAGGCTTGCCGTATGTATCTTGGCGTCCTGCGTTGCGGTGCCAGCGTGACAGGTGCCGCAGTTGCGGTTGTCCTGGGGAAAGACGATGTTGCTGAAGTCGATCAGACGATCGCCAAATCCATAAAGCTGGTACTTTCCGCCATTGATCACGCTTGGCAGCTGATGCCCCTGATGAATTTTGTGAATCATCACTTTAAAGTCCAGACTGGCACTCGAATTAGGTTCAGTCGACACAGGGTTATGACAGAGCACACACAATTGCATGTCGGTGTATCCACCCCCGTGCGCCGTCAGTGTTCCATGACAACTGTTGCAGCTGTCATTGGCGACGATATCGCGATGTGCCAGACCCGTGTTTGATTGGGTTGCAGGAATCCAGTCAAAGCTGGTGTTACTGACAGGGCCGCCGGTTAGTCGAATGCCGACTCTGTGCGTCAGCAGTGGCTCGTAGCTCACCGCCAGCGGAGTCGTGACCCGGGTGATATCCGTTTTGAACAAGTAGGTATAGGTGCCATCGCCATGATCGGTCAGGCTGCCATCCCGTTCGGCGGTAGCCTGAATCGCGACCGGATTGCCGGGATTGATACGAGGCACTGCCGAGCGATTCAGATAGCTTTGCCAGTAACTGCTGTCGCCTCTAGCGCCTGGGACCAGTTTGGCAATATGGAACCTGACATTGGCTAAGGTCAGGCCAGTCAGTCCAATACCAAGCCCATCGACCAGAGTGAAGTCGACAGCCGGCGAAGAATTGATGTGTACCGCAGTAATCGTTGCGCTCACCTGCTGTGCCCTGACATATTCGTTTGGCCTGTCTGGTGCGGGGAATGGCTCAGCTGGCGTTATGGGGCCATTGGGCGCAATGGGACCGGGACTCGCCTGGGGTGCAGCGACGCCGCCACCGCCACCGCCGCACCCGGAGAGTACCAGGCACAACAGCGTCCCGGTTGCCAGTGAGCGAACTCGTCCCATAAAACAGGACTGATCAAGAGGGTGATGGGCGACTGTGCATTTAATCTTCACGTTATCGGTCTCCTAGAAGCGATAGTGCAAACCCAGTGTCAGTTGATGGACTAAGTCATTTGGATTGCGCTGACCGGTGCCGAGCACTCGGCTCAGCGTGTCCAGGCTGACGTTCTGCCATTGCCAGTTGTTATCCGCCAATCGCAGATACTGATGTTCCAGGGTTAACTGCAGCGCCTGGCGCGGCTCGAAGCGCAGCAGGCTTTTGATACTGTGTAGTCGATTAATAATAGTCGGCAAGTCGCTGCCTTCGAGATCACGCGCGCCAGCCGTCTCTAGTTCAAATGTCTCTTCGCCATGCAGCCAGCTGTAGTCGAAGCTCAGTGACAGACGCTCAGAAAACTGCCACTCGACACTCGCTCCCACCCCGATCGTGGCGTTGCTCTGGTCGGTCTCATAATTGCGTGTCGGGTCGCTGCCTTGAGGGTAGGGTGGTATGCGGATGTTAGCGGGCTTGTTGATACCGCCGAGAAAGTCGCGGCCCGTCTGACGCCGTTGCTGAACGCGATAATCTATCCAGCCAGAGCTATTGAGGCGCACCGAATGCTGATAATTGGTGCTGAGATTGAAGTGGGTATCATGCACGTCGGTCAAGCCGAGTTCGCTCTTGTCAAAGTTTACGAATTGAGTCTCGCCTTTGAAATGCAGAGTCCAGGCCGTGGTTGGCTGATAGCTAGTGAGCCAGTCAATACCGGTCTTCTCCTGATTTGCAAGGCTGTACTGACGCAGTAGCGGATGGTTAGCGAATCGTTGGTTGTTTGGCAGCTGGTTGATGAGATGAATATTCAGCGTCTGAAAAAAAGCCCTGGACCACTCGTAGGTAGAACCCGCCAGATCTACTCGGGTCAGGCTCAGGCGATGTTTAACTCGGGCAGAGGCGGGCAGCTGCACAGTCAGTGCATACCTATCCTCGCGTGTGATATTGACCGACGCATAATTTCGTGCGGTGCGAAGATAGTCATAACGCAGTTGAATTCGGCTGCGGTTTTTCGCGCGCCAGTTAACATCGACTCGATAGCTGTCTTGCTCAAGATTCAGTGGCCGATTATAAATCGTCGGATCTGTATCCGTTGAATCGCTGCCATCTCCGCGAAGCAGGGGCCAGGCAAGACGGTCCAGCGTGTTCTCGCGCTGCCGAAATCCGTAGCGAAAATTTACCGCGACTCGCTGCAATGGTTGGATTTGCAGCGCCAGGCTTAGGGTATTATTGGCGAGTCCACCATTTAGTCGAGTCAGCGGCAGCCTCGCCTCCGGTGGCGAGAAACCGGCTTCTGCTGCCTGCACCAGATCATCGTTTTGCCGTGTTTTGGTTGCGCTGCCATCCAGGCTAATACGGATATTATGGGTTAGCTGCCGGCCCGCGCTGAGCAGCCATTGGTGGCTGTCAGTGTCGGGGGCGCTGGCGTAGGAGCCTGTGCCGTCTGGATAGTCAAACCCAGGGCCGAGGCCACTGAGAAAAGGATTCTGCCAAGTTAGCCGATGATAATGGTTGTCAAACCGGTTGAAGTTGTAACCCAGGCTGAAAACGCTGCCAGTACCAGTGTACTCAACCTTCAGGCCGTAGATCAGTGATGCTTGATCAACGGGCGTGGGTAGCAGCGCCCCATGGGGATTGGCGGCATTGGTGTAGATGGCCATACCTGTCAGGCGGGTGCCGGTCTTTCTTTCTAGCTCGACCTGCGCGTTGACCTTCCAGCCAGCCATGATGGGCTGGCTCAGATCCAGGCGCAGGTTGCGCCGCATGAGCGCTGGGTTCAGAGGCTGAGTAAACAGCTCAGGGTTGAAGTCCTCGGATCGGCTACTTGACCGCCAGTGCGCCGGCAGCACCAGGTGATCAGTGCCAGTAAAGGGCGTCAGGCCAGCGTTATTGTGTTGCTGAGTGATCTCGCGGTAGCTGATGTTCAATGCCAGCGAGTCGAGCGTGTCGAGGGAGAATCTTGCCGCCAGTGCTGGCAACCCCAGGTTCTGCATTTCTACTGTCCAGTTCGGGGTTGTGGTTAAACCGCGCCTCGACCCTTGAGAGTGAAGCTGCAAGTCAATCCCCAGGTGGTTGCCGTGACCGCCCACTCGCTGGTATGGGTTCAGGGTGTAGTTGTCTCGGCTGAGCCAGGTCCAGCGTAGCGCTAGACGCCCTTCGTTTGAATCGACAGATTCTGCGGATACGGCGACTGCTGTCGTCAATAAACAGGCAGTTAGCAGAGCCGATCCGTTGAAGGGAATCGGCATCATCTATCTCGTTAAGCGCGCGCCAGCAGGATGGTTCGAACCATGAACCTGGCTGTGACAATTACTGCAACCGCGGGCAAGCAGATTACTGCTAGTTGCAGCCAGGGCCGTGCCATCGTTCAGTCGACTGGAATGACCGCTGGCCATATGACACTGCTGACAGAGAAATGGGCTGCGGGCGACTAACAGGGATTCGATAGTTGAACCGTGTGGTTGATGACACAGGCCACAATCCTCGGTGACTGGATCATGCTCAAACAAAAAGGGTCCGCGGGTCTCCGGATGACAGGCTATACAGGTGTCGGTGGGGTTCGTCGTTTTAAGGCCATGAGCCGCGGCATTATCATGCGCAGCATGACAGTCACTGCAGGCGACCTGACCCTCCAGGACTGGATGGCGGTGCGGGTAGTTTAGCTGGGCCTTGATATCCTGATGGCAACCGGCGCAGATTTTGGTCTGGGTCTGGGGCTGCATAACCTCATCGGCTGGCTGGTGCAGCTGATGGCAGTCAGTGCACTGCACGTCCGCCAAAGCGTGAGCGCTGAAGGACCAGCCGAGTCGAGCGCTATCGTTATGACAGTTAAGGCAGATCTGATTTTGTTGATCCCTTCGAAAGCGATCGGCTGAAAAAGGCAGGGAAGGCGCTTGTCGAGGGTCTTTCAGGTGTTCGATGCTATCGCCATGGCATTGCTGGCAGCTGAGCTGCTTGGCTGCGTGTTTGAAGCCTAGATTGTTCTTCTGTGCGGGATGACAAGCGCCGCAGTCCAGTGCCTCAGCTGTGCTGCCGGCGGCCAACATCAACCCAACAAGGCCGGGGCCCAGCCGGCGCAGTAATCTGAACAATGCGCTGACCAAGATGTAGCCGATATAGCTGGAGATGCAGCCGCTGTTGAGATGTAAGTACAGGCAGGGCTGAGTGGAACAGGGCTGAGCTGATCGTGAAAGTGGTAAGACGTTCGGCAGGAAAATATTCGTCGAGTCAGACACTGTGAGAATGTTAAGTACCTTGGTTAGTGGTGAATAGCTTGTTGTTGAAGAGCTTGTTGTTGAATAGCTTGGTGTTGAACGAAAGACCTGCCTATTATTGGAAACTGCAGTGGTGAATGCCTTGATATGTATCACTTAAGGCGCTGGGGTTTATGGAGCTGGCATATAAGGTGCTGGGATATAAGGTGCCGGGGATTGGCCGCTGGCATGCGCTCGAGTCGCGCCTTAAAGCCCAGCAATCGAAAGCCCAGCAATCGAAAGCCCAGCAATCGATAGCCCAGCAATCGACACTTCGGCTCGGGCGAAAAAAAAGACGCAGTCAGCGAGTGAGTCTAGGCTCGTCAGGTCTGAGTCGCGTTATTGCTTCAGCTCGTCAAGATCCTGAAAGTACTTAAGCGTCTGCGGATTGGCGAGAGCATCCGTATTTGTGACAGGCAGTCCATGAATCACATTACGCACAGCCAATTCAACGATCTTGCCAGATATGGTTCTGGGTATATCTGCTACCTGAAGGATTTTTGCGGGCACATGTCGAGGCGTCGCATGGGTGCGAATGACCGTCGCTATGTGTTGCTTTAGGGTTGGGTCAAGGCTCACGCCGGGTCTTAGTACAACAAAGAGAATAATTCGGATATCGCCTTGCCATTGTTGGCCAACACACAGGGCGTCCAGGACCTGTGGAACCCTTTCTACCTGACGATAAATTTCGGCAGTACCAATCCTGACCCCGCCAGGGTTCAGCACAGCATCAGATCGGCCGTGAATGATAAAGCCCTGGTGGGAAGTCTTCTCGGCATAATCACCTTGAGCCCAGAGGCCTGGAAACCGCTCGAAGTAAGCCGCGTGATATTTTTCCCCTTGAGGGTCCTGCCAGAATCCGGTCGGCATGGCGAGAAAGGGCCGCCGGCAGACCAATTCACCTTTTTCGCCAAGAATGGGTTCGGCCTTTTCATTCACGACATCAACATCCATGCCCAGGCCTGCGCATTGCAGTTCCCCCGCATAGACCGGCAGGCAAACGTTACCCAAAGCAAAACAGGAGATAATGTCGGTACCTCCCGAGATAGAGGCCAGGCAGACGTCAGTTTTGATATCCCGATAAACATAACGAAAGCTTTCTGCCGATAAGGGTGAGCCGGTAGATAAGATCGTCTGCAGTTTTGGCAGCGCGTAATGATCGGCTGGTTTGAAGTTAAGCTTCTCCAAGCTGGCTAAGTAGCGAGCGCTGGTGCCAAATACCGAGATCTCCTCTTCTTCAGCCAGTTCCCAGAGACTCGTCACACTGGGTGCGGTGGGTGAACCGTCGTAGAGCACAAGGGTTGCACCACTCGCCAGGCCGCTGATCAGCCAGTTCCACATCATCCAGCCACAAGTAGTGTAATAAAACAGCCGATCGCCAGGTCGCAGATCGACATGGAGTTTATGTTCCTTCATATGCTGCAGAAGGGTGCCGCCAACACCGTGAACTATGCATTTTGGTGTACCAGTGGTGCCGGAAGAATACAGGATGTACAACGGATCATTAAAGCCGACTCGATTGAAAGTCAATCTCGTCGTAGCGAAGTCTTGAAGTACAGTTTCGTAGTCCTGACAGTTTTCAGGCAATGGAAAGTCAACCGAGTCCTGGCCGATCACCTTGATCATAATGACCTGTTGAATGGCGTCTATACGCTCGCCCAACGCCACCGCGATGGCGCGACTGTCGATGGTTCTGCCGTTGTAGAAGTATCCGTCTGCGGCAAACAGAATCTTTGGCGTAGTCTGGCTGAAGCGGTCAAACACACCGTTCTCGCCAAAGTCAGGTGAGCAGGAGGTAAAGACAGCCCCTAAGCTCGTCGTCGCTAACATGATCACCACAGTTTCTATGATATTGGGTAGCAAAGCCGCGACTCGATCGCCAGGCTCGATGCCCAGGGCGCGCAGCGCATTGGCCAGGCTGGCGACCTGTTGGCGCAGCTCAGCATGGCTGATTTGCCGACGCCGGCCAGTTTCAAGGCGGCTGATCAAGGCAATGCCATCTGCCTGGTCGCGCAGCAAATTTTCGGCAAAGTTTACACGTGCGTCGGGAAAAAATTGTGCGCCTGGCATCTTTGTCGAGTGGATCAGCACACGAGGTGAACTCGAGTCATCAACGCCTTTGCTGCCGATGATGCCGGCATAGTCCCAAACGGCGTTCCAGAATAACCCTGGCTGCAGTACTGACCATTCATGAAATGCCGAATAACTCAGATCAGGCATGCCGAGCCCTTGCTGGAACTGCATCAGCTGTGATGCTTTGATTCGGCTGGCCGAAGGCCGCCAGAGCGGCGTATCAATGGGTGGCGTGTTGTCGGTTGGCGTCAGCATAAAGTCGAACCAGACTGCTAATGTCAGTGAAGATTCGGTATTATCGGTCTTTCCCGGCCGCAATGCGAACAGCAAACGCGGGAGCAATCATGAAGTTGGAGAAAGTTTGATGGGCTTCCCTAATCAGGACGGTGCCAGCGATAGTGAAACGGAAACTGAAACGGTAACGGTAACTGAAAGCACTACATCTAGTCCCGAAGCCGAAGGCCTCAGACTTGGTGAAGACATTCCGCATCGACGCTACAATCCGCTCACGGGCGACTGGTTGCTGGTGTCTCCTCACAGGGCGCAAAGACCCTGGCTGGGTCAGCAGGAAGAGACCCGCTTCGTCAGTGGGCCGGCCTATGATCCGGCGTGTTTTCTGTGCCCCGGCAATACCCGTGTAACAGGGGCTCAGAATCCGCATTTTGATCAGATATTTGTCTTTGATAATGACTTCCCCGCACTGCTCGCAGACTCGCCGGCGATTGAGTCTGCCGACCCCTTGTTTCGAATGGCGGCTGCCAGCGGTGTCAGTCGAGTGATTTGCTTTTCAAAGGATCACAGTAAGTCCTTGCCGGAGCTGAGTCAGGAAAACCTGGAACGAGTGGTCGATGCCTGGTGTGAGCAGACTCAAGTCCTGGGTCAGGATTATCCGTGGGTTCAGGTATTTGAAAACAAAGGTGCAGTGATGGGTTGTTCGAATCCACACCCACATGGGCAGGTCTGGGCGAATAGCTTTATTCCCACTGAGGTCGAAAAAGAACAGGCTCAACAAGTCAAGTACGCGCGAGAACAGGGGGGATCCTTGTTGTTGGACTATGCGCGACGTGAGGTAGATCTCGCGGAGCGGGTCGTCGTGCAATCGGCATATTGGCTGGCTGTCGTGCCTTTTTGGGCGGCCTGGCCATTCGAAACTCTGCTGCTCCCCCTGTTTTCGGTGCAGCAGCTGCCGCAGCTGAATCAGGTCCAACGTCAAGATCTGGCGACGGTCATCAAACAATTAACCACTCGGTATGACAATTTGTTTCAGTGCGCTTTTCCCTATTCTATGGGCTGGCATGGCGCGCCCTTTACTCAAGCTGATCACTCGGCGTGGCAACTTCATGGACATTTCTTTCCGCCATTGCTGCGTTCGGCGTCTGTGAAGAAATTTATGGTTGGCTATGAAATGTTGGCAGAGGCACAACGTGACCTGACGCCAGAGCAAGCGGCGGCCCGACTCAGGGATCAGAGTGATCAACATTACAGCCAAAAAGGTAACCCATGAAAACCCTGGTCGCGATTGCTGAACAGCGCTTTGCCAACCATTTTGGTTACCCGTCAAGCCTGACGGTGCAGGCTCCAGGTCGAGTCAATCTGATCGGAGAGCATACAGATTATAATGGCGGATTTGTGCTGCCGTGTGCGATCGATTACTACACGGTAGTGAGTGCAGCGCCTCGAACAGACAATCGGCTGCGAGTCGTTGCGGTGGATTATGATCAGGTCGATGAGTTTGATGTTCAGGCACCACAGGTCAGAGATGAGGAACGAGACTGGGTCAATTATGTTCGAGGCCTGATCTTCTGTGCCAAGGCCCGTGGTTATCCCTTGGCGGGTGTGGATATTGTTGTTACCGGTAATGTGCCCCAGGGCGCCGGCTTGAGTTCCTCTGCGTCATTGGAGATGGCGCTGGCGCTGACTTTCAAGACCTTGTTTGCATGGCCGGCATCAATGCTCGATCTGGCACTGTTGGGTCAAGCCGCGGAGAATGAATTTGTTGGCTGCCAGTGTGGCATTATGGATCAATATATTTCCGCTATGGCGCTGGATCAACGCGCGCTGCTCATAGACTGTCAGACGCTGGACGCCAGACCTGTTGCATTGCCAGCGGACACGCAGGTCTTGATCGTCAATTCTAATGTTCGTCGTGGGCTGGTAGACAGCGAGTACAATAGCCGTCGACAGCAGTGTGAAACGGCCGCAGAACAACTGGGTGTCGACCAGTTACGTGCCGTCAGTGTTGCTGCCTTTGCGGCGCAGGACTCGAAGCTGGCTCCGCTGGTTCGGCGCCGAGCTCGACATGTTGTGACCGAGAATGCTCGCGTACTGCTGGCCGAAGCAGCGATGAATGGCGGTGATCTGCAGGCCATGGCGAAACTGATGGCAGACTCGCATGCTTCTATGCGAGATGACTTTGAAATCACAGTAGCGCCCATCGATCAGCTGGTGGCGCTCATTAAAAGCGCGGTGGGCGAGGCCGGTGGCGTGCGCATGACCGGCGGGGGCTTTGGCGGTTGTGTCGTCGCGCTGGTACCCAAGCACCTGGTGCAAGCTGTCATTACACAGGTCACTCAAGGCTATTTCGCGGCGACAGGTCTGCAGGCAGATATTCATATTTGCCGCGCGGTCGCAGGCGCTGGTCTGGTAATCAACCAGACCTGAGAGGAGCGGTAGCTGGCGGTAA
>Ga0181596_10005707_pt1 | contig 10835 bp, 8 predicted proteins | sample 041ome_6_FD_148655 | JGI IMG/M metagenome (GOLD analysis project Ga0181596, IMG submission 148655) | Coastal salt marsh microbial communities from the Groves Creek Marsh, Skidaway Island, Georgia - 041402US metaG (spades assembly) | ecosystem: Environmental > Aquatic > Marine > Intertidal zone >... | reverse complement strand
TGGGGTGAGTTCGCTGCTTGCCGCGACGTCAGGGGGCATCAACTGGCACAGCTTTTTCTTTCTGCTGTTTGCCCTGCTCGCCTGTGGCCTCGCCGTGGCGGTCGTGCTCGCAGACAATGTCGTCCGGATGGCTTTCTATCTTGTGCTCTCACTCGGAGCGACGGCCGGACTGTTCTTCCTGGCCGGTGCCGAGTTTGTGGGCGCCATGCAGTTGATGATCTACGTTGGTGGCACGCTTGTGCTGCTGATCTTCGGCGTGATGCTGACTGCCCAAGAGCCGTTCGTTGCCATCAAGACGCCCGCTCGCGATAAGGTTTTGGCTGGCATCGTTGGTGGCGGCCTGTTGGCTGTGTTGCTGCAGGCAGCGTTCACGGGGCCAGCATGGTCTGAGGCCCCTGCCGACATGGCAGAGCGAACGCTCGGCCAGGTGACACAGCCCTCGGCAACACCGCTCGGCATGGCGCTGGTTGGCGTGCGTGTGGATGGTGACGTGGCCAGCGGTGAGCGATCACCGGCTGATGGCAATGTCCGTTCTGGCTATCTGCTGCCGTTTGAAATCGTTTCGGTGCACCTGCTGGTGGTGCTGGTGGGTGCGGCCTACTTGGCGCGAACCAAGCGTCGCAAGGCGGTCGCGATTGCGCGTGATGAAAGTACGACGGGAGGGGTGCGATGAATCTGCTGTCCGATCCTGTCGGCGTGAGCCACTACCTAGTTGTGGGCGCAATCCTGTTTACGACAGGTGTCGTCTGCATGGTGGTCAAGCGGAATGCGTTAGGGGTGTTGATGGGTATCGAACTCGTGCTCAATGGCGCCAACGTCAACTTTGTGGCATTCGGTTCGCCGGTGTTGCGGGGCGAGCAGGCATCGATTCTGGGTCTGGATGGTCAGGCCATGGCGTTGTTTGTAATCCTGCTGGCGGCTGCTGAGGCGGCTGTCGCGTTGGCGATTACGCTCAACTTCTACAACAACCATGCGACGGTCGACGTTGACCGCGCAGACGATCTGAAGGGCTAAGGGTAGCGCGAGGCCGAAGGGCGGCGTGCAGACAAACGCGGGGCTGACGTGGAACTGGTGGAAACAGATCTCGGCGCGACACTGTCGACCCTGCTGGGTTTGGCGTGGCTGATCCCCCTGGCGTCGTTTGCGGCGATTCTCTTTTTTGGTCCGAAGATGGGGCCGCATGGCCGCAACTCGGCATGGGTGGCGACCGGTGCGATCGGTACTTCGCTGGCTCTGTCGTTGTTTGCCTTCGGCACCTGGATGGTCAACCATCCGCCTGCAGTGGCCCACCATGGAGATCATGGCGACGTCCACGGCGAGGACCATGGTGAGGAGCACGGCAAAGAGCACGACGACTCACACGCCAACAACCATTCCGCGGAGGCGACGAATCGTGTGGCTGCCAGGCTCGTGCGTTTTGCGGAAGAGCAGGCTGCCGAGGGCGGTCACGGTGATCGGGAGCACGGTGATCACGAACACGATGGTCACGAACACAGTGATGAGGGCCACGGTGATGAAGGCCAGCACGCAGACTCGGTAGAGCATGGTGATACCGGGCATGGCGAAAAGATTGCCTACTCAGGCGACTGGTATGCCCTCTATCGCAGCCCCAGCCTCGTGCTCTCGATTGGCTGGTACATCGATAGTCTGACGGTCCTGCTGTTTGTGGTTGTGACGTTCATAGCAACCTGCATTCACGTCTACGCCACCGGCTATATGCACGATGAACTGCACGATGTGACCGATCACGAGGTGACACTCGCTGCCGGTGGTCACCTGCATCGCCCTGGCCGTTTTCCACGCTTCTTTCAGGCCCTGTCTCTCTTCTGTTTCAGCATGCTGGGCATCGTCATTGCCGGAAATCTGGCGATGGTGTTCATCTTCTGGGAGCTTGTCGGCATCTGCTCTTGGTTTCTGATCGGCTTCTATTTTGAACGGAAGAGTGCGTCAACGGCGGCAAATAAGGCGTTTATCGTCAATCGCGTCGGTGACTTCGGGATGCTGATCGGCCTGATGGCCTTGTGGGGTGCGCTCGGCACGCTGCACTTCGGCGACACGGTTTCGGTTGATGCGGAGGGACATCAGGTCGTTGAGCCAGGCCTGTTTAGCCTCGTGCGGCCAGCTGAAAACGGCCACGCCCTTCAGGTGCCTGATGGGATGGTGGTTGCCGCAGCTGCCAACCGAGTCGGCAATATCGCATCGACGGTCAGCCCGGAAGACGCTCGTGCTGTGATTGCCGAGCAGGTGTCGGGCTGGCGAGCGATGGGAATGGGCAACTGGCTTCTCGTGGTTGCGGGGCTGGGCATCTTTTGTGGCTGCATGGGAAAGAGTGCCCAGGTGCCGCTACACGTCTGGCTGCCTGACGCCATGGAAGGGCCGACCCCTGTTTCTGCCCTTGTGCATTCGGCAACCATGGTGGCTGCGGGTGTCTACCTCACAGGCCGTTTCTATCCGGTGCTGACGCCGGATGTGCTTGTGGTGATCGCTTACATCGGTGCCATCACGCTGTTTATCGCTGCGACGATCGCCCTGGTCTGCACGGATATTAAACGGGTGCTCGCCTACTCAACGGTGAGCCAACTCGGCTACATGATGCTCGCCCTCGGCGTTGGTGGATGGGTGGCTGGCCTGTTTCATCTGGTGACACACGCCTTCTTCAAGAGCCTGTTGTTTATGTGCTCGGGCTCTGTGATTCACGCCTGTCACACCAATGACATGCGTCGCATGGGCGGCCTTCTGAAGAAGATGCCCTACACAGGTTGGACGATGCTCGTGGGCTGCCTGGCGATCATTGGTGCCGGTGTGCCCTTTGTGATCGGATTCTCGGGCTATTACTCGAAGGACTCGATCCTCGCTCAAGCTCTCCTGTTTCGGCAGATCAACCCGTCGCACGCCATCCTCTGGTATGCCGCCGCTGGCGGTGCTGCGCTGACGGCCTTCTACATGTTCCGGCTGTGGTTTATGACGTTTATCGGCGAGCCCCGGGATCAGGAGGTCGCCGCCCACGTGCATGAGTCGCCGTCGGTGATGACAACGCCGCTGGTCGTGCTCTCGGTGGCGGCCGCCGCAGCTGGCTGGTCGCTCGGTTCGCTCGGGGTTGTGAATCTGCTGGAGCAGGCCCGGCCGCTCGGTACGGCAGCGGGCATGACCGGCGGTGGTCTGCTGACCGCTGCCGTGACGGTTCCGGCTGAGGCGGCAAGCCATGCCGAAGCGATCCACGTGACCGCCACCTGGACGGCATTTGCCACTGCCGGTCTGGGCGTGCTGCTGGCAGCTGCGTTCTATGTCTGGCGTGTGGTGAACCCCGCGGTGATCGCGACAACGCTACGGCCTGTGTATGTCTTCCTGGAAAACAAGTGGTACTTCGACGAAATCTACAACTGGATCTTCGTGAAACCCGCCCACGGAATCGCCATGCTGGCTTCGGCCAATGACCGTGGGATTATCGACTCGATTTTGCATCTCGCAGCCTGGTTGTCTCGTCAACTGGCTGCGATTGACGCCTGGATTGACCGCTTCCTGGTCGACGGGCTGATCAACACCCTTGCGAATGTCACCTGGACGATGGGCCTGCGACTGAGGCACGTCCAGACCGGTCGACTCCGCCAATACGTGATGTTCATCGTTGTCGGGACGGTGGCCATCTTCCTCCTGGCAAGCATGATGCTCAGCGCGACCGTCGCGATTCCTTGACCTAATCATCCACACGCAATCATCGATCTACACACTGGCATCGATCTACACACTGGCATCCACACACTGGCTGGAAGCCCCAGCCGCTTGCCATTCCTGAGGCCCGCCTGTTCGGAACTTTTCCATGTCGCAACCAGCCTTCTGGCCACTCACGCTGATTCTCTTCCTGCCAGCGATTGTGGCCTTCGTTCTCTCGTTGCCGATCATCCCCAAGGCTCGCGAAGAGTTGATCCGTTGGATTGCTCTGGCGACCACAGCAGTGGTGTTCGTCATTTCGCTGATGCTGGCGGTGCCTGCGCTGGGTGGTTTTGGCGGTTCGCAGTTTGCCGTGGGTGACCCCGCGATGCAGATGGTCGTGAAGATGCCATGGATTGATGCCTTTGGAATCGAATACCTGCTGGGGGTCGATGGCATCAGCATGCCGCTGGTGGTGTTGACGACGTTTCTCTCGGTGCTGGCCTGTGGGGCGAGCTGGAATATCTCCAAGCATGTGAAGGCCTACTTCGTTCTCTTTCTCCTGCTGGAGACGGGAATGATCGGCGTGTTCATCTCCTTGGACTTCTTCCTCTTCTACGTGTTCTGGGAGGTGATGCTCCTGCCGATGTACTTCCTGATCGGCATCTGGGGTGGTCCTCGTCGTGAATACGCTGCCATCAAGTTCTTCCTCTACACGCTGCTCGGGAGCGTGTTGATGCTCTTGGCGATCCTGATGCTCTACTTCAACAGCGATGTGAAGCTGCTCAGCGACGATCAGTTGATCGCTACGCAGGTGGTCAGCCCACTGCTGGATGAAGCAGGTCAGGCTGAGGCGATTGCGGAAATCAAGGCGGCCGACTCCGCGGTGCACACGTTTAATCTGATGGCGTTGGCTGCGATTGGGCAGCTCCCAGACTCGCCGTTCTCGCAGGTTGAAGTGTTTGGCACCCGTTTGGAGGTGCTGGCGTTCCTGCTGTTGTTGATCGGCTTTGTAATCAAGGTGCCGGTGGTGCCTGTGCATACCTGGCTGCCCGACGCCCACGTCGAGGCCCCCACCCCGATCTCGATGATCCTGGCTGGCGTGCTGCTGAAGCTCGGTGGCTACGGCATCATTCGGATCTGCTATCCGATCTGCCCTGGTGGTGGGCTGGAACTCGCCTGGCTCGTCTGTGGCCTGGGTGTGGTCTCCATGGTGTACGGAGCGTTTGCCGCCCTCGCGCAGAAGGACTTCAAGCGGATGGTGGCCTACAGCTCGGTGAGCCACATGGGCTATGTCATGCTCGGTCTCGGCGTCTGGAGCGCGGTTGCTGGACGTGAATATGCCTGGGAGTCATGGGCTCAGGGTGTGAACGGTGCGATGTTCCAGATGCTCGCCCACGGTATTTCGTCCGCCGGCATGTTCTTCATGGTCGGTGTGCTCTACGACCGGGTGCATCACCGCAACCTGGAAGAGTTTGGCGGCATCTTTGGCCGGATGCCTGTCTATGCGGGCATGGCTGTGGCCGTGTTCTTTGCAGGGCTGGGGCTTCCCGGGCTGTGCGGCTTTATCGGCGAGGTCCTGGTCACCCTTTCTGCCTGGAACTACAGCTACACGTTGGCGGCCATCTCTGCGTTTACTGTGATTCTCACCGCAGGGTACATCCTCTGGGCCATCCAGCGGGTTTACCTCGGGGCTGAGTATCGTGGCCCACACGAAGAGGCTCTAACGCCAATGAACAGCCGTGAACTGGCGATCGCCACGCCTCTGGTGTTCCTGGCAATCGTGTTTGGTGTCTATCCCCAGTCGCTCTTCGATTACGTCACTCCATCGGTGAATCATCAGGTGGAGACGTTGGCTGCGTGGACACGCGATGTTCACGATGCCGATGTTCGCGATGCGAATGGTGAGTCAGACATCGAGCAGACGGCTCATCAGGCTGCTGTTGACCACGTGGCTGACAACTCGGGGGTAACGACACCGTGAATCCAGCCTCGTTCTTAACGCCGGTTCTTCACGACACCCTGCAGGTGTCGCTGCCGCTGTTCCGTACGGAACTTGCCTTGGCGGTGACGGTCGTGCTGGTCTTGCTGGTGCGGATGCTGCCAGGACTGCGTCGGCTCGACTCGGGCGTTGTCGCGCTTGGTGGCATCCTCTTCGCGGCTTGGTATGCCTGGAGTGACTTGCGTGGCCTGCCGGGCTCGCCCTGGATGCCCGACGCCGTCGGACCCGAACGCGTGGAGCTCTTCACTGGCCTGCTCGTCTTCGACCCATTGACGGCTTTTCTGCGGTTTCTGCTGACCGGTTTTCTCGTGTTGTTCGCAGTGTTCACGCGGATCACGGGGATTCCTGACCGGGAAGATTCTGCGGACTTCAACGTGCTCGTGCTGGGGGCCACGCTCGGCATGTGTCTGATGGCCTCGGCGAACCATCTGCTGGCCGTGTTTATGGCCGTTGAGATGGCCAGCGTGCCGAGTTATGCCTTGGCTGGACTGCTTAAGGGGCGTCGCACAAGTTCTGAGGCCGCCTTGAAGTACGCCGTGTATGGGGCGGGAGCTGCCGGTGTGATGCTCTACGGCATCAGCCTGTTGGCAGGTTCCCTCGGGACCTTTCACCTGCCTACGGCGGCGGCTCGTTTGGCTGAAATGGGGATCCTCGGCTTCCCTGAAGGTGCCGCTCTTGTGCTGGCACTCGGCGGGCTGATGGTTGGCGTGGGGCTTGCGTTTAAGCTGTCAGCAGTGCCGTTTCACTTCTGGGCTCCAGACGTGTTTGAAGGGGCATCGGCTGAAGTAGGTGGGTTTCTGTCCGTTGCCAGTAAGGCGGCGGCGGTTGCGTTGCTAGTTCGGGTCGCTCTGGGCTTGAGCTCGCCTGTCGCCCTTGAGGCTGACATGGTGCCTGCGGCGAGCGTTGTGCTCCATCACGCTGACGAAGCAGCAGCCGAGACCGCTGAGGCCGGATCTTCTGCGACTCAGGCTTCTGCGTCTCAGCGCCGTGTGGCGGCCCAGTTTGCTTCTCTGAAGCAGGACGGTGATGGCCAGGAAGGCGATGCCTCAAACAGCGAGAAGCCGGCCACGGAGGCCGCAGCAACAGAGACCGTGGCTGGGGCGACTTCAGCAGCGGTGATGTCGGTTGATGAGCAGCGAATCGGCTTGGCGTTGCCTCGCTATTTTATCGTTGCACTCATCGCCTTCATGGCAGCGGTGACCTGCACACTGGGCAACCTCGGTGCCTACGGTCAGACCAATATCAAGCGTTTGCTCGCCTACTCGACTATCGCCCATGCAGGCTACCTGATGATGGGGGTCGCGGCTGCGGTTGCACTCGCGGGCAGCAACCCGTCCATGGCCGCGTCTGCTGTGGCAGCTGTGGCTTTCTACCTCGCAACGTACGTGTTTATGAACGTCTCGGCGTTCTTGATCGTGGCCGTGCTGCGAAACCGCCTGCGAAGTGAAGAGATCGCCAGCTACGCAGGCCTTGTGAAGACGAGCCCTGGTCTGGTTGTGCTGATGGGCGTTGTGCTGGTCAGCCTGATTGGGCTTCCACCACTCGCAGGCTTTGTGGGCAAGTTCCTGATTTTTGCTTCGCTCGTGGAGGCAAGTTCGTTGCCTGCAGAAGGCAGCATTCTGTCGGCGTTGCTGATCGTTGGCGGCGTGAACACCGTGCTCAGCCTGTTCTACTATCTACGTGTTCTCAAGGTGATGACCTTCGACCCGCCACCATCTGACCGGCCGCAGCAGAGTGTGGGCTTGGTGTCGCTTTCCGGTGCTGCCATCACCGCATTCGTCGTGCCGATTGTGATCTTTGGTGTGTTCTGGTCGGGCCTTTACACGCTGGCTCATCTGGCCGGTGGCATTGTGTCCTAGGGAAACGGTGTGATCGCTGGCAGGCTCTGAGAGGCCATGCCTGACGAACAGTGGGAGACTTCAGAACAATGCCAGTTCATTCCGCCAATGATGGGACGAGCGACCTGTTGAGCCGCTTGATGCAGCTGCTTGGGCCGTCGCTCGCTCTGTTTGTTGACGATTCTGGAATCTGGTCACGGCCCGGAGCTGAGGAGATCAAACTTGCGATCGCCGATCTCTGCACTGATCTGCGGAGTCTTTTTGAGCGGGCGGGCACGTTGTTGGATGCCGAAGACATTCCGGCACCCCAGGTTGAGTATCCCATCCGCTACACGGCGTTGCATGACGTGAATCTCAGCTACCTGTTGCCTCAGGTGCAGCTCGAGACACGCAACCAGATTGCGACGGTGGAATCCTGGGGTGACCGAACTGGGGATCTCGGAGACCTACTCCGCGAGGTCCAGAGCACGCTCAAGACCCACCTCGATGCGGTTGATCAGCTGGCAGCCAAGCTGGCTGCAGCGAACAAGCCTGCGGCTGCGTCCTAAACCGTTTTTCTGCTGCCGATTCTTCGCCTCCCTCGCGGCCGTTTTCTCGATGCAGTTCTTTGACAGCCACTGCCATCTGGATCCCATGCGGTATGGGGAAGACCTGCCAGCTGTCCTCCAGCGGGCTCGTGCAGCGGGCGTCCAGTTTCTGAACGTGATCGGCACTCGTGCGGCGGACAGCGTGTCTGCAGCGATGCTCGCTGAGAAAGAAGAGGGCGTTACCGCTGCTGCCGGCATCCATCCAAATGATGCTGCTGATGCGGATGACGACGAGTGGGACGCGGTGGTGCGACTTGTCGAATCGGGGCGGGTGCAGTCGGTCGGTGAAACAGGACTCGACTGGTATCGCGATTCAGCGCCACCAGAGCGGCAACGCGAGTTCTTCGACCGTCATATACGTTTGGCACAGCGGGTGGGACTTCCGCTGGTGGTCCACACGCGTGAAAGCACAGACGATGTGCTGGCCATGCTCCGTGAGGCGATGCAGCGAGGGCCTCTGACGGCGGTTCTTCATTCATTTACCGGAACCGCGGAGCAGGCGGCTGAGGCCGTGGCGCTCGGGTGCTTTCTCGGCTTTGCAGGTATGGCCACCTTCCGTTCTGGGGGACCCGTTCGCGACGTGGCTGTCAGCGTGCCGCTCGACCGACTCCTCGTCGAGACGGACAGTCCGTTTCTTTCGCCAGAGCCCCTTCGAGGCCGACGAAATGAGCCAGCACACGTGGTGCACACGGCTCGGTGCCTTGCTCTCGCTCGAGGCGAGACGCTTGAGGAGCTCGCCGCGGCGACCACGGCCAATGCACAACGACTATTCTGCCGCTCATAATCTCGGCCGGCCAGCTGCAGTGGGGCAAATCGGTGGAATTGGCAGCCGTCACTCACCGGAAAAATCTGGTAGTGTAAAACCTTCTGGCCTGCTTTGGCGTAGGCCGCTTCCTGCACTCTGACGGATGGTGTCGATGACGACTTTTCGCAAACTCAACGTCTCCCGGGTCAAAGACGTCGACGTTGTGATCTTCAAGGACAGCAAGATTCTCGACGAGGAACTGCTCGACGAACTGCGAACCGAACTGCTGGCGGTTGTTGGAAATCGGCCTGCACCTGATGTGTTGCTCGACTTCTCCAACGTCGAGTTTATGTCGAGTGCCATGCTCGGTCTTCTCGGTGTTGTGCATCGCAAGATGAAGAAGGCCGACGGCCGACTGAAGATGTGCTCGATCCGCCCAGAGATCTTTACGGTCTTTAAGCTGACCAACCTCGACAAGCTCTTCAGCATCACCGCAGATGCCGGTGAGGCGATGAAGGCCTTTGAGTAGGCCGCCGGTTGTAGGTGAGCAGCGAGCAGGTCTTGGCGGGAAGGAGCCGACATGAACGCGGTCGACATCGTTGTCGCTGAAGACAGCCGCATCCAGGCCCGGATGCTTCAGAAGGTCTTGGTGGATGCGGGCCATTCGGTGCGGCTCGCTGAGCATGGCGGGGTCGCCCTCGAAATGGTTCGCGAGCGGCGGCCCGATGTGATCATCTCCGACATTGAGATGCCGGAGATGGATGGCTACACCTTCTGTAAGGCGGTGAAGTCTGATCCGGAACTGCGTTCAGTTCCGCTGATTCTGCTCTCCACGCTGTCCGATCCCGTGGACATCATCCGCGGACTCGACGCGGGGGCCGACAACTACGTCACGAAGCCCTACGACCCCGGCTATCTGCTCGCCAGAATGGGCGACCTGCTCGCCACACCTTTGGAGCTAGATTCCGCCGGCGCGGCAACGCTTGATGTCACGCTCGCCGGGCAGACTTTTCAGGTGAAAGCTGGGCGACAGCAGGTGCTGAATCTGCTCGTCTCGACGTTTGAAAACGCGGTGACCAAGAACCAGGAGTTGGTGGTCGCCAATCGCGATCTGTCATTGGCTCGTGACGAACTGCAGCGATCAAACCAGGAGCTGACGACCCTCAACGAGAAGATCTCGCGAATCAATAAGCAGATGACGAGAGATCTCGAAGCTGCGGCTCGTGTGCAACAGTCGCTGCTGCCTGACGACGAAGTGAAGGTGCCGCAGGTAGAACTGGCGTGGCGGTATGTGCCCTGCCAGAGCCTTGCCGGCGACTTTCTCAATGTGTTTCAGTTGGATGCGGAGCATCTTGGGTTGTATGTGGTCGACGTCAGTGGGCATGGGGTGCCATCCTCGTTGATGGCCGTCACGGTTGGCCGGTTTCTGTCGCCAAAGGTGTCGGACTCGTCTCTGCTCGTCCGCCCGGATGGCAACGGGGGCAGCAAGCTCGCCACGCCGTCAGAAGTCGCCTTCCAACTCAACGAACTCTTCCAGGCGGATGAGTTCTCTGGGCTCTATTTCACCATGCTCTACGGCGTGCTGCATGTGCCCTCGGGCAGGTTGCGATATGTCTCCGCGGGACACACTCCCCTGGCCCAGGTTAGTGCTGATGGAACTACAACGCTCCACGAGATGGCCGGCTTCCCGGTCGGCTTCGTGCCCGATGTGGAGTTTGATGAAGATGCGTTGACGCTCTCGCCGGGTGATCGGCTTTACCTCTACTCTGATGGGGTGCCGGAGGCGATGAACGCAGAGCGAGAACAGTTTGGCGATGAGGCGATGAAGGACGTGTTGTCGAAGGGACAGGGGACTGCTCTCGATGGCACCGTTGCCTCCCTGCTTTCGGCGGTGGAAACATGGTGCGTCCCCAATGGTCCACTCGACGACGTCTCGATTCTTGGCTTGGAGTGGGGCGGCCCCGGTTAGGGCTGCTGTGGCTGCTGCTGCTGCCGTTCATGCGGCTCTGATGGGA
>Ga0181596_10005706_pt1 | contig 10836 bp, 10 predicted proteins | sample 041ome_6_FD_148655 | JGI IMG/M metagenome (GOLD analysis project Ga0181596, IMG submission 148655) | Coastal salt marsh microbial communities from the Groves Creek Marsh, Skidaway Island, Georgia - 041402US metaG (spades assembly) | ecosystem: Environmental > Aquatic > Marine > Intertidal zone... | reverse complement strand
CAACTTGGAGCTGATCAGTGCCGACACCATTACCGACGAGGAAGGAAACAGTTTCTATCTGATTCAGGTCCGCACCAACAAAAGCCATTTGGGCAGCGAGGAACACCCCCTGCTGATCATTCCCGGCATGGTCGCCACTGTGGACATCATTACCGGCGAGAAAAGCGTACTCGACTACCTGCTCAAGCCAGTCCTCAAGGCCCGCTCAGAAGCCATGCGTGAGCGCTGAAAACGTTCCAGCAAACCGCTAACCCGGCTGACCGTGATTACGTTGGTAGACTTGCTCCCCCATCGCCTCTATCTGCCCCTCAATCAATGCGTCAAAAGGTTTAAGCAACGCATCGAAACGCGCAGGAGCCTCAACGCTATTCAGCGCACTGACAATCGCCTCAATAGTTGATAACGCGCCGGGCATCGGCGCTTTGCGTAGGCGGTACCGTGATTGCAAACCCGCCGGCAGCACAACCCTGGGCAAGGCCGCCAACAGGGGATTCAAGTGCAACAGCTTGCGGGCCTTGCGCCAGGTGCCGTCGGGCACCACCAGCAGCAGCGGCAGCTCACGGTGCTGCTCAACAAACGGCAGCAACGCGTGCGCCTGCTCACCGGGGAACAACAAGCAGGCTCGGTAACCAGGTTGCTGCAACACAGTAGGCAACGACTCAAACACCTCCCCCACCAGCAGTTCAGCGTTGCTCAAGCCAAGTGCAGCCAGGCGTGCAGTATTCAACGCATGCCTGGCCTCGCTCGGGTGCTGCAGAATCAGCACCCGGGTACGGCTGGGCAAGCAAGGGATTAGCGCACATAAACAGCGCTCGGTTGGACGGGCACAACGTGGGCATTGCGAGCGCGGCATCAGCTTCTCCTCAGCCGCGCAGTTTGCCATAGAGCCAATGAAATCGGCCCATTTCTCCTACAAAGTGAGCCGCTAGCAATGCAACTGCATTCAGCACTTAGCGATTGAAGCGCTCCGCCAGGCTATGCAGATAATCCGCCATATCTTCGAGCTCCTGGCCAATAGTCGCACCCTGATGGGCCTGCTCGGCACTGCGGTCCGACAGTTGGGCGATCTGGGTAATTTGTCGGCTGATATCTTCCGCCACATGGCTCTGTTCTTCGGACGCCGACGCCATTTGCTGACTCATACCGGTAATTCGGCTGACCGCCTCACTGATACCGTCCAGTGCAGTGCGAACCGATTCCACACTCTCGACGCTCTGCTTGGAAATCGCCTCGCCCTTGCTTGCCGTCACCACTGCACGCTCGGCACCCGCACGCAATGAAGAAATGATCTGGTGAATCTGCTCAGTCGACTCACGCGTGCGTGACGCCAGCGAACGCACCTCATCGGCCACCACGGCAAAACCTCGCCCTTGCTCACCCGCACGCGCAGCTTCAATGGCGGCGTTAAGTGCCAACAAATTGGTTTGCTCGGCAATCGAGGTAATCACATCCGCCACGCTGCCAATGGATTGCGTGGAGTTGGCCAGGTCATTAACTGCCTGACCAATATCCACTACCGCCTTGGCCATGTGCTGCATGGAGTCCAGGCTGCCGCTGGCCAGTTGCAAGCCCTGTTTGGCCAAGCGATCAGCCTCCTCGGCGGCGTGCGAGGTGCTCTGTACGTTATGCGTCACTTCCTGGATGGTTGCTGCCATCTGGTTGATAGCGGTAGCCGATTGATCGGTTTCGCTGCGCTGCTGATCAAGCATCTGCGCACCTGAGCGCGACAAATCGGCAGAACGGCTGGCGTGTTTCTTGACGTTTACTCCGGCATCTTCAATACGGGTAAGCGCCGTTTGCAACCGCGCGTCCTCACTGATCATGGCCATGTCCAGCAACGCCTGCGCACCACGACTATCGGTATAGGTCAGGGCCACCAGCGCACTGGTAAACGCCTTGGGGTGCTCGGCAAGGGTGCGCCTGATAAGCCGGCGCTTGGCATAGAGCTGATAAGAGCCGAGACCAAACAGGACCGCAACAACAAAGCCAAAAAACCAAGGCCCGGTCAGTAGAAACTGCCCACCCAGAATTAACAGCCCCGCCAGAATCAGCGGCCATGATTGAATAATATCCAGTGTCCAGTATTCCAACTTGGGCACTGGTGGTTTGCCTGCACGCAGTCGCGCATAAAGCTTTTCGGCACGACGCTTCTGCGCCTCATCGGGCAAGGAGCGAACTGACTCATACCCGGCCACCCGACCATTTTCATAGATTGGCGTGACGTAGGCGCTAACCCAGTAGTAATCACCATTTTTTGCGCGATTTTTGACAATCCCCATCCAGGGTTTGCCCTGTTTGATGGTCTCCCACATGTGGCCAAAAACGCCGGGGGGCATATCAGGATGACGCACTAAATTATGCGGCTGACCGATCAGCTCTTCGCGGGTAAAACCACTGATCTCAACGAAGGCATCGTTACAGTACGTGATGTGGCTGTTGAGATCGGTAGTGGAAATCAACCGTTCATTCGCGGGAAAGGTTCTTTCCCGCTGTGTCACTGGGAGATTCTGGCGCATTGCGGCATCCCTGTCTGAGCTGTTCACATAACTACTGGTGTAGGTCTAGCACAGCCGTGCCAACCTGCTAGCAAGCGTCTGTTTTAAAGTGCGTGAGAATGATCTGACAGCCACAGCCAAACATCACCTGAGCGAAGCCAAGCGATACTTACAAGCGGGTGGTTTTAGCGGCGCGCAGGAGCCCTCTTGGAGTCCGGTGTACTGCTGCGCACAGATATGGGTTGCAGTTTTGGTCGCTCACGCAGACCAAGGGCAATCAACAGATCCAACAAGACACTCTGCAACTTGGCGCTCATAAAATAGCCTCCAACACAGGATATCGAACAGGCGCTTGGGCACCTTTTATCAGCCTAGTCCAGACTGATAAAAGGTGCCCAAGCCGAGTGTCGTCGGCCAATAAATTACCCGCTCACTGCATACAGGGTGCGCCGCTCAATACTCCCGGTCGGCCTGATCCTTGCGCCGATAAGGGAAGACATCGATCACCTTGCCGGCGCGGATCGCCTCCTGCAGGCTCTTCCAGTAGTCGGCGTCATACAACTCGCCATGCATTTCGTTGAACAGTTTGCGTTGCTGCATATCGGCAAATAGAAACGGCGGGAACTCTTCAGGGAAGACATCCATCGGCGCGATCGAGTACCACGGTTCAGAGGACATTTCATCCTCGGGGTAGCGCGCCTGAGGAATCCGCCGGAAGTTCGCCTCGGTCAGAAAACAGATCTCATCGTAGTCATAGAACACCACGCGGCCGTGACGAGTGACGCCGAAGTTTTTCAGCAGCATGTCGCCAGGAAAGATATTCGCCGCCGCCAGCTGCTTGATTGCCAGGCCGTAGTCATCCAGCGCTTCACGTACCTGCGCGGCGCTGGCGCTTTCTACATACAGATTCAGCGGCGTCATACGCCGCTCGGTCCAGCAATGGCGCACCAGTACCGTGTCGCCATTGACCTCGACAGTAGAGGGGGCCACCTCAAGCAATTCGGCCAGGCACTCGGGGTCAAACTTGCTCAGGGGAAAACGAAAATCAGCGAACTCCTGGGTATCGGCCATGCGCCCCACCCGGTCGACGGTTTTTACCAACCTGTATTTCTCGATCACCGTGTTGCGGTCAACATTCTTCGACGGTGAGAAACGGTCCTTGATGATCTTGAACACGGTATTGAAGCCCGGCAGGGTGAATACGCTCATCACCATGCCGCGCACACCGGGGGCCATGACAAACTTGTCATCGGTGGTCGCCAGGTGGTTGATCAGCGAACGGTAGAACTCCGACTTGCCGTGCTTGTAAAAACCAATCGAGGTGTACAGCTCGGCGATATGCTTGCCCGGCAGAATACGCTTGAGGAAACCAACAAACTCCGCCGGGTAGCCAACCCGCACCATGAAGTAGGAACGGGTGAAGGAGAAGATGATCGACACCTCCGCTTCATCGGTGATCAGCGCATCGATCTGAATCCCCTGTCCTTCACGGTGCAGCAGTGGGATCACCAGTGGCCATTGCTCGTCACGGGTAAAAATGCGCCCCACCAGGTACGCACCCTTGTTGCGGTACAGGCGTGAAGCGAACAGTTCGATGCGCAGATCCGGGTCCTTGCACACCCAATCCGGCAGGTTGTCGCTCACCTGTTTGAGCAGGCGCGCCAGGTCACGCTCAAGGTTTTCGTAACCCACCTCAAAACTGAAATCTTCGAAAACCTGCCGCAACGCCTGCTCAACGTTGCCCTGGGGTTCATACAGGCGGGTTTGCGGCGTTCGTTGATTGACCCGCAGCGCCGGGCGCGTGGTGTGGATAAACATGCAGCCATCATTGATCTGGTCATGGCTGAACAGGCCGCAGAAAATCGAGTTAAACCAGGTTTCTGCCAGTTCATCGTCATCACGCAGGTTGATCAGCGTGATATAGGCCGACTTGACCAATGGCCACTGCGCCACTTCCAGCAGCACCTGCGCCTCATAAACCTCGCGCAAACGCTCACTGACTGCATTGACGCACTCTTCATACAAGGCAATACGCGCCGCAGAAGCCTGTTGAATTTCCTGCCACTGCGCCTGCTCGAAACGCACGCGCGCGCCGTTGGTGATCTGACGGAACTGCTCACGGTAATCATCGAAACCGTCGAGAATCAGCGCTGCAATTGCGCTGGCTGGCCAGTGCTGTGGCATAAACAACCCCTGCGGATGAAATGCGGATAATCCACCGAGCTTATCCAGTGGTTGCGCCAAGTAAAAGCCGACAATGCATGCTCAGGCGCTTATCTACAACGAAACATACCGATCAGCCGTTTTAAAGCGTGTTTCGGATTGCCTTAGTTCGGCCATCCGGCAACACTGCCCGGCCTTTATCACCGCTGTGGAGGCCACTGTGCGCCCTGCCGACCTGCTCCGCTTGCTGTTGCTCGCTGCTATCTGGGGTGCCAGCTTTCTCTTTATGCGCATCGTTGCGCCGGTGCTGGGCAGCATGCCAACCGCATTTTTCCGCGCCAGCCTGGGCATGCTCGGTCTATTGGCGATTCTGCTACTGATGCGTGTGCGCTGGAATTTCAATGGCAAACTCAAACATTGCCTGGTGCTCGGCGTCATCAATGCCGGCCTGCCATCAGCCATGTACTGCCTGGCAGCGCTGGTGCTACCAGCGGGCTACTCGGCGATTCTCAATGCCACGACGCCGATGATGAGCGTGTTGATCGGCATGCTGTTCTTTGCCGAAGCCCTGACCTTGAGCAAGATTGCCGGCGTGGCCATCGGCTTGTTCGGCGTAGCCGTACTGACGCGTACCGGCCCTGTGGAGTTTGATCTGCCCTTGCTATTCGGCGCAGCCGCCTGCCTGGTGGCGACCGCTTGCTATGGCTTTGCCGGTTTTCTTACGCGTCGCTGGATCGGCCTGCAAGGCGGTCTGGATAACCGCCTGACCGCTTTCGCCAGCCTGTGTGGTGCCAGCCTGTTTCTGTTGCCATTGTTCGCTGGCTCCTTGCTGCTCCAGCCACCAGCCAGCTGGGGCGGGCTCAACGTCTGGCTCTCACTCGCCGGACTCGGTTTTGTCTGTACCGCTTTTGCCTACGTGCTGTACTTCCGCCTGCTCAGCGATATCGGCCCGATCAAGGCCAGCACCACCACCTTTCTGATTCCGCCGTTTGGCGTCCTTTGGGGCGCGCTGTTGCTGGATGAGCCACTGTCGTGGGCCTACCTGTACGGCGGCATATTGATTGCCATTGCCCTGTGGTTAGTGGTGCGACCAAGCGCAGCGGCCAAGCCGGCCTGATTCACGCCTGCAACAAAAAGCCCGCTATCTAAGCGGGCTTTTGAGGACTCAGGCCAAACCAGGCATCAGCTCAAGCGCGAGGTCGATTTGCGGACGATCTTGATCGAATGCTTGAGCGTCGGTTTGCGTGTCACGCTGATCGCCTTACGCGAAACCGTGTCGATGGTGATATTCCAGAAACCACTGCTGGGTACGGTAATTTTCGCAGGGAAGGTGTCAAACGCGCCGCCGTGATAGGTATGCCGACCACCATTTTTGAAGCTGCGGAAGTTGGCATCGCTCATCAGGCGAATATTGCAGGTTTGCGAGCACTCAATCACAACGACGTCGTCTTCGTTGAGGTGTTCGCGCTGGTGTATAAATTTCATCTACCGCTCCGCACAGCTGGGTCAGGCCAATCAGGCCGCTAGTATGAGTGCCCGCGCCGCTTAGAGCAAAGCGCTATGCGGTTTGCCGCAGGTCAGCCGACGCCTGGCCGTATAGCGGATACCACCGTCCCCTGCCTGGTGATAGCATGCGCGCCCCATGCATATTCACGACTTTCACCAACGCCTGACCGACCTCGGTGCCAAGCCCATGCACATCGGGCGCATTACCCGTGCCTGGCTGGGCGGCAAGCCGCTGGATACCGGCACGCGCAACCAGAAAACCGAGAATTTCCTGCCGCTCGCGGTGCGTAATGCCCTGCCCGAGTTGAGCCACGAACTCGATGGCCTGGCACGACTAAGCTCCGAACATCCAGCCAGCGATGGCTCGGCGCGCCTGCTGGTGGAGCTGGCCGACAAGCAGATGGTGGAAAGCGTGCTGCTGCCACGCGATGGCCTGTGTGTATCCAGCCAGGTCGGTTGCGCAGTGGCTTGCGTGTTCTGCATGACCGGTAAAAGCGGCCTGTTGCGCCAACTGAGCAGCAGCGAAATTCTTGCTCAGGTGGCCCTGGCGCGGCGCTTTCGGCCGGTGAAGAAAGTGGTGTTTATGGGCATGGGCGAGCCCGCGCACAACCTCGACAATGTGCTCGAAGCAATCAATCTACTTGGCACCGAAGGCGGCATTGGCCAGCGTAACCTGGTGTTCTCCACTGTGGGTGATCCTCGGGTGTTCGAGCGCCTGCCCCAACAGCTGATCAAACCTGCCCTGGCACTGTCACTGCACAGCACCGATGCCCAACTGCGCCAGCACCTGTTGCCGCGCGCACCGCGCATTGATCCTGAAGAGTTGGTCGAGTTGGGCGAAGCTTACGCGCGGCAGATCGACTACCCGATCCAGTACCAATGGACGCTGCTCAGGGGCATCAACGACAGCCAGGAGGAAATGGACGGCATTCTGCGCCTGCTCAAAGGCAAGTACGCGATCATGAACCTGATCCCCTACAACAGCCTGGAAGCTGACGAGTTCCAACGCCCCGATGGCGACCGCATTGTGCAGATCGTGCGTTATCTGCACAGCCGCGGCGTGCTGACCAAGGTGCGCAATTCGGCGGGGCAGGATATTGATGGTGGTTGCGGGCAACTGCGCGCACGGGCGACCGAGGTGCTGGAGCGTCGCAACGGCCGTGCTCAGTCGTGACCTCACTGGTCCTGTCGCGGCTAAAGCCCCTCCCACTAGAATAAGCTCAGTCCATCAGTCGTTGACTGCCGATGTTGTGGGAGAGGCTTTAGCCGCGAATCGTTGATAACCAAAATATCCACCCCCATAAAAAATGCCCGCAAAACGCGGGCATTTTTTATCTGGCCGTCTACTTAGTAGTAGGCATTTTCTTTGTTGCTGTGGTCGGTCACATCGCGCACGCCTTTAAGCTCCGGAATACGCTCCAGCAAGGTCTTCTCGATACCTTCCTTGAGGGTCAGGTCAACCTGACCGCAGCCCTGACAACCGCCGCCGAACTTGAGCACGGCAATACCATCATCGACCACGTCGATCAGGCTGACCTCGCCGCCATGGCTAGCCAGCCCCGGGTTGATTTCGGTTTGCAGGTAATAGCTGATGCGCTCGTTGATCGGGCTGTCTTCGTTAACCATCGGCACTTTGGCGTTCGGCGCCTTGATGGTCAGCTGGCCGCCCATACGGTCAGTGGCGTAGTCGACCACGGCATCATCGAGAAACGGCTCGCTGACGGCATCGATCCAGGCAGTAAAGCTGGCGAGGCCCAACGCGGTGTCTTCTGCTTTCTGCTCACCTGGCTTGCAGTAGGCAATGCAGGTTTCGGCGTATTGGGTGCCCGGCTGGGTGATAAATACGCGAATGCCGATGCCCGGGGTGTTCTGCTTGCTCAGCAGATCAGCCAGGTAATCGTGGGCAGCGTCGGTAATGGTAATGGTGCTCATGGCAACTCCTCGCAAACATGGGCGCAGTGTACGCCACTCACCGGCGCCGGCAAAGTCCTAGTGTTTTAGTAGGAATAGAACGTATTCAGCAAACGCCAGCCGTCGCCGGCTATGTACAGAGGAACCGCGCAATCGCATCGGCCGCCGTTTGCATGTGCTGTTGATGGCTGAAGCCTGAGCTTTTCAGCGGTTTGAGGTCGTGATCCCCAGCGCTCAGCCAGTGCAGCTTGATCGCCTCAGACAGTACGTAACCTGCCACCGCTTGGCGATTTCCCAACGCATCACGCTCACCTTGAAGAATCAGGGTCGGCGCGCGCAGTTCGGCGAGGTGTGCAACCCGAGGTTTTTCCGGTTTACCCACGGCGTAAAACGGGTAACCCAGGCACACCAGCGCATCCGCCCCCAGCTCATCGGCTAGCAAACTGGCCATGCGCCCGCCCATGGACTTGCCGCCGATGGCCAGTGGCCCTGAGACCTGCTGACGCACCCCTGCATAGACCGCCCGCCATTGTTCAAGCAGTTTGGCTTGCGGATTGGGTGGGCGTTTTTTGCCATCCAGACGGCGTTCAGCCATGTAGGCAAACTCGAAGCGCAGCACCGCAACCCCTCGTGCGGCAAGGCTTTGCGCCATCTGCTGCATAAAGTCGCTGTCCATCGGCGCACCGGCACCGTGGGCCAGAATCAGGGTGGCGTGCACCGCTCCAGCCGGCTTGTCCCACAACCAAGCGTCATCGCCCTGCCCCTGCACGTATTGATCCCCGTCAATACCCGGCTCGTTGCCTTTGCTCATGCTTGCCTCGCTTAAACCATTCGGACTGCGGCACTGATCGTACAGGTGCGCAGCCGTGGATTCTCGATGATCGGCCTATAACAGTGGATGGAAGCCCCCTGAAATGAACATAAACGGGAACACAACAACCAGTTCCGCCTACAACTACAAAGTGGTGCGCCAATTCGCCATCATGACAGTGGTGTGGGGCATTGTCGGGATGGGGCTCGGCGTGTTTATCGCCGCGCAACTGGCCTGGCCCGAACTCAATCTCAACCTGCCGTGGACCAGCTTTGGCCGTTTACGCCCGCTGCACACCAACGCGGTGATCTTCGCCTTCGGTGGTTGTGCACTGTTTGCCACCAGCTATTACGCGGTACAACGCACCTCACACGCCACCCTGTTTGCCCCCAGGCTCGCAGCATTCACCTTCTGGGGCTGGCAGTTGGTGATTGTCCTGGCCGCCATCAGTCTGCCCATGGGCTGGACCAGCTCCAAGGAATACGCCGAGCTGGAATGGCCGATCGACATTCTGATCACCGTGGTCTGGGTCAGTTACGCCATCGTATTTTTTGGCACGATCATCAAACGCAACGTCAGCCACATTTATGTGGGCAACTGGTTCTTCGGTGGTTTTATCCTCACCGTGGCACTGCTGCACCTGGTCAACAACCTTGAGGTGCCAGTCAGCCTGACCAAATCCTACTCGGCCTATGCCGGGGCAACGGACGCGATGATCCAGTGGTGGTACGGCCACAACGCCGTGGGCTTTTTCCTCACCGCCGGCTTTCTCGGCATGATGTATTACTTCGTGCCCAAACAGGCCGGGCGGCCGGTGTACTCCTATCGCCTGTCGATTGTGCACTTCTGGGCGCTGATCACCCTGTACATCTGGGCCGGCCCTCACCACCTGCATTACACCGCCCTACCCGACTGGGCACAAAGCCTGGGCATGGTGATGTCGCTGGTACTGCTGGCGCCGAGCTGGGGCGGCATGATCAACGGCATGATGACGCTGTCAGGCGCGTGGCATAAGTTGCGCACCGACCCGATTCTGCGCTTTTTGGTCGTGTCTCTGGCGTTCTACGGCATGTCGACCTTCGAAGGTCCGATGATGGCGATCAAGACCGTCAACGCCCTCTCCCACTACACCGACTGGACCATCGGCCACGTACACGCCGGCGCGCTCGGTTGGGTCGCCATGGTGTCCATCGGCTCGCTCTATCACATGCTGCCGAAAGTCTTTGGTCGCGAGGAAATGCACAGCATCGCCCTGATCAACGTGCACTTCTGGCTCGCCACCATCGGCACCGTGCTGTACATCGCCTCGATGTGGGTCAACGGCATTGCCCAGGGCCTGATGTGGCGTGCAGTCAATGAAGACGGCACCCTCACCTACTCCTTCGTCGAAGCACTGGAAGCCAGCCACCCCGGCTTTGTGGTGCGGGTAATCGGCGGCGCGATTTTCTTTGCCGGCATGCTGGTGATGGCCTGGAACGTCTGGCAGACCGTACGCCACACCCAGGCCGCAGAAATGGACGCTGCCGCGCAGTTTTCGCTTGAGGGAGCCCACTGATGAGACACGAAATACTCGAGAAGAACATCGGCCTGATGGCACTGATGATGGTGCTGGCCGTGAGTATCGGCGGCTTGACGCAGATTGTTCCGCTGTTCTTCCAGGACGTGACCAATGAACCGGTAGCCGGGCTCAAGCCCTACACCGCGCTGCAACTCGAAGGCCGCGACATCTATATCCGCGAAGGCTGTGTTGGCTGTCATTCGCAGATGATCCGGCCGTTCCGTGCGGAAACCGAGCGCTATGGCCACTACTCGGTGGCGGGTGAAAGCGTCTACGACCACCCCTTCCTCTGGGGCTCCAAGCGCACCGGGCCGGACCTGGCCCGCGTGGGCGGGCGCTACTCGGATGAATGGCACCGCGCGCACCTGTACAACCCTCGCAACGTGGTGCCC
>Ga0181596_10005705_pt1 | contig 10839 bp, 10 predicted proteins | sample 041ome_6_FD_148655 | JGI IMG/M metagenome (GOLD analysis project Ga0181596, IMG submission 148655) | Coastal salt marsh microbial communities from the Groves Creek Marsh, Skidaway Island, Georgia - 041402US metaG (spades assembly) | ecosystem: Environmental > Aquatic > Marine > Intertidal zone... | reverse complement strand
TTCATCATCACAGAATCACAGAAGAAGAAGAAGAAGAAGAAGAAGAAGAAGAAGAAGAAGAAGAACATAAAGAGCACACGATGACATCATCATCTGTATCATCTCTGAGATTACTACATAGTCGCAAACACGTAGAGTTTATTAAAAACAGCAGTCTGGACACGGAAACGATAGAGTACGCTTTAACCGAACACTTACGGTTGAGTGGAATGTATTGGGGACTGACGGCACACAAATTGTTGGTGATGAATAAAAACAATCAAGAAGAAGACAAAGAAGACAAAGAAGAAGAAGAAGAAATAATGAGCAAAGAGGACGTGATGAAATTCATAAACGAGTGTTACGACGAGAAATCGTCTCTGTTCGCCGGCGCTCCCGGACACGACGGACATTTGTTGTACACTTTAAGCGCGATTCAGATTTTCGTGTTGTATGAATGCGTGCAGGAACAGTTGAGCGAAGAAAGAGCGAAGAAAATATGCACGGCGATTTCAAAGTTACAGAGTAAAGAAGACGGGAGTTTTGCAGGGGATGAGTGGGGAGAAGTGGACACGAGGTTTTCCTACTGCGCGTTTTCCGCGCTGAGCTTATTAGCGCACGGCATGGGAGAGGAGTGTTTTCTCGACGACGGTTTGGAAGCGCTGAAAATAGGAGGTAGCGACGATGAAAAGAAGGAGGATAATCAGGACAAAAATAGGAGCAAAACGTTAGGAATTATGCGTAAAATAGTCGACGTCGATAAAGGGTGCGAGTTTATAATGAAATGTAGAAACTTTGACGGTGGGTTTGGGTCCACTCCGGGCGGCGAATCTCACGCCGGGCAGATTTTCGTATGCGTAGGCGCGTTGCAGATTTGCAATCAGTTGGATTTATTATACACAGCAGACGACGACGAGGAAGAAGAGAACGACAAGTTAGCGTGGTGGTTAGCCGAACGACAAGTGAAAGTGGGTGGTTTGAACGGACGTCCGGAAAAGTTACCGGACGTGTGTTACTCGTGGTGGGTGTTGTCTTCGCTCGCCGCGCTGAAGAAAAAACACTGGATCGATTTAGATAAGTTGAAAGCGTTTATATTGAGGTGTCAAGACGATATCAGCGGGGGTATTTCGGATCGTCCGGACGATGAACCGGATGTTTATCACACTTTCTTTGGTATCGCTGGATTATCTCTGATGAAACACGAAGGATTAGAAGAAATTGACCCGATTTACGCGTTGCCGGTGAGGAGCGTTCGGAAGATTGGGATCGAAAGCGATTGGTATTAGAGAGAAGTCGGCCCCCTTTTTGTTTCGTGTCGTAAGAATAAATAATAATACGTGTACCTACGGTACAGTATTTTAATTAACGCGCGGCTATGGCCTACTACTAGTACTGCTATTACTATTACTACTATCACTACTATCACGCTACTATTAAAACGAACCCTCCTCTGCCCAGTTCGGTAACGGCAAACACTCAAACGTCCAACTCTCTTTAAAACTATACTTGATGCAGTGTAAATAAATAGCTTCCAAATCGTGCGTCGCGCGACTTCCAAACCAACACACCAACGGGCAATGTGGACACTCGGTGGTATGTTTGATTTTATCCCATTTAAAAGTGTCGTCATTGGTAGCAGCAGCTCTTGCGTCCTCGCGACGAAGGCGGTCGTCGTTGAGTGTGAAACTATGGCACATTTTCTGATACTCGTCTTGTAGCTTCGTTTGTCCCGGCGACAATCGGCCGCCGTATACGACATCGTTCGCAATTGGATGTCCGAGTATTTGTAGATGCGCTCGAATTTGGTGCGTTCGCCCGGTTTCTGGAACGCATCGCACTAAGCTTTCGTCCAGTTCTGAAAAGTGTTTGATCAGTGTAAACGACGTCTTGGCTGATTTATATAAAGGAGAAGGTGTTGAAGAATCAGATGGCCACGTGGCGACGTGCGTTTTGCCGCAAAACCCAAGAGGTACTTCACACGTCGTTTCCTTACTGAACAAACCTTTCACTCTCGCGACGTACTCCTTTCGAACTTTATTTGAAACGATTAAATCTGTCGCAATCTTAGCCGCCTTGGACGTTTTTGCCATGAGCAACAACCCAGAAACGTTCCTATCGAGCCTGTGCAAAGGTAACAAAGGAGGAGGAGGAGAAGTATTCTTTTTATCATTCATCTCTGGTAAACGTTGACGCAAGATTTCCACCACTGAATTGTTTCGATACTGTCCGGTTGGATGCACCGGAACAGTTGCCGGCTTTCTCACGGCGACGATATCGTCTACTTCTTCTAAAATTTCAATCTCGTTCTCGGAACAAAGCACCGGCGGCTCGTGTTTGTGCACCAAGTGGCGAACGGTTTGTCCTGGAACCAAGGCTGGAAAATATTCTTTCTCGTCGTCTTCTTTTTTCCTCTTCTTTTTGTGACTCCGAGATACAGAAGATGCGTTTTTATCTTCTACGCGTAACCGTCCATCTTTGAAAGCTTGCGCGTAGTACTCTCTCGGCAAATTCGGAAACTCCTTGTGAAAGATATCAACGATGTTATTCTCTTCTTCATTTTCAACCTCGCACCATCTTCTCTTGACGTTGGCGATGAAATCAAACGCGTACGGTTTGCTCAATCGCAAACCGTTCTGGAAGACGATGTACGTATCGTCTTCATGAACAATGTCGATGCTTTTTACTTCATCTTCTTCTCCTTCTTTTTCATGCATTTTACTTCAACTTATCCATGTACAACTCTTTATTCGTTTCGTATTCTGCCAACTGTTCGTCGTATATCGTCCAAACGCAAAACTTACATTGCGGCGAGGATTGACAACAGTCCTCCGGTCCAGGCATTTCTGGTTTACGCTTCATCGTTCTATTTTCTTCGCACGAGCAAAATCGCCTCGAGCATATCTCGCACAACGCGTTCGGTGGAGGTCTTTGATCGTATTGGTGTAAACGCGTGTCCGTCAACGGATTCCGTTTTTTCCCGGTGTAATATCCAATTTCTTTTTCTAATTCTTCTTTATTACTCTCTGAAGAATACCAAGAACGGCGACAAAAATGATGACGATGATTTCGTTGTTGCGTCTTTGTCGTCAGCAGAGAAGAGAGGTAGCTTTTGGTAGAGTGGGTGAACAGAAGCAGCAGAAGTAGCGGCAGAGATGATGAGAGAAGAAGAAGAAGAAAGAGTAGTTCCATCCCCCAAGAAGCTTCTTTTGCTCATTCTTGTTTTTTTTTGTGGAGAGAGAGATTAGAAAAAAATACTCGATCGTCGATTGAAAAGCGCTCGTCAAAAAAAGAGCACACAGAAACAACAGAAGAGCACGATGCGTCGAGCGGCGAGAACTTTTCTCTCTTCCTCGTCCTCGTCCTCGCGAGGAGGAGGAGGAGGAGGAGGAAGAGCTTTGGTGGATGAGCTCCTCTTCTCGAAAACGAGGAGGAGGATAACAGCGGCGGCGGCGGCGGCGGCTGACGCGGAGGAAACTGAACAACAACAACAACAACAACAAACGACGACGACCGAGACGTTTTGCTTGTGCAAACAGGTGAAAATAAACGCAAAAATACGGAAAGATAAAGGACACTGCGTGTACAAGCCAGTCGTCGTCGATGACATCGTGAAGAGCAAGCAGCGAAAGGAAGGATCGCTGGCGAAACGAGCGCACTGGTAAGACGACGAACGACTACTACTACCATTACTCAACGCTTTACTTTACGAACGCGCGCGTTATTCTTTTTTTATCGTAAAACCTCTCGAAAAGCTTTTCTGACTGTCTGACTGTACGTGATAAAAATATAAAATAGGACGACGCTCGACGCTTCGGTGGACGACGCGGTGAGGAAGATGCACGCTATGGACGTCGGAGCGCTGGTTGTGATGGACTTTCATAAGCTCGACGTGGATAAGAGCAAGAAGATTCATCTGGAAGAATTGTATTACTCGCCTAAGAGTAACGCGATAGCCGGTATCGTGAGCGAAAGAGATTATTTGAGAGCGGTGGCGACGAATAAAGTCACAGACTTGACGACGGTGAGAGAGATTATGACACCAGCGGAGGACGAATCGACGGGAGAGAAACGACTCATTTCAGTGGAACCGTATTGTTCTGTTTTAGCTGCGATGCAAGCGATGACAAGTGGTCATTTCAGACACATTCCAGTTATCAATACCGAGTCGCAGACGTTGGAAGGCATCGTTTCGTTGGGCGACGTGGTGAAGGCGTTGATTGCGGAACAGGACGAAGAGATTGACGTCTTGGAAGATTACATCACGAGTGGCGGTAAATAATCAACACGACGATTTACATACATACAAAGCAAACGAGAGAGAGACATCAGAGCAGAGAGATACACTAATTTCTATATAATAATAACAAATACGAGTTTGAATGTTTTACGCTTTTATCAACATCACAACAGTATGGCACGCGATGCTTCTATTTTCTCCCAAAGAGTCCACCTTTTCGTGCGTCTTCGCTTTGACATTCACCACGGATTCGTGCACGTCCAACAACTTCGCCAAGTTTTTCTTAATCTTTTCTTTGTGCGGCGAAATCTTCGGTCTTTGCGCGATTAATGTGCAATCGATGTTCCCCAACTCGTACCCGGCTTCTTTCATCAATCGAATGGCTTCGTAAATAAACACGTCCGACGTTTGGCCTTTCCATTTCGGATCGTTATCCGGGAACAACTGGCCAATATCCGGCAAACCGAGCGCGCCAGTGATGGCATCTACCACGCAGTGCAACAAAACGTCCCCATCCGAGTGCGCGACGCACCCGCGATCGTGCGGCACTTCGATGCCGCCTAATATCAACTTCAACTCTGGGAATTCCGCAGTGGATTCCAAGCGGTGCAAATCAAACCCGTGTCCGACTCTGTATGGCAGCACCGGCGGTTCCGCAGCCGCTGCTTTGATTTTGTTTCTTATTTTGTTTGTTTTGGTGATGTTTGTGCTGCGTCGTAACTCATTATTCGATCGCGTCGTACAACTCCTTCCCGAAAAATGATGATGGATAGAAGAAGAAGAAGAAGAAGATATCGTTGTTGTTGAAGTCAACATCATCGTCATCGTCTATAATAGTTTGAAAGTATATTATTCTCTGTTAAACTCTGTTTTCTCCTCTCTTTGATGATGATGTTGATGTTGTTGTTATTATTGTGTCTCTCTCAACAACACACGAAAATCGTCGTCTAATAGGATGATAACACTACTATTATTGATGTTGTTCCTATGTTCTTCAAGAACAACACAAAAGTTAACACTTTGACGTTCTTTCTTGGTGTGACTTTTTGAGAGAAAGAGGAAAAGGAATTTTTCTAAGACTGTTAAACCCTAATGGGGGGAGCTCAGGAGCATTTTGGACCAGAAATTCTCTCTTATTTTTCGGATATCTCATTTTGAGAAGGAAAAAGGGGGGGAAACCAAATTAAGACGAAGATCTTGCAAAAGTGTGCAATAATCCACACATTTCTTTCTGCGCGCGCACATATCAAACTATTATTATAATAAATAAAGAATAATAAAATGTCCACCGGAACTCCGACTTCTTCAGCTGCCGTTGCGGACACCCCTTCCAACTCTCCGTTGCAGCCGGTCATCACCGCCGCTGCGAGAATTAAAGATGTCTCCTTACACGTCTTCTCCCAAAGAAAACCAATGTCAGAAATTCTCGATAGAACGGCGTATTCGAAACCGGCGAGTTTTTCCGACGCCACCAGTCGAATGCAAAAGAACTTGAACTACTTCAAAATTAACTACATGATTGCCACGATGGGGATCTTATCTGCGTTTATTTTGTATCATCCGTCGAGTTTGTTGATTTTGAGCGCAATCTCCGCCGCGTGGGCGTACGTGTTTATGATTCGTCAAGAACCTTTGAAGATTGGCGAACGAGAAGTGTCTTCGAGAGAGAAAATGTTAGGCATGACTGGTTTATCCGCGTTGATTATATTTTTCTTGTCCTCCGCGGGGACGTATATATTCTCCGGGATGGGCGTGGCTTTGTTGGGGATTGGTGCGCACTCTGCGGCGAGAGTGCCGGATGACTTGTTCATCGACGACGCGTCCGAGTCGAACGGGTTCTTTTCGTTTATGATGCCGCCGAGGCCTGGGCAACCTTCTGGCACGATCTAAGTAAGATATATGCGTGTGCGCGTGTGACAGAGTGAGCTGATATCAGTGTATTCAAATACACGCCGCGCATGTGTATGTTATTACTATGAGAGAAAGAGAGTGAATTATAGAAGAGAACAAGAACGAGAGAATTGAGCGAGAGGAGTGGAAGTAGTACCCCTCTGCGGAAGTGCGCGAATTTACTCTCTCTCTTTCTCGAAGAAGAAGAAGAAGAAGAAGAAGAAGAAGAGATACTATTTAGAAAAAAGAGTTGACGAGATAAAAAGAAAAAGAAACATATGAAACTGTTTGTCGATGCGTTATTAGAGTTGCAGATTGGACGATGATGAATATGACAAATCATTGTTATTGTTGTCATTGAAGATCTCTTTCTCTCTCTCGTGCCGAAGGACGACTGTAACACAAATTATTTACCACACACGTTTGAGATTAGGATTTTATTATTATATATGTATATATGTATATATATACATGGACTTATCCATTTAAAACTATTACTATTACATCTATAATTAAATCCCCGGGCCTCTTCGAGCGTTTGCGGCCAAACGCGCGTCTCTTTCCTTTTCGTATTCTCGATACTCGGCTTGTTGCAAAAACGATTGTTGTTCGGTGTACGTGTTTTTGGACTTTCTGTGCATTTCCAACTCCTCGTCAATCTCCTCGTTCGAATCTTTCACTTTCTTCCAATCCATCTTCGTCTTATCTAGCACGCTCATCTTCTTTGATTTCTCAATCTTGGCAATCAAAGCGTCTAAGCCGCTCATTTTTTGTCCTTTTAGATTTTCCTTTTCCTCGGCCGCTTTCGCCTCTTTCGAGCCCTCTTTGTACGTCTTTTCCACCTCCATGACCATCCCGGCAAAGTCTCTTTTCTCGATCACCGCTTTCAAACCACCGTGGTCTTTTATTTTGTGCACTTTTCTGGACGTTTTCGCCGCCTCCATGGCTTCTCTCGCGAGCTTTAATCTCTCGTCTATTTCCTCTTCCACCTCCTGCTCTTCGGCTTCGGCCGCCGGTTCTCCTTCTTCTTTCGTTTTCTTCTTCTTTTTTACCTGTACGGTTTCTGGCGGTTTCTTTTCTCCTTTCTTACTCTTCGTCGTCGACGCAGAAGAGGTCGATAATAATCTAGAGAGGATTCTCTCCGAACTTGTCGGTTTCTCCTCCGCGTCTTTATGTTTCGAGTTCAACTTACACGCCAACTCAGTGGGTGAAATCTGTCGCATCATTTTCATCACGGTCGACAGATTCGAAGAAGAAGAAGCTAATAAGTTATCATTCGTCTTCTCTGTCGTTGCTTTCCGCTTCTTCGTCGTCGTCGTCGTTGCATCCTTTTTGTTCTTTTTCTCTTCTTCTTCTTTATCGTCTTCTTCTTCTTCTTCTTCTTCTTCAGTAGTCGCAGTCATCAACTTCTCAAACATTTCCCGAACTTTCTTCTTCGGTTGAAACTCAAAACTCTCGAAGTCTTCTCTCGAAAGCTCTTTCGCCGTTTTCACCACCTGGTTGTACTCCTCAAACATGATTGATTTTGATTGCTTTTGCGCGTAAAATGTATTATGTTATCACGACGCGAAAAGCGTTTGTTCTATGAGTATTGGTGTTGTTGTTCTCTGTTGTTGTTGTTTGTGAGAGCAAATTCTTTCGCGAAAAAAAATTAAAGCAAAACTCGAAGTGCTTGAAAAACAACTGACTGAGAAATAAGCCACACTTTGAAACTGTTTTCTCTCCTCTCTTTTGTATTTATACATACTCTCTCTCTCTCTTTTCATCATCTCTTCTCTGAATAATAAATGAAACAGAAGAAGAAGAAGAAGAAGAGAGACAACACCGTAGTATTACCACCACTGATCGACCCCCAAAACGGTATCGCATCTTTCAGAGCGTCGAGACGAGTGAACTTTGTTCCAGCCAGGTATACTAATCGTGTTGTGTGAATTTACTTTACTCTACTCAAATTGAGAGTTGTGAACTCAAATTCTCTTTAACATCAAAATTGGGGAAATCAAACACAAAAAGAAATCCACTCATCCTTTTTGTGTGGTAGTTTCTTCTTATTTTCCTTTGTCATCTTCGTCTTCGTCTTCTTCGTTAAGAGACGTTCTTTGTTTTCGAAACAAAGAACCGCGTCGTCGTCGTCGCGTGGCGGGAATTGATGCCAAAAAGAGATCAAATTTTAGTAGAAGTGACTGACACCTTTAACATCACCATAATCAACAACAACAACAAAATATAACAACAAAAAATACAGACGAGCGGAACCGTCGTCAATATTGGGAGGAATGATGACGAACAACAACACCAGTGGTCAAAATGGACGACGGAGAGTAGGAAGAACGATAGTATTGAATGGATTGAATGAGAATAGAGATGGTAATAAGAACAACAAATCATCTCAAAAAGACAACGAAGATACTCGCGCGAACATAAATAAGAAGCGAAAGAAGGAAGAAGAGGAAGAAAAAGAGAAAGGAAACGACTTATATCCTCTTTCCAAGATTCAAATGGAATGGCAAACCGTCTCTAAGATCGGCTCTGGTTTGCAAAATTTAGGCAACACCTGCTTTTTAAACGCGGTTTTGCAGTGCCTCACGTATACGCCAGCTTTGGCAAACTTTTTCTTGAACAACGAACATCAAAAGCATAAAAATTTGAGCTCAGGATTCAACTCGTTGTTCGAGATGGGTAATTTAGTAAAGAACACGTTGATACATTCCAAGAACAAGCATCACGCGGTACCACCGACGGCGTTCGTGAAGAATATTCGCGCGCTGTCGAAGACGTTTAAGAAAGGAAGACAAGAGGATTCCCACGAATTCGCGAGGTGTTTGTTAGATTCCATGCACAAGAGGTGCTGCATGTTAGGCCGGGTGGACGACGGAAGCTCGTCGAATACTCGAAATGGAAAGAAGCTTACTGCGAATGCAATCGATCCAGAGTCGAAAGAGGCGGAAACGACGTTCATTTGGCGCGTATTCGGTGGGCAGTTGCGTTCGTGCGTGACGTGTCAAAGCTGCGGGAGAGAGTCGGCAAAGTTAGATCCGTGCATGGATATGAGTTTAGAGTGCGCGAAGGTGAAATCTTTAGAACAAGCGCTTAAGTTGTTCACGCGAGTGGAAGTTCTAGACGGCGATAACAAGTATAGATGCGAAGGGTGCAAGAAGTTATCGCGAGCGAAGAAGCAATTCAGCGTGGATAAAGCTCCAAACGTGTTGCAAATCCAACTGAAGCGTTTCGAGTTTGTTCCTTTCGGGAGAGGGAAGTTATCGCAGTTTATCGAATACCCGTTGGTGTTAGATTTAACATCGTATTTAACCTCAATTTTGAAAATTAACGAAGGTCGCCGCGGGAAGAAGAGGAGTAAATGTGCTAATAACGCCGTTCTCGATGATATTATGGGTGGTAGTAGCACGGAGAAAGCTTTTTCATCGTCGTCCTCGGTGTACGATTTGATTGGTGTTTTAGTCCACGCGGGAAGTTCCATGAACTCTGGTCATTATTATTCTTACGTCAAAGCGCAAAATGGATTCTGGTTTGAGATGGACGACGAATCCGTCACGAATGTTTCCGAAAAGACCGTTTTGAGACAAAAGGCGTACCTTCTCTTTTACTCTTTACGCAACGCTCCGGGGACGATGACGACGAGGAAAACAAACACTGGAAACGTGGATAAAAATCGAATGGACGAACTCACGAGAGATTTCCAAGCGAAGAAAAGAAAGCTCGATGAAGAAAGAGAGAAGGAGAAGAAGGTGATGACGAGGAAAAGCAAACGAGATAAAAATATCAGCAATAGCCCTAGCAGCAGCGAAGAAGACGAAAGAAAAGACGAGGAAGAAGAAGAAGAAGACGTAGTTACGGTGATATCGGCGAGAAGAAACGGGAAGCGAGGCGCCGGGCGCTCAGCCGGGAAGAATTCTCGCGACGTGGTAAAATCAAAACTCTTCAAGCAAAATAGAAGCGGATCAAAGTCACCTGATTTCGGCATCGGCAAGCAAAGAAGACGCAGTAAACGAGCATCGTATAGCGACGACGACGACGACGAAGGATACGACGAGGAAGGAGATAAGGAAAATAAGAGGGATAAAGGAAACATGATAAAGACATTCTTGAAATCACGAGCGCAAAGAGATAAAAATACTCGAGGTTGGAACGACGACGACGACGACGATAATAATAAAAGTCGCGCGATGGGAATGCGCCAGCAAGTTAGTACATCTCAGAAAAAGAACGTTAAAAAGTCTCGCGGGTATGACGAGCTCGACGAAGAGTACGATAGAGGGAAAATTGCGAAACATCTTCGAAGGCGCGAACAGAAAATGCCGGCGAGACCGACGAAAGCGCCGTCGAGATCGGCAGGAGGAAACGCGTTTCAAAGAAAACAAGGGCGAAAACAGCGTAAGTGATATAGTGCTAGTGTGTTGTGTTCATACGACAGAGTGTTTATTTCTTCTTGAAAGTACCCACAGCACTTAAGTTTTAAGACTTCTTCTTATTTATTCTCTTCGCCGAAAGCATCGTTTTCTTCCGAGATGAACAGACGAAGAACATCCGTCAACGTAATAACGTCGAGAGGCTTTCCAGCATTCAGTTTCGGTTTTTCGACGACCACCCACACGCGGTGAACGTACGTAAGCGCGTTCAAAACATCAGAGATCGTCGCCGACACTCCCACGGTCTGTAAAAATATTTCGTCTTTTTCGATTGCTTTATTCCGTCGATCGACCGCGGTTGGACTG
>Ga0181596_10005701_pt1 | contig 10842 bp, 7 predicted proteins | sample 041ome_6_FD_148655 | JGI IMG/M metagenome (GOLD analysis project Ga0181596, IMG submission 148655) | Coastal salt marsh microbial communities from the Groves Creek Marsh, Skidaway Island, Georgia - 041402US metaG (spades assembly) | ecosystem: Environmental > Aquatic > Marine > Intertidal zone >... | reverse complement strand
CCCTGCTATCGGGCCATACGAGTTAGAAATTTACCGGAAAAAATCAAAGTCTTAGATGTCTCTAATTTGTCTCAGCAGGGTGTAAAGAATATTAGGCTATCTATGTGTTATTAAAAAATGAAACACTTTTATGAAACTGGTAGTCTTTCCAATTATTGCATCCCTCCTGCTTTATTCTTGTAACCCTACTGATGTTAATGACGCCCATACCCAATCAGAGTGGACTGTTGACTTTCTTGACAACTTTGATTCCTTTAATCCGGAAAATTGGCAAGACCAGCGAATTTGGGTAAACAATGAAAACCATTGTTATGTGCCGGATGGCCAATACAATACCAGAGAGGTCAGTAATGGCCTTCTGAAGCTCAAAGTGGTGAGGTTAGATAGTGCCATAAATTGTGACAATCTTGATAAACATGGAAATCAACATCCCGCAACTGCATACGCAGCGGGTCGTATTTGCAGTAAGAATAGAAAAGAATTTATTAAAGGGAAGTGGACTGCTCGCTTGAGACTAAATAGTAACGGTCAACCCAGTCAATTCCCAGCTTGGTGGATATTGGGAGCTAAAAATAATGAATCTCCAGTGCAGGAGGAGGATGAAAATATTTGTTGGCCACTTACCGGGTCTGGGGAGATAGATATTTTTGAGCATCATGGCGATCATATGGAGAATGCTTTTACTTCTGGTGCTATTGTAAGCCAGGGAGAATGCGATAAAGGCGACTGGTGGAGCAAACGGCAAAATTTCCCCTCTACCCTCTCAGAGTTTCATGAATACAGTGTTGAATGGGAAGGCAGTGACCTTGTTTATAGACTGGACAACCAAGAAATCTATAGAAATATTGGAGATGGTGATTTATATCCCGAACCCATGTTTGCTATATTGAACTATGCTAAAATCACTGAATCAGAAATGGAGGGCGAGTGGACGATGGAGGTTGACTGGGTCAAACATGAAAAGCGAAATAATCACTAATTGTCGGACATGAATACTAAAAATTTCACCACCCGTGTTGCTCTCATTGTTGCCCTAGGTGGGTTTTTAATGGGCTTTGATGCCTCAGTAATTTCTGGGGTGAATAAATTCGTTCAGATAGATTTTAAGCTAACTGATATTCAACTGGGCTTTTCCGTTAGTTCGCTTACCATTGTAGCAGCATTGGCAATGATGTTTTCCGGCCCACTAAGCGATCGATTCGGCAGAAGATTAATGTTGAAATACTGCGCTCTGGTTTTTGCAGTTAGCGCTATTGGATCTGCATTTGCGAGCGATTTCTTAGCTTTTTTATTTTTTAGGATGCTGGGCGGCATTGGTGTAGGTGCATCGCTAATTCTTGCCCCAATGTATATTGCGGAAATTGCCCCACCAAGCTCGCGTGGCAGGCTAGTTTCCTTCAATCAACTCAACATAGTAATTGGGATTACGATTGCTTTTTTTAGCAACTACTATATCCTTTCACTTTCCACTTCTGAAGCCCCTTGGGTTCAATCTTTAGGAATTACAGAAAATAACTGGAGATGGATGTTAGGCGTTGAGGCTATACCTGCCATTCTTTACTTTATAGGTCTATTTTCAGTACCGCAAAGCCCCAGATGGCTTATGACCAAAGGTCAGGAAGAAAAAGCCTTTGAGGTCTTAAAGAAATTTAACACAGAGCCAACGGCTAAAACTGAGTTGGCTACCATTAAAGGGTCGTTATCAAAAAATGAAACCCAAGCAAAAATCTCCTACTTGGAGATATTTAAACCTGCTATGCGATTGGTGCTTACCATAGGTCTTGTAGTTTCTGTACTGCAACAAATTACAGGAATCAATGCCGTATTCTTCTATGCACCCATGATCTTTGAACAATCCGGTATTGGTACAAATGCATCTTTTATTCAAGCCGTCTTAGTCGGAGTAACCAACCTAGTGTTTACAATAATTGCCATGGCGCTCATTGACCGTATTGGTAGGAAACCCCTTCTCACATTTGGAGTGGGTGGTATAGTCCTTTTTATGTCATTGTTAGCTTATGGATTTAGCACAGCAACATACAGTTTAAATGAAGACTCAATTTCTGAGCTCACCCAAGAACTGCAGGAACCACTTTCTGAATTTAAAGGCGTCCATTTTAATAACGACGTAGCCTACAAAACTGCACTGATAGAAACCCTTGGCAAGGAGAAAGCAAAAGTTTATGAAGGAGAACTCATAACCGCCGCCATAAGTATGAACCCACGTTTAATTTTAGCCGGTATTCTTGGTTTTGTTGCTTGTTTTGCCGTGTCTCTTGGACCAGTGATGTGGGTGCTCTTTTCTGAACTATTCCCATTAAAGATTAGAGGCGTAGCCATTTCATTTGTTGGATTCGTTAATTCCGCTATATCTGCAGGAGTTCAGTTTATCTTTCCTTGGGAATTATCCCAGCTGGGCAGCGCTTTGACCTTTTTAATCTATGGGATCTTTGCATTAATTGGCTTAATCCTAGTAATAAGACTAGTTCCGGAAACTAAAGGAAAATCTCTTGAAGAGTTAGAACAAACACTCACGAATTAATTATTGATTAAGCTGAGAAATTCAAATAGACTATCCTCTGGATTCAGGTCTAATTTCTTCTTTATTCTATATTTTCTTTTACGAACGGCATAAATCGTAATGTTCAGTACGGCTGCAATCTCCTTTGAAGTAAGACTTTTATTCAATAAAATGATAAGGTCTAAATCTGTTTTTGTCAATTGTGGGAACTTGGTCTTGATCGTCGTAACAAATTCACTATTGATTCTATAATAGTTATCCTGAAGTCCATCCCAGTATACCTCATTTTTCAATTCACGCTCAATATCTCTTTGTATTTCGCGTAATGTTGGTTCAATTTCAACAGACTTCTTAGACCTAATAATGCCTTCAAAACGAGCTTTAAAATCTTTCAAGATTTCCATTCGATTAGAAGTCTTCATTAATTGAAATTCTAATTCCGTGTTGCTTTTACTCAATAACGCCTTGGCCTCCGAAGCCTTGGCCGCAAGGAGCTTACGCTCTGTTTCTAATAACTGTATTTTAACTTCACGCTTACGCTGTTCTATCTTAATAACAATAGAGGTGGCAATAGCAAGTAGAAAAATCACAACTGCAAAAAAACGGAATGCAACATACTTCCAAATCATAGCTTTCTTATGAAGAATGAATTCTTTCGTATCCAATACATTTCCTTTAGGATTGAAAAGCGTGATACGAAGATCATGTTTGCCTGGAGAAAGGTTGCTAAAGGCTAAAGATCTATCCACATCATTCATGTTTACTTTATTCCCGTCAAGAGTATATTGAATGGGAAAACGAGAAACTTTTTCTGGCGAGATTAATTCAAAGTCTATCTGGATGGTGTTCTCGTCATCTGCCAGTTCTATATAGTTAAAACCTGAATCAAGGTTCTCTATAAAAGAATGTGAACGAATGGAGTCCTCTACAACAATTCTAGTAATCACCAATTCCTCTATGTTCTCCGTAGGCACTCTGTTCAAGTAATAGCGAAATAGTCCTTTAGTACCGCCAATTAATAAATCTCCTTCAACCGGACATAAAGTTTGTCTATTAAACTCACCAATATCTAAATCCTCAACAGTTGCAATAGTTTCAAATCCCCAGTCTTTCCTGTCAAACAATATTTCGATCAACCCTACATCTGTTGCTGCAAAACATCTTCCGTTGATTATTGAAAAGGAATAAACCGTTTTGCAACGAGCACCCTGTATAATTTCTGTGGAGGTATTTAAGCTATCAATAACGTGTAATCCCCCACCCTCAGTTCCTACTAATATGTAATCATTGAAATCCTGCATGCTGAGTACAGGAAATCCAAAATTCAATTGACTCTTTACAGTATCGTCTAATTGTAAAATCCCATTATACTGGGTTGCAATCCAGATAGCATTATCAAATGAGTGAATATCATTTATAATGTTTCTATCTATTGATGCCTTTTCAAAAGGATTAATAAATTCAGTCCCGTTCCATAACTGAATTCCTTCCAATGTTCCTATCCAAATGGAATCACCCTTGCCTTTTTCTAGTGACCAGATTCCGCCATGTAATAACCCTCTACCTGTTTCCTCATAGGGCATGTAATGCGCCAATACATCTCCTTTGGAGTTGTAGTGCCATAATCCTTGGGAATACGTTCCCAACCAAGCACTGCTGTCCAAATCGTCCATCAGTACAGAGGTGATTACCTCCGGATGCTTTTGATTTGAAGAAGGATTCAAAAATGGGTGCAGTCTATCATTTTGGAATTTGTAAAATCCATCGCCATCGTAACCCACATACACCTCATTATTCATTCGACTAAAGCTTATTGCGCTATGGATAGTGCCAAAATTTGACTGTTGCGGAAGTGGAATGCTTTGGATAATTGAATTTGAAGCGTTAAATACTGCCGCACCGCCATTGTAGGTTCCAACCCATAGGGTGTTTTCCACTTCAGCGAAACTGTAATATTGATCCGTAACCGTCCCTAGATAGGGATAGTCTTTTGTGTAGTGCCTATAATCCAAGCCATCCCATGACCAAATACCATCACCATCTGTAGATATCCAAAGATTTCCTTGGAAATAAACTACATCACGACAAGGATAAGAATGTAAGTATTCAGTGTTGTTATAGAATTCAATCGCTCCGATATTTTCTACACCAAACACAACTTTATTCTGATAAACATCAACAGACTTTCTGAATGAAGAAAACGACACGGAGGTTTCAAGGCTGAAAACACTATCATTTGAATACAAATAATACAACAATTCATCACCATTTGTGGCTAGCCACATGGTATCGCCTTGTTGAGCAAAATCAAAACATGATGCTATATTCTCAGGATGGTTAGGATAGGTAAGTTGTTTCCACGGCTCACTCCTATCAGAATAGGTCCAAATGCCTTTTGACAGGGTGCCGAGCCATAATGTACCAAACGAATCTTCTACAATAGAGTTTATAGTTATATCCTCTGATATTTTAGGTAGTTGCGGAATTTGAGCGGCCTTCTGATATTGCAAATCAAACTCTACCAATCCGCCTAAATTCAATCCTATCAGAAGTTTATGGGTGGAGGTTACATGTAGACTTTTGATATTATTAGACCCTTGTGGATCTTCCTGAAACTCTATGCGTGTGGCCCTACCTTCATTATACCGGTACAAGCCATCTTTAGTTCCTAACCAGACAAAGCCTAAGTCATCTTGTACAATGGCATTCACATTGGAACTCATCAGGCCGTTTTGCGAAGCAATAATTTTGACTTCCTGTCCTAAAACCGCACTACTTACAAATACTAGAGCAAAAAATAAAAACTTTCTAATGAGCATAGAATTACGAAAAGAAGAATGCATTTTAGAAATGAAACCTAATCATAACATTCCATGTACGGACAAAGAAAAGGCAAAAACGCAGTTTATTCAAAGAATCCTCTTGAGCAGAATTTTTCTTAACTACGATTTAAACTGATTACATTCTAAAAACAGGTAAAAATGGATTTTCAAGAAATATTACCGCCTTAAAACCATAAAACGTATTTAGTATATTATACTCATTGATTAAAACTTATGAGTAAACGTAAACCCCGTTTTAATAACATTAATAGCACTCATGCACAGTGTTTATATAAACCTAAGAATTGTGCTTAGTGTACAAAGTACCTTTATGGCATTACAAACAAATAAATTTTAAAATGAAAAAGATTTTATTAACGGCTGCCTTAATTGGATTTACAATTTCAGCTTCGGCACAATTGTCTGCTACGGCAACTCAACAGTTGGATATCATAATTCCAACTTACTCAGGTATTGCGCTTGAAACAGAAAAATTAACGTTTGACTTTACTGCGGATGCACCTACAGTTGCAGGTAACAATTTGGGGAGTGCTCAAAAAACAGCATCCACTTACATGAAGATCTCTAACATGGATCAGTATGATGACGCTGCTAACACAAAAATTTCTTTGCAGATGTCAGGTTTAAGAGACGGTTTAGATTTGAAACTTCAAGTTGTAGCTCCTGGATCTAATGCCAAAGGTGATTTAGGTGATATTGAAAGTGATTATGCTTCACTTTTTAGTTTAACTAATTCATCGGCAGATGATATCATCACAGGAATTGGAACATGTTATACAGGTTCAGCCGCAAGTGATGGATACCAATTGAATTACCAATTAGATGTTACAGGTGATGGTACGGACATTTGGGAGGATATTGCAGATGGTAACGCAAATGCTGTGACAACCCAAATCGTATACACTATAGCCAACTAAATTTCGAGCTACTTCGAAGCCAAATCAATTTATATTTTCAGAGATGGACAGGTTTTAATTGACCTGTCCTTCTCTGTTAGTAAGCCTAACACTCTAATGACCATGCAAAAGGTTATACTTACACTTTCCTTTGCTCTTCTCTTTGGGAACACGTTCGCTCAGATCATAGTAACCAACAGCCTTAACCAAGCTTTCGTAGCGGCTCCTGGTGAAATTAGATTTGTGGACATTTCACTTCAAAATACGAGCCCTGCAAGTTCTAAAGTAAAGTTTTCACTGAGTGATTACGAAAATTCTTGTTCGCAAGGATATGTTTACAAAGATGTCGGCAGTACCTTGAATAGCATAGCTTCATGGATTTCGTTAGAAGACAATGAGATCATCTTGTTAGGAAAAGAAAAAGCTACGATCAGAATAAAAATAGAAATTCCATCAAATGCAGATCAATCGCACGGACACGCATGCCTATTTGTGACCAACGAACCTGTAATAAATGAAATCAATGAAGGTAAGGTAGTATTAAATATTGGGATGTCTACCCGTTTCGCAGTGAATCTCCTTTATAACAATAGCACAGTGGAAATTTCTAAACCTGATTTGCAAGTTCAAAATATTTCGTTCAACCAAAAGAGTAATTCACTCGAAGCACAATACGTCAATATTGGAAGAGCGAGTGATAGATTTTCTTGTAAAATAGAGGTCGTCGATACCTCTGGTGCCGTAATTCAAACCATTAATACTAGGCAGCAAGTTATTCAACCCGAACAGTGCAGAATAGTGGAGGCGCCACTGAACTTTGATCCCAACGATCAGCTTTATACATTTATTCTAGTAGCCCGAACTGAAATTTCTTCTGATCTTTTTGGAATAGCCCATGAGATGACCTTGAAGTAAGTTATGAATGTTTTTGAAAATTTCATAAAGCAATACTTTCAAAAAAGATCCTCTTTTTGGGTCCTTTTATTGGTCTTGAACGCATCAAATTTTCCAGCGTACAGCATTTCTGAAAATAATAGGTCTTTAATTGGTCATATTGAACTAAAAATTGAGAATAACAAAAAATCTAAGAAGAGTAAGAAAAAGAGTAAGAAAAAGAGTAAGAAGAAGACAAAGTCCAACAAGTCTAACAATTCTTCTGCCGTTTCTTCAAACCTCATTTTTGCTCCGAGCAGCATCAAAGCGGGAAGCAGCGGGAGTTGTCTCATTCACCTGAACAACCCTACAGATGATACACTACATTTTGTAATCTTTCCAGAAATGCCGTTTGGCTGGAAATTGATAAATAAGGATGATGTAACAATCGTTTATCCAAACTCAAAAAAAACGGTTGCCCTTATGCTTGTACCAAGCAACCTTGCAAGCATTGGACTCCACAGAATATCTTTCGATTTTGTGGATTCTGAACACGATATCATCATTACAGAGGAGGTAATCATCAACATAAAAGAAAATAGACAACTTACTTTAAAAGAAGTACTCGGTAATAGAAACCTTCGAAAAGGAGGAATTGGATTGCCTTTAAAGTATAGGGTATACAATGCTGGAAATGTGCCAGAAATGTACCTAATTGTGGGGGATAGAAAAAAAACTGTATATAATATTAATCCTGGTGACACAATCTACCATGAAGTAAATATTAAACTACCATCAAGAACAAATCTTAAAAATTATTACGATGTTTTTGAGATTACTGTATTAAAAATGCAAAATGCGGAAATTGTTGAAGACAAAAATCAGCGATTAACAACATCTATAACCATATTAACAAGCGGTATTGACAAACCTATTAGCCGCTTTAGCATTCCCTTAACTACGTCAACAGGTGTGACCTTAGTGAATAACACTTCTAATACCAATTACGCATTTACAGAATCCATAAATGTTGCAGTACCCAACAAAAAACAATCTGAATTAACTAAACTGAATTTGCAGCTGTTTGGAAACAATGGAGGAGGTAATGTAAAGACTCGTTTGGATGGAAAAATAGAGTTTAACAAAGACATTAGAAAAAGCACCTTCAGAGCAACCGCTGGTGCCACTTCAACCAAGGGTTATTTTTTCTTCAGAATTCCTAATAGCCTGTTTAATACGAGCCTTCAAATGAGCGGCGATAAGTATGTTGCAAACACTTCTATCGCATTCAAAATACCCCAATTCACAACACAAGATTCCATCCAACAGTTAAGACAAATATTCTTGTCTAGAAAACTTTCAGACAAAATCAATGTATCAATGCATCATTTCATTGCTGACTATAACAATAGTAACGATTTTACGAATGTTTCAGCGTTGAATTATGCGCACAAAACTGTTAAAATTGAAAATACCATAATAACCCACAAAGAAGTCAATGAAGTTTTTCGTCCTTCACAACTAGCGCTTAATAATAACCTCAGTATACGTAATAAAAATAATGCTTTCCGAATAGCAACATTTTTATCAGGGGAGAATTTTACTCGAGGAAATGAGAACATGCGATTCCTTCAATATGATTTAAACAAAACAATCAATAATTTATCCGTTAAGATTGCTCAAGAGTTATTTAACCAAGCTCCCCTTTTCAATCCCGTAAGTAAAATTGAAAGGGAACAATTGAACCTTTCGACCAGCTACAATCTTGAAAGATTTCAAGGCAGCCTATCACTCAATAGGTTTACGCTTGCCAATACCATTGCCTTAAAAGAAAACAAGACCATGAATGAATCTGTAAATATGGATCTTCATTATTCTTTGAAAAAGGGAGCTCAAATTATTTTTAACGCAATAGCAAGTAATCAAGAGACAAGTATAGATAATTCAATTGATGGAGTAATTGAAAGCCGTTCTATGGGAGTTGAATACAATTCATCAATGTTTAAGAGAAATAGCTTTTCCATTGGAGTGACATCGTTAAATTCAAATCAGCAAGATGTCATTACAACTCAGGGAAATTATAATCGTAGACTCACTAACAAATCCTCACTTTCTTTTCAATCTAGCTATAGACTTAATACCAATAATAGAGCTTTGGATATATTTCAATCTAAGGTAGAATTCGGGTATCGCTTCAATCGTACTAACATTAAATTAGGTACAAATGTATCCAGATTAGGGAATGGCTTATTTATTTTAAACGGTTTAGCAAATGTTACTAAAACGTTTGCCATTGCTAGAAGGGATACGGTGAGATATAAAGCGCTAAATGGTATCGTCCGAGACGATTTGGGAAATCCAGTTCCTAACGTAGTAATGACGATAGGAAAGCATTTAGTTATAACTGATGAATATGGAGAATTCTTTATTCATGATATCATTGAAAATAAAGTGACCATTCAAATAGAGAAAACTAGTTTACCATTTGGAGTCCAATCCTATGAAGGGAACAACATTGAGATTTTGATGCTCAAAGAAAAGAATGACATAGAGATAAGAACGTATAAAACCGCAACAATATCGGGTACGTCTATTATTGAAAGATCCGGTTTGTTTAGAGGAGCGTTACCGATTTATCAAAACTATTATGCTGTTCTTACTTCAATAGAAAACCCTGATGTCAATCATTACACACAATTAGATGACAATGGCAACTTCAAGATAGAAGGAATAGACCCAGGAAAATGGAATCTCGTGATTACATGTGCGGCTAAATCAAATGCCGGTTGGCTGTTAACGCAAGATAGCTTTGAATTAGAAATAACACCTGGTGATATTATTAAACAAGAATTATTGTTTTCTGATAAAGCGCCAAACTTAAAAATTCAAAAAGGCTTGTATGTTCCTGTTAGATAAAGTAAAATATTACATTGGTATTGTGGTATTTATGCTATTCTCTTCTCCGCTATTTTCTCAACCTATCAGGTTAACTAGCGACAAGATCCAAGATGAAGAGTCTGCTTCGTTTTATCATGGCGATTCACCAGAAGCACCTTGTGACGTTGAAGATACAGAAAGCTTTAAGTTTAAAGTACGCCTGAATAATACAGCTACTCAGATTCTTATTACTAATTCAAATGGGAGCCCTCTTCCCAGTGCTACGAATGTTTCTCTGACTTTTCCCATCCCTACCATTGGAGAAGGATTGATCAAAGAAACGGGACCTACCCTAACTTCTGACTCCTATTTTCTTCTTTACAGAATGGCTCCTCAAGGATTAGATTCGAAAATTTTAGTGAAATTGAATCCAGCGAGAGATTTTGAAGCGTATGATATTGAACTTGAAACAGTGCAAGTTAATGCTTCCATAGGTCCTAATAGTGCAACACCAACTTTGTCAAGTACCAATATAAGACTTAGTACAACAGATCAAGTTTGGTTATCAGGTTTAGGTTGGCTTACATCAGGAACAGAGAGTAGTAACACTAGTAACGGTATTGAATTTAGATTTAACCTTATAAAAACGAATAAAGCAGATTACAGCTCACTATATGCTCTACTGCAAGCTAATGCTGCTGCATCGGACATTGGAGATGTTGTTTTTACAATTTCAGATTGATTTTATGAAGCTTATAAATTATTTGTTTTTTTTGCCATTGTTACTTCCCGCGCAAAATCATAATATTGAAGTAGGAAACGATAAATCTTT
>Ga0181596_10005694_pt1 | contig 10850 bp, 6 predicted proteins | sample 041ome_6_FD_148655 | JGI IMG/M metagenome (GOLD analysis project Ga0181596, IMG submission 148655) | Coastal salt marsh microbial communities from the Groves Creek Marsh, Skidaway Island, Georgia - 041402US metaG (spades assembly) | ecosystem: Environmental > Aquatic > Marine > Intertidal zone >... | reverse complement strand
CGTCGTCATCAGAAAACAACGACGCGACGACGAAGAAGAAGAAGAAGAAGAAGAGGCACAAGCAGCAACCGCACTGCGGAGAGGAGACGACGACGACGACGACGAAGAAGAAGATAAAGAACACCTCTTGACGAAAAGCCTGGAGGAGGAGGACGAGGTTGAAATCATCGTTTTTTATGCGTATGTAAGTGTGTTCGTGCGTATCGCGCGCGCGCACTGATGTGAGTGAGTAGGGGATTTCTGTCGTCTCTTCTTTCTCCTTTTCCTTGATCACAAAATGCAACCCTAAACGCACACGAGAGGGAAAAGAAGCAAGAAAAGAAAAAACGGCAAAAGAGGAGAGAGGAACCAGATGGAAACTCTCAGCAGCACCGCGACTTTGTCCTCCTCCTTCTCCTCTTCCTCCTTCACTAGTCGTCGTCGTCGTCGTCGTCGTCAACGTCGTCGGCAAAACGCGTTCTCTTCGTCTCTGCGCAAAGCGCTGTTCGTTGTTGTTTTTGCCACCGCCGCCGCTGCTCTTGGTTTTCTAAACTTGGAAATTAGTGCATCAACGCCGCGCTCTGATTCTGGTCTCATCCACTCGTCGTCGTCGTCTTTCTTTTACGCGCGAGCGGCAGAGCTCGATTCGCAAAACAGTGGTGGTAGGAGTAGTACCAGTAGCGGTGGTAACATCAACGATGGGACGAATTCTATCGTGAACTTTCACCGGCACCATCGGGAGGTGAGGAAGCGTTTGCGAGAGCAACGGCGAAAGAACGGACAAGCAATAGAAAGAGCGAGGGAAGGAGAGAAGGAGAGGAAGAGCGCTGGCGCGGGTTTTTCTTCTCCTTCTTCTTCGTCGCATCCGTCGCCGCAGGTTAAAGAAGAGAGAAAGTATGCTGACGAAGATGACGTCTCCTCTATCGTCATCGATGACAAAGAAGAGAAGACTACTGGGGAGCCTTTGCGCGGGGTCAACGAAAAAGGAGGATCCGAAGAAGAGAACAATAAATTAACCTCCCTGTTCAAAGCGATCAGCGACCGACGGCGACACGAAATTTTAGCCGCAATGACTGATTTCGCAAAGATAGAAGCGGAGAAGAACGGAGAAACATTCACGGACATGCGACAGAATTTGCCGAGTTCGACTGTGCGACACGCGGAGCGGGAAGAGAAGAAGCTTAAAGAATACGCGAAAGATCCTTCGATCGAACGGAACGCATTGATTGAGAAAGCGAGGAAGGAGGATCCGACAAATCCTAACGTACAACCTCCAATACGATCGGACGAAGATTCAATCATTAGGATTGAGTACGGGACGTACGATTCGTGTGACACGTGCGAGTTATGTCATTTAGGAGATGCGCCCGTGGACGGCGTAGAGGTGAATAAGCACCAAGAGATTCGAGGTAATCCGGGCGTGAGCAAAGAAGATATGGAGGATGAAAATAACGCAAGGAAACCGGTGCATTGCAAGGAATGTTACGGGTGCAACGTGCGCCTCTCTCGGATTATAAAACGGACGGAGTTTAGAGGAAAAATGGTCCAAGTCTTTAGCGGGGCGAGCGGCGCCGCGATTTTAAAAGGGAAAATTTTGAAGAAAGATTTTCTACTCTCCGACGAAGACGACGACGGCGCAAACGATGGTGATGGAAAGGACAAAACAAGCGCTGGCGTCAACCATCACGAGGAGTTGGAAGAAGCGGACGCAGAGATGACCGTCTTTGTGAAAGCGTGGTGTAACTTTGGGAGATATGCCCAGAATCCCGAGAATCCAAAGTCGGGCGTGCCGTCCATGTGCGGCGAATTTAAGAAGGGTTACGATGGCAAATGTCACATCCAGGGAGGGCGTTACGGATTCGGCGATTGTAACTTTAATTTCATTTCCTCGTTGGATAAACTCGCCCACGCGGCTAATTTATCCTCCGTCGTTCCTCGATCGTGGACCGTGGAGGTGAAATCGTTCTTGCCGTGGGACGGCTTCTCCACGGCTGGACATAAATTGCAAAAAGGTGTGAAAGCGCAATTCTACGAGAAAGCCCCGGGCGTTTCTATCGAAGCCGTTTTGGGTACTTTAGACCCGATGGTTAATTTTGCCGCATTCAAAAAGATCTCTCACGATAACGTTATTCGCGCGGCGACTTTCGATCTCCTTTTCTCCGAATCCGATCGCCATGGACAGAACGTCTTTTTCAGCGACGAAGGCGAAATTACTTTGATCGACAGCGAAGGTACTTTCAGCACCTCAAACTCCATGCTCCTCCCGGGCCATCAAAAATACGAAATAAATCGAATCGGATTCACGGCTATAACCGGATGCGACGGAAACTGTCCGGGCCAGCCGAAACCGTCGGTCAGCCCGATGGTCACTTTGGATTATCGATGCCACGTCCCTGGTCAATACGTTGGTTTTGATTTCCCATCCGGCGTGGAACCATTTTTGAAAAAAATTCAGGGCATGTCCGCAAAATCTGTCGTCGAAAAGTTCAAAATGAATCGAGAAGAACACGCGATACACTTGAAGAGAACCGTGGACGAAATGCTCTCCCTCGGTTTCGAAGGCGCCATGCTCTCCGCGCTCGCTCGCCAAGAAGGAGGCAACGGCTACCCTATCGGTAAATACGGCTTAAAATACTGGTATCCAATCACCAAGGCGTGTTGCGGCCTCGAAACGTGCCCAATACACACCACTCGCATGAAAGAAAGGATGATTCGAGACGATTCCGTGACGTTGAAGAGGGACGACCCGGGCATCGAGGCGAAGACGTTGTGGGGCGACCGTTTCGAAGCGCACGCCACGGTCGACCCTGAGCTGGGGTTGGAGAGATTGAAGACAAAGATATTGTCTAAAAAACAATAACAGCTTCACGAGAAAGAGAGAGAGAGAGATAGAGAGAGTGGTCAGGTAAAACACTGTAGCACTTTAGCACTTTTAGCAGCACACGATAGCGCGGTAAAATTTCTTTTGTTTTGTATTTTTGCATCTCTCTCTCTCGCAAGGAATTCTCTCTCTCTCTCTCTCTCTCTCTGGTCGCAGTGCTCTCGTTGGATCTCTGCATCTCTCGGATCTCTGCATCTCTCTTTTTGGCAACACCACGTATCTATTCCTCCTTCACCTCAGAAAAACGACAACAGCACATAAGTTATTATTATGTTTAGCGCGACTACCACTACCGCGCAACAGAGAGTGCTCTCGTCCTCTCTGACGAGCAGTTCGAGACGCAGCAGCAGCAGCAGCAGCATGTGCAGCAGCGGCGCATCGTCTTCGATGTCGTTCTCTTCTTCGGTGTTCGTGGGAAGAAGAAGTGAAGCGATTCGTCGTCGTCGACAAATGCATCATCATCAACAGCGTCGTGGAAATAAAGCGTCGTCTTCCAAAAATGTAGTCTTAACCTCGGCAAAACTGGCACTCATTCCGTCGTATTCGAACCTTCCTCACCCGGCGAAAACGGCCAAAGGCGGCGAAGACGCGTGGTTCATCAAACCGGACGTGAAAGGTGGAGGAGTTATCGGCGTTGCCGACGGGGTTGGTGGTTTTGGCGATCAAGGGGTGGACCCGGGACTGTACGCCAGAGTGTTGGCGTTTGAGTGTTTGAAAGCGCACCAAGTGTCCACGAATCCGTTGTTTGGCGGAAGCGATCCGAAAGCGATGATTTTGCAAGCGCAAAAGGAAACGAAGTTACCCGGGGCGTCCACTTTGTGCGTGGTGGAGATTGATAAGAGCGGGCAGTTGCGCGCGGCAAACGTCGGAGATAGCGGGTTCAAGGTTATCCGAGGAGGAGAGGTGGTTTTTGAAAGCACACCGAGTCAGCATTATTTTAACTGTCCGTTTCAGTTGGGATACATGCCTTTGAGCGCGGACGCGGACGATGCGAACGAGTGCGCGGAGCAGTATTCGTTCAAAGCGATGGAAGGTGACGTGATTATCGTGGCGAGCGACGGCGTGTTTGATAACGTGTTCAACGAAGAGTTGGTCAGAGTGGTTGGGAACGGTTGCAGTCAAGGTTTGTCCTACGAAGCGATGGCAAAATGTGCAGAGGACATCGTTCTCGTGTCCAGAGCGCACGCGGAAGATAAGACGTACGCGTCGCCGTATTCTTTGGAGGCGGAGAAGTACGCCAAGGAAACCGGGACGAAAGTGAAAGTGCCGAGCGGCGGCGGCGGTTTGTTTGGAGGATTGAACAAGATGATGGGCAAAGGTGGTGGTGGAGGAGGGAAGATGGACGATATCACGGTCGTGTGCGCGTTCGTCGGACCTACGGCGGAGGCGCAAGAAGAGATTTTGAAATCGGTGCAGTTAGCTGCCGGCTTGTACGATGAGCTCATGCAAGCGAGAAATAAAGCCAAGGGAGAAGAAGCGAAGACGTTGAGAACTGTACAATTGAGAAAACAAATGGACGAAGCGTTCGAGGAGTCGAAAGCGAAAGCGGATTTGGCGAAAAAGCAAGAAGCCGCGGCACCGCCGGAGTTTTCAAAGGCGCAAATAGACGCCATGGATTCGGCCACTGTCCGACGGTTGTTGCAAGAGAGAGGCTTGCCGACGAGCGGAAAGTTGGAGCGGTTGAAAGAGCGTTTGGCTGGCGTCAAGCGCATGTGATAATTGTTATTGCGCGGGTTCAGACGTGAACCAAAAAGAAGAGTAGCGTTTGTTGTGATTTAAATTAATACTTACTCTGCGGTTGTGTACGTTTACGCTTTTGCATATACATGCGGTCACTATCATGTGTGTACATTTTGTTCTATATACATATGAGTTTTACGCCGGAGCAGTCCTCGGCAGTCTCTTGTCATAAAGAGCTTTCATCATCAAATGATCGTGATAGATCCGCCATTTATACTGACTTGCTCGAGAAACACGAGCGCAACAGTAGCTGCATATGTTCCACTCACGGCGCCAAACGCTTCCTCTTCCCCACCCGTCGGTGTGAACTGTGCCAAAACGTTCTGCAGACCACCACCACCGATAATCTCAGGTGGTATCGGTCCTTGTTGTAGAAGTACGCGTCGCCTTCGGCGTTGGTCTGCGCCATTTTCAACACACAACCCGTCGCCGTTTTCACAAGAAGCGGTATCCGGCCTATATGAATCTTTCCAAGCGCGAACCGTGTCGTTCGTAGAAATTGGCTTCACATACTGCGATAGTTCCGTAACGTTGATTGTTGATGAATCACCGTCTCCGCTTTGCGCCTCGACTGATTCATCGCCTTCTGCGCCTCGTATTTTTTCGCTTTGAATGGCGTTCACGGTGTCGACGATTTCGGTAATTGCTCCGACAATTTCAGTCGCGTCATTAATCGCCTCGGCAATCGCTAAACCTTTGCTCGCAGATCCTGCTATCGCATTTGCCGTCTCAAAAGTTGAAGCAACATCAATCGCTGCGTCGTATCCGTGCAAAACAACTTGGCCCGTCCATTCCACTTCACTGGCAACTTCAGCCGCGGTCGTACCGCGACCGGGTTCAGCGACGCCAACGAGAGCTACTATGATTTCAATCTCAATGCGAATTTGAGGATCAACGATGGTTTCTTCGAGAAGCGCGAGGAAATTGTCTCTGATAGTGATCGGTAAAGCGTTAGGAAATGAATCAAACCATTCAGTCGTGAGAGCTTCAACGTCGTCGAAAGTCACATTTCCTTTCCTGGTATCATCGCCGTTCTCATCTTCGTCGTTTACGATTTCTTGCAACCGCCTTCGCTTTTCTTCGTCGTTAAAAAAAGATGGATGTTCCGAATAGTCGTTTTGTTGTCTTGCGTGATGTCGGTTAAGAGTGTGTCTCGCAGCCGCACGTTCGATAAATTTAGGTACCTTGACCCTCTCGTGAACGAGAATTTTCTCAACATTCTCTGGCATCTTCCTCTTTTTCAGATCATCCTTCGTGAGTTGCTGTAACTTTCTTCCCCGCCGTCGTCTCTGAGCAGCATTGTCTTCTTCTTCTTCTTCTCCTCCTCCTTCTTGGTCGCCTTTACGAAACATCGTCGTGTTTGTACAATTTGAAAAATCGTTCAAACTCTCCGCGGTCTCGCTCGTCATCGCTGTCCCGTCGTGATAATAGAACGTCTCGTTGAAATGATAAAACGTTCCATTTGTATCGCTGTGGCATTCCATGAGTTCTTCCTTGAGCTCGCCGCTGAGTGGATTTGGCTTCAAAAACTGGGCAATTGCCGCCGCGGCGTCACCCGTGACTTCGAAGCCGACTCCGAAAAACTGTTCCAGGCCGAAAGCTCCGCCTACCACAAACTCGCTCGCTTTGGCGCTCGTAAATATACTTTCTCCATCGATGACCCACTCGTTCCCGATAGAACTCGAACTCGATACACCTTGCGAATAATCTTGCACGACACCAGCCGCTAAAGAGGCGAACACGTTCGAAAATCGCGTGAGCGCCAGCTCCGTATTCAACACCATTTGAAGGAATCCTGCGGTGGGATTATTAAGCGCAGCGTTTTGGATTAAGAGAAGCGCTATCCTAAGAATAGTGGTCGGCTGTATGATGGGGTTCCACACGGACGCTCTCGCCATCGTCGGTCCGCTCTGTGCCGTCGCTTCGCTTTCGGCTTCCTCTTGCAACAGCGCGCGCCTCGATCCCAACGACGACGACGACGACGACGACGACGACGACGCCTCGAAGAGAGAAGAGAGAGGAAAACTTTCACCTCTTCCTCGACCGCGTGCGTCATCGATATCTTCTCGATTAAAAGAACCGCCAACGTCGAACGCGACGAGGCATCCGAGGAGCGTCCACGACAGCACGATGGAGAGGAAGATGTACGATTTGATTTTTACTGGCGGTGGATGAAGCGTATTCATCTCTCGCTTTGTTTGCGCGCGTATTTTTTTGTATCTTTTCTTTTTGTGTTGTGTGTGTAAGTGTTGCTGATTTTGCCTCGATTATAACAACAAAGATGTCTCTCATTAAATTTCTCACCGTCGCTTTCTCTTTCTTTCTCTCTCTTTCTCTCTTTCTTTCTCTCTCTCTCTCTCTCTCTCTCTCTCTCTCTCTCTTTCTCGCATCGTTTGCGACACTGAAATGTGCTTTACTCTTGCATTTGCTCATCCACCGAAGTCGCTTGCCCCGCTGGTGCGGTGGCGACTACGCGTTCTTTCAACTCCTTCTCCGTAGTCTTTTCAAATTGCGGCATCGACTCGTCCTCCTTCTTTTTACCGAGTTGCTGTTCTGGCGATTCCCAGTGCTGGAACAACGCGAGAATGTCCACGAGGCTGACGCACCCGATGGGTTTCCTGTCATCGTCCACGACCCAAATTCTGTGCACCGCTCCCGTGCTCATGAGTTCCAAGACGTCTTCGAGTTTGTCTTCGAGTTTGCAATAGACTCTCCAGGAATCATAGAGAGGATTTTGGAGAGCGGCGTCGAAAGCGTCTGCGCCGGCGAACACGCCGTGGGTTATTTTTGGTAACGCGTTGTGACGGAGGAATAGAAATTGCGAAACCGACAAACCGAGCGCCATAGCAAAGTCGGGATCCGCAAAATAGGAGATGTCCGTCTCCGAAAAGGCGCCGAGAAGCTTCCCGTCCTTTTCGCTAACTATCGCCACGGCGGAGACTGAATTGTTACGCATGACACGGAAAGCATCAATGCACGACGTCGATGGCGTGACCGAAACGATCCCGTACGTAGAAAGTGGCTTTTTTTCGGATGCCGTCTTTTCGGAGGTAATACCTCCTCCCTCCACGCGTCTGGACAACGCCGATCTTCCCAAACCGAGATCGGCGAGGGAAGCGCCCATGAATTCCGGAAAAATTAAGCTCCGATTTGTGTGTAAGTACATCACCAAATCACTCTGACAGACAATTTCTGTAATTTTGTTCGTATCTTGCGTTTGTACCGCGAATCTGTGCACGGCTTGCAACAACTCCCCGTCTCCCGGTTTCGCTTTTGACGAAATCAAAAAACAGTCGTTGATTGTCTCGGCCAAGTTCTTATCGCACTGGTTCTCGAAGATCACCGTCCCATCGAATCGACTCGGAATAGTGTCCAACCTCGATTGCGCGAATTCTCTCCCCAATCTCGCCAAGGCGGCACAGCGTCTCGATTGGTCCGCTCCTTGTACATCAAAATACGGACTCCCGTCTACTTTCGCGACTAACGCGTCCACCAGATCGCCCGCGGCGAGAAAATTTTGTGGCTCGTAGAGCTGATTGGAAGGGTGCATCTTTACGATTGGCAGAGCTTGCACCGCGAGCTCTCCCAATCGTTTCATCGCATCCGAGGTGGTATGCGTGGTCGAAAGAATGGAAACTTGCGAACCTGATTTATGCGCACGCACGCGTAACGAGAGAGAAAGTGATTCAGATACCGCGCTCTTTGTCGTGTTCACCGAGAGAAGCGCGCGAGCGCTCTTCTCCTCGATCGCTCTCGCGGGAGGAAAGAAAAAAGAAAAGCGATCCGCGCGCGCGCGCGATTACGACGCACCTCTCGTAGGATCACCGCGCTCTTCCGCCTTCACGGCGAGTTCTTTTCTATCTCTCAGATAGACCGACAGCGGCGATGAGGCCAGGAACTGCATCGGAGACGAGTAGCTTTGCGACATGATGGTGAGTGTTGTTGATTGTTTTTTTGTATCTCTCTTTTCGCTTTTCGCGTATTTTTTGTGAAAGAACTAATTCTGTGTTTTGAAAAGGTACTCTTTCTCTTCTCGCGCGTTATTCCATAACAACACAAAATGTATATCTCCTCTCTGTTTTTTTAAAATCTACGATTCTATCTTTCTTTTTTCTCCCTCTTCTCTGTGTTTCTATCAACTATTCTCCTCCGTTGAAATACTGCATCGCTTTTTGTTTCATCTCCACGAGCTTTCGAACTTTGATGCGAGCGAATCTTAATCGTTCGGGAGTCGCGTCTTCCATGGCTCTTTGCACGGCCCGATGCATCTCGCGCTTCGCCTCGAGGAGTTCGTCCGCGACCGGGGATTCGGATACGGAGGAGTGCGGGGAGGAGCGCGGGTTACTGTATCTTTCGTCCGCGCCAGCCTCGTGAGAGGAGCGAAAATGCGTCGGCGGCGAGTAGAAATCTTCGAGAACGTCGTCGTCTTCGAGCATAACTTTGAACGAGACGGATTTCCTCGCTGCCCTCCTCTGGTTTTTGTGCACCTTTCGGCGCGAGCTATTTGCGTTTTCTAGGTTTACTGCTTCTTTATCTTCTTCGAGAGGACTGCGGTGGTAATACGCGCTGAAGTCGTCCTCGTCCTCGTCGCCGCTCGAAAAGTCTTCCGATCGCGCGGTCTTGTAACTGCTCGCTTGCGTGGAATTCGTTTTTGCTTCTGAAACCGGAGACGTCCCCGAAGTTGGCGACTTTGCTTTTTGCTTCTTCAAAGAAGACCGAAGTGTTGTCGTTGGCGTCGACGTGTGCGTGGGAGACGGCGAATTGAACTGCAACGTTCTATTCGCGCTGGGAGTTGAGAACGTTCCCGCTACTTCGAGCTGTGCACTGTCGTTATTACGCATACTCGAAGAAGGCGTCGATACGTCTTCGAGTGTTTGCTTTTGTGATTCCCGCGCTGAAAGCGAGGTTTCCACGTGCGCATCAACTTCTATTTCGTTGTCTTCCTGGTCATCTTCCTGGTCGTCTTTCTCGTCAAAGGCGGCTCCTCGTGGTGAAGGTACAAACGTCGAAATACTAAATAGCCCATTTGCATGTCCGTCTCCTCCTTCTCCCGCTCGCCGTTTACGATACTTCTTCCTCGCTCGTTCTGCATGATATCGCGCGCAAACGTCGCGCAAATAATTTCCAAAAAAGCGCGCATTTTCGTCGCTCGCATTTAAATACAGATTCTCGTACAGCGCGTCCATGACTAATCCGGAATCGTCGCGAAATAACATCGCGGACGCTATCTCTCTGCTTTGTGAAGACACTGGCACGCCGTCCACGGATTTTAATCGACTGTCACCGAAAGCGAATGCAAGCGCAGCGACGTGATCGTATTCGTAATACTCTGATCTTAACACGAGCGGATTATCCGCCACGCACACGTGTTCGAGACGCGGAAGCAAACGTTCGTCGCCGAGGAACCGAAACTCTGCGACGACGGAAATATCGTTAGAGGAGAGGTCAATCGTCTCCAATCTATCCATGTACCGCATCCTCTCTCCGGCTTCCGATAGCGAAGAAATCGCGTTATTCCTCAAATTCACGCACTTTGCGTTTGCAAACAAACCAGTCGTCGTTAAGTCTGGCACGTCCGGGCCTAAACCGTTATTCTCCAAAGAGACGTGCATCAGATTGGGCAAAAAAACCGCCGCGTTTGTTCCCGTCACCCTCCTCGCGAAGAAATTTTCCCGTTCAATCGCTTTAGTCTCCTCCTCTTCTATCTCGCATCCATCCATCCACCCGCACCCGTCCAGTTTCACGCGTTCCACTCTTTTCGGCAGCACCGTCTCTCCTCGCCTCACGCTCTTCCCTACCCTCGTTTCGCTCGCGTCGAAATACTTCAGATTTTTGAACAAATGTAAATCTACGATCGCCGTCAAATGCTTATTTTTCGACACGTTCAAGTATCTGACGTTCGAGAACAACGAGTGCGAGTTGTGCGGAGAAGACGGAGAAGACGACGGAGACGAGAAAAACCTCACCCGGTCTCTCAACAAGTTTCCGCTCAGGTCTATAATTTGGAGATTAGTAACACCAAACAACAACTTTAGGGGAATCTTTCGTAAACCGAGTGAAGAGAGAAGAATCCTTCCTTTTTCGTCGAAACCATCACCAAAATCACCAAAATCATCATCAACAAAGACACCGTTACTCGTCTCTTCGTTCCTAATCACGCGCATCGTTTCCCTTCGCGTGTCTCGTTTCTTTCTTTCAAGCTTCTCTTCTCACTTTGCGCGCGGGGAAATTTTATACAAAAAAAAAAACG
>Ga0181596_10005685_pt1 | contig 10859 bp, 10 predicted proteins | sample 041ome_6_FD_148655 | JGI IMG/M metagenome (GOLD analysis project Ga0181596, IMG submission 148655) | Coastal salt marsh microbial communities from the Groves Creek Marsh, Skidaway Island, Georgia - 041402US metaG (spades assembly) | ecosystem: Environmental > Aquatic > Marine > Intertidal zone... | reverse complement strand
CTTGGTGCCGTATTTGTCCTGGCCATGACAGCGGGCAACCTGATTCCTCGCGCCCTGTACACTCACCGGTGGTTCCTAAAAAACTTTGAGGACTATCCAACCGAACGACGCGCCATCTTTCCGGGGCTGCTTTGAGTTCGGGCACCGTAGGGCGCGATCAGTCACCCTACTCGCGGCCCACGGCCGCCGGTTCGTACCACAGGGCTGAGCCAATCGCCCGCTCTTGAATCGAAACAGGGGAGCGCGGCTCAATACCGAGATCCCGGGCATCGTAAGTCGACCAGCGTGGCGTTGGTATTTCCAACACCCGGGCGTAGTAAAACGCCGGACGATCAGCGTCAAAATCATCATCCTGCCACCAGCCCGACAGCGTGGGTGCGCCGATGGTATTGCTGTACGTACTGTTGGCGGCGTCAACCGTGTCGCCGACGGCGGGAAGGCGTCCTGTTTCAGGATCGATTGATCTCTCCCCTGACCAACTCACATCCATGACCTTCTCATGGCTGACACCCTGCCTATCAACCCATCCCTTGATGATCTGGAGCCGGTCGAGATTCGCCCCCAGCACATCCCGGGCGGCGAACACAACAAAGCCCGGCACTTGACCCGGTTCACCTTCAGGCAGGCGCGATCCCATGGGAACCCCCGCGTTGTCGGCCATGGCCACGCCGTCGGCTGACAGCGCCATCTCAGGCGTCAACTGCCATCCGCCAAACATGCGCAGGAAAATACGTGGGCCCGAGGTCGCGAACGTCTCGCGACGCTGTAGCGCAGCGAAAATAGAGGCGCGGGTGTTCTCCTCCGCCCACACCCCGGCGAGCCCCCCGGAACCCCAACTCGGTGCCGGCGTCAGGTATTCAAGGCCGAGACCGGCTCGGCCGGTACGCAATCCTGCACTGCCATCCATCATCGGCAGTTTTCCGGAGTAGTTATCCTCATCGGTTGACGAACTGGCGTTATGACTGTCGCTGGCACCGATGACACCAAAAGCCAAGGGGTTGAAGCCTTCCCGGTGCGCCACGCTGATCCCCCGCCGTAGCGCATCTCGGGCGTAGGAACCGGTGACCGTCGCCAGAGTCGCTGCGCGCCCCGGTACGGCATCGGCGATTTCAAATCCCGCGAACTCATCGAGACTCGATAACAGGGGATGGGTCTCCGATGCGCCTTTAACCTGAAGAATCTCGCTGACAGGCTCAAGCACTGATCGATCCCGCGGCGCCAGTTCAGCCCCGGTCCGGCCTTCACTGTCCTCAAAGGCATACATACCACCCTGGGAAAGATTGCCATTGTGTGGGATGGCCAGCACGTTTCGCCCTGCCGCGCGCTCCCGTCTGAGAAATTGCCAGAGTTCGGGCGGAGTCGGCCCGTCCAGGGCGCTGAAAGGCCTTTCGGGGACCCGATCATCGGCGTAGATGACATTGCGGTGCAGATGCACGCTGACATCCCCGCCATCGGCCGACCACTCCCATCCGATGAACGTGGTGAAGACACCCGGCTCGTTGAACTGCTCAGCCGCCTCAACAACCGCTCGCCATGCCGCCAAATTGATTGCCGAATCGACACCCGGGAGGGTGAGCTTGAAACCATTCTCCTTGATCAGGGCCATGGTCTCAGTCCAGGCCAGGGTTACGTCGAGCCGACTGCCTTCTCTGAGAAGTTGCTTTAGCGGCTGCCGCGTAGTGGGTATATCCAGTTCTGCAAGACGCGCCTGCCCCAGATATTCTGAATGATCGGTCACCGCCGCAAAATCGAGGGGGCGGCGGATGGTCAGGGGAAATCCCGCACCGTGCTCGATGGTCATGCCACGGGCAAAGCGGTAGACATCCGGCGGCAGTGCACGCACGCCCATCGTGTAGGCATCGCTGGACAAGGCGGTGTGGATATGTAGGTCACCCCAATACAGATTTCGCTGTGGATTAGCCGGACGCGGGGAAACTAACGGGTAGTCATCGACGGCGGGCTCATTGATTCCCCTGAGGAGAGACGGGTCATCGATGGGACCACAGGCAACGAGCAACAGGAGGCTGCAGAGAGACAGAAAACGCAACCTGAACGCGCTCACCCCGCGCCGCTTGGCATCCAATGGAATCATCACTTGCCTCAATAAATAACCGCCTTTGACCGCGCAGGGGGCGGACCCAGCAGCTCCCGATGAGACGGTGGGTAAATCCCGCCGTCACTCACACCCAGCGCCCTGCCAAGTTCTGCGCCAATCACCGTTTGACCCCGGTACGCTTGACCCTCTGGCCGCGACGCCACCGCATGAATGAGATGGCCAGTGTACTCAGGGCTTTCCGCCACCTGCATGATCTGCTCGTATTGTTCGGGATGCACCTCTGCGGCCTTGAGGGCCCGCTCCGTTTTGAGAGGGCCCATCCAGATCGACAGGGCGTTCACGCCCGTCCCCTCAAGGTCGTGCTGCATATCTGCAGCAAACTTGTCGATACCGGCTTTTTGGGCGCCATAGCCGGGACCATGCATGTAACAGTTCGCGCCAAAGGATGAGCCGAAAAAAATCCAGCCTGAACCCGCGGGAACCATGAGTTGGGCAGCGTGCCAACTGGCGACATAGGCCGAGCGCAGGCCGACATCCAAAATGGTCGAGGCCTCCAGGCCCTTCTCCCAAAAAGGTTTGGGGGTGATCAGTTCGGGATGCATATAGGTCGCATTGTTCACCAGAATATCGAGCCGACCTGACGCCCTCCCAATGTGGGCAAAGACCTCAGCCACAGCAGCATCGTCAGCATGATCACAGCGCAGGGCGATACCCACCCCCCCTGCTTCCGTCACCGCGGCTGCCGTATCATGAATCGTCCCGGGCAGTACCGAACCGTCCCAGGCTCTTGCGGCGCCGATTTGCTCGGACCGGCCGGTAACATAGACGGTATACCCATGAGCACCCAGCGCCCGGGCGATGCCTGCACCCGCCCCTCGACTGGCCCCGGTAACCAGGGCTATTCCTGCTTTATTTGTCATAGTGCTACCTCTTGGAACCCACGCGATGTCACGACGCACCCGAACTCAGATGCTCCGCGCGGCACTGAACCGCCGCCGACATCTGCTTGAAACCACGGCGCAGGAAATACCCCATGCAAAGGGCGACCAACGGGGCCAGCCAACCCCGTAATTCGAAGTACGACCTGTACTGGGTGACGCCCTCGGACAGGGAGGTGATTAGGTGCTGGCGCCGGCTGTACAGTAACGTCCCTACAGGCCGCATCCGGTACTCAAACAAAGTCTCAGGTTCTACCCGCGTCACCTGCTCGGTCTGTTCCAAACTGAAGGGCCCCATATTGACCTGCATGACAATCGGCGCACCGGGCTGTAGCGCCGCCTCACAGCGTGTCACAAACGGATTCCAGTCGCCGTAATGCTCAAAATCAACAACGACTCCCCAGACGCACGCGGCGGAGGCCTTGATCTCATGTTCATATTCCAACGTCAGCATACTGCGACGGCCACCGTCAGGTTGCCGCCAGTCCAGTCAGGCCTGGACACCACCCCACAAACGATTCGGGTTGGCCTCATTCGCGGCGCGAAACGTTTCAATCAGGCCACCTCCGATGACGCAAGCACCTGGTTATGTCTCACCTCGTTGGGCGGGCGGTGAATGCACCAGGTACCCCCGGGGTGATAGATGTAAGCGATACAGCTGTTGCAATTATCGCAAAGCGATGGCGCTGTCGCGTCTTCACGCCATTTGTTGGGCAGGTTGGGCTCGCGCAGCAGTGCCCTGGCGAGCGCGATCGCCTCAAAACCCGCCTCCATACACTGCGCCACATTATCGGCTGATTTAACGCCACCCAAATAGGCCAGCGGGATGCTGACCCGTTCGCGGATGCGCGCTGAGTACTCCCAGAAATAGAGCTCTCGAAAGTCTATCTTTGGCGCCGACTTGGCGGTAGCAGCAATCGCCATGCCGCTGAGCGACCACTTGCCAAGTACCCGCTGCATAGCCTTCAGGTTGAGATTGCTGCCAAACATGAACCAACCTGATTCAACGTTTCGCCCTCCGGACAGCACGAGCATGTCCGCTCCAGCGGCCTCGAGCACCTGCGCCGTCACAATGGCATCCTCCACCGTACCGCCCCGGCTGCGGCCGTCAGATACATTAATTTTGGCCAGCACTGCGATTCGATCACCCACTTTGCGCTTGACCGCCGCGAGAACCCGAGCGGGAAACCGCGCCCGATTTTCCGCCGACCCACCATAGGCATCGGTTCGTTGGTTATCCATTGGAGAAAGAAACTGATTGAGCAGATACCCGTGGCCCATGTGAATCTCCACGGCGTCGAACCCAGCTGCGACACAACGCTCTGCTGCCCGCACAAATGAATCGACCATGCGGTCCATATCCGTCTCGGTCATGGCGCGTCGCAAAAAATTACCCCGGAGCAGCCCGGCCGGGTTGAATCCCGAGACTGAACTCTGCAGGCGGGCAGGGACAAAGATACCGGTGACGAAGGAGCCACCATGGGTGATCTGTGCCGCAATTTTTCCACCCGCCTCGTGCACCGCACGCGTCACAAACTGCAACTCGGGTATTGACTCATCATTGAGCCACAGTTGATCGGGCAGCGTGCGGCCCACTTTCTCCACAGCAAGGTAGGCCATGGTCGTCATCCCCACGCCCCCCATGGCCAACTCCTGATGATGTTTGAGCATGGCTCGGGTGGGCAGACCGGCCATCGACATATTTTCATTGGCGCCCGCTTTGATAAACCGATTGGGCAAGGTGATGGGCCCCACCTGCAGCGGTTCGTAAGCACGATCCAACATGACGTTTTCCACGGTAACTCCTCACTGTCAGCCCACCACAGTATAGCCACCAGCGCGGTTTCTAATATCGTCCCTTTGAAGGGTAAGAATCAGGAATGCATTCAATCCTGGCCGCGATGGGTCAGCAGCCGCTTGAGGTTTGCCCGCTTGCTGCCATCAAGCTCCAGGGCGCTCGAGAAATAATGGTCATCGTCCCGATAACCCGATTCGATGGCGGCGAACGCCGCGCCCAGATAGGTGGGATGGACCTGCATAAGCGCATCCAGAGCGCGACGCGTTTCATCTGTGGCACCCCGGGTCACCAGCGACGCCTTCAACGATTGCCGATACCGGGCGTTGCAGTGGTTGGTTGCCAGATAATCCTGCATGATCGCCTGTCGAGAGGCGCCGGCAATCAGTAAGGTCAGGGCCGCCGCAAATCCTGCGCGATCCTTTCCAGCGGAGCAGTGAAAAACCAGAGGCAAACGATCCGGCTCCAAAAGAAGATGCAAAAAGTCGCTGAATACCCTTGAAAAGTGCGTGACAAAAGCGGTATTCGCCCGGATCAGATAGTCACGCGCCCCCGCCGCATCCACCTCACCCGCCTCGACAGCACGACGAATATTAATCACGTCAACGCCATCGGCTTCGACGGGAAGCCACACCTCATCGATACCGGTACCCTCAAGTCGATCAGGGTTCTCAGCTCTTTCAAAGGCTCGACGGAAATCCACGACAGTGGTCACGCCCAGCGACACCAGTTTTTTACGATCGTCATCGGTGAGGCCACCCAGATGATCAGAGCGATAGACTCGGGCAGCGGAAAACACGCCGCCGCAACTGAGCCGATAGCCCCCCAGGTCGCGGAAATTATGCGCCCCCTCTAAGTGCACCTGCCGGGGTAACAGATCAGACATCGCCACCATTGAACCGATGATTGGCAGGGACCGCAGCCTGGCCACACGCGTCACACACCCTAGAACCCCTCCGCTTCGTGTGAAACTCGCCATACCAGCCCGGGAAAGAGCCGCCGCATGATGACCCCAAGACGAGTCTGCTTTCCCGGGTAGGCAAAAGGTCGCCCCTTTTCAAGACAACGTTCCACCTCGTTGATAACGTCCTCAGGCAACAGGGTTTCACCTTTAGAGGGTAATTTGGGCACCACCGTGGCCTCCGCCTGCTGCCAAAGCGCTGTCTTAACCGCTGGGGGGCAGACACAGCAGAAACGTACTCCGCTGTTGCGATTCTCGTGATAGAGAATTTCGCTGTAGAACTGTACCGCCGCCTTGCTTGAGGCATAGGCCCCCATCAGGAGACCGGGCACGATGCCCGTCATCGACGAGAAACTGATGAAATCGCCCCGGCCACGCGCCACCATACGGGGTAAACAAGCCGTCGCCACGTTAACCAGGCCGCCATAGTTGACCGACATCACCTGTGTTGTAACGCGAGGGTCCTCTTCAAGGAGCCGCCCAAACGGCATGATCGCCGCTGCATTCGCCACACGGTCGACGGGGCCCAGTTCGTCCTCAATTCGTTCAAAGGTTCGGGTCACGGCCTCTGGATCCGTGATATCCAGCTGGTAGGGCCTGATACCCGGGGATGAGTCGGCAGTGTCCTTGAGGGCCGCCTCATTTCGATCGAGAATTGCAACCGTCGCTCCCTCGGCAGCAAGCCGCCGGGCCCAATGCTGGCCCATGCCACTACCACCGCCTGTAATGACCGCCACTTCGCCGCTAAAGGCCACCGAAACTCCTCCGCACCGTTTTTCTGTCTCCGATCCGCGTCACGGGGACGCTACGCCGCCGCCTCATCCGACTCGGGCGTAAACACCACCGGCATCGATTTTATGGTGCTGATCATGAACGACCGCATGTAGGTGATCTCCCCGTCCAATCGCATATTTCTCAGTCGGGGAATAATTTCCTCAAACATGATGCGCATCTCCAGACGGGCCAGATTCATCCCCAGGCAAAAATGCTCTCCAATACCAAAAGACCGTAGTTCCCTGTTCAATGTGGGCATGCGCTTCTTTCGGTGGATATCAAAACGCATCGCATCCTCCCCGAAAACCGCCTCATCGTGATTCACGGCGTGATAGTGCATCACAATCTTATCCCCCTGCTTGAACTGGTATCCATTCCATTCAATGTCCTGGGTTGCCGTTCGACGCATGGCGATGAAGGCTGTGTTGTAGCGCAGCATTTCCTCAATGGCATCGGGAATATCTTCAGGATGATCAACCAGGTGCTGGAGTTGGTCCGGATTCTCCATTAACAGACGCATGCCGTGGGCCGTTGCGGTTCGGGTGCTTTCGTTGCCACCGACCATGAGCAAAATGAAGACCCAGGCAAACATCTCATCACTGATGGGCTCCCCATCCACCTCGCCCTCGAGTAAGGCCTGAACAACCGGCCCGGTGAAGCCCTCGCGCTGCTTCTTGGCCAACTCGATGGCATAGAGAATGACCTCGAAAGAGACCGCGTTCGCTTCCTCGGGACCCGTTGCAATATCGGGGTCATCGCCAAACGCCATGATGTTGGTCCACTCGAAAAACTGCTTGCGGTCTTCTTGGGGTACACCCATAAGCTCCAGTACCGCAATGAGGGGTAGCTCGGCTGCCACCTCCTCCACGAATTCACAGGCACCGCGCTCGGCCACCCTGTCAACAATGGCTTTGGCCTGCTCTCTGAGCCACGGTTCCATGGCGGCCACAGCCCGAGGCGTAAACGCATCCCTGACCACTTTCCGGTGAGCCATGTGCTTGGGCGGGTCCATCGCTATGAAGCTGTTATCGAGCATTACCTGCATGGTTTCCCTTTGCATTTCTGACTCTGGCTCCATGGGGAAAGGGCCTTCTATCTGCGAGGAAAACAGTCCGGGATTCTGGGATACAAAGTCGAGTGCATCGCGCCGAACGGCGGCCCAATAGGGCACCCCTGTTCCGGGGTCCTCAAAGCGAACGAAACTGCCCTGCTGCCGGATTTCTGCGAGCTTGTCGTAGGGCATTCCCTGCCGGTAGGCATCCAAATCGAGAAGATGGGTAAAAGGACAGCTATCCGTTGTGTTTTCCATAACGCTTGGTTTCTCCCGTATCTTTGCGAATTTTCGCTTCCTGAGACACTCGGGTGTCACGCATCGTTTTACTGATGAGCCGTAGCACCCCAGGGCATCTGTCACATCGTTGCCCGAGGCACCGAGGACCCGATTGCCGTGACTCAGGTAGTCCAGATGGATAGGAAAACATTGTTTTTTTAAAACGTCCAGTATTACTATGCCGGTCCGGACACGATTAACCTATCCAGCCTCAGCACGGAGACCGCAACCGGAATGCCCCGCCCACTGGTCGACCCACACACCATCATCACGGTAGCCCTCGACGCCATGGAAGATACTGCGGCAGGGCCTCTGACTGCCCGGAGCCTGGCCACTCGTCTCAAGTGCTCTACCCGCACGCTTTACCAGCAGATGGGGAAACAGGAGGAGCTGATATCGGCTTTGCTCAACCACTACTTCGTGCAAAAAAGTCCGCAGTTGGATCCCGAGCTCAGTTGGCAGACTGCCGTTCATCGGTGGTCCGGGGCGCTGCGTTTGGCAATATTGGAACGACCCAACCTGTCCCGGCACCTCAGCCCCGAAAACCGGCCCGCACTGATCGAATTTACCCGGCCGTTGCTGACCGCCCTGACCGCTTCCGGATTCCAGGATGCGATCGCTGTAGAGGTCTGTCGGTCCCTGGTACACGTCGTGGTGAGCCTGACGCTGGGCGAACTTGAGACCCAGGCGCACCGCTATGATGAAACCACTGACGAGGGAGACCGCCTGGCGGCGATGCTGAACACGGATGCCAACGCACTGGAACGGTCGCCAGACGGCAAAGCACCTCCCCCCGTCTTCAACCAGAGTATTGAATGGTTAGTGGGCGGTATCGAACGTCAGCAGCATGGTTCGGATACGCAACTGTGATCCGCTGTCTCGCTTATGAAGTAAGCCCCTACGTCAGTGGCGATCGCAGGAGACACCCCGTCCCCATGGGCCTTCGCAAACCCTCCGTCATTCGGGAAGCGGGTTTACCGGGTGAGAGCGCCCTGCTGATTTCCTCGCAGTTGCTGCGCCGACTTCAGATCATTATGTTTTTCCAGCCACCTATCAGGACAATTTTCAAATGAGCGAACGATTATTGGTTGTTTCTACAGACTGTCATGCAGGCCTGCCCATCGCCCAGTACAAGCCCTATGTCGAAACCAAATACCACGACTTCATCGACATGGCCGTCGACATTCAGGTTGACATGATGAACAAGGCCGAAGAGCAATTCCTGATCAAGGAGATCAACGATGCCTGGCGGGCGCCGATTCAGGAAGCGCTGACCGGAGCCTGGGATTACAAAGAGCGCCATAAGATGCTGGCGGCCGACGGCATCGCAGCAGAAATCATTTTTCCCGACGGGATCACCGAACAGAATACGCCCCCCTTCGGCGCAGGGCTGGGGCTGTCACCGAAAGACGCCGTGCCGGAACTTCAGTGGGCAGGCGCGATGGCGCACAACCGGTGGCTGTCTGAGCTCGTGGCCAATGACCCAAAGCGCCACTTTGGCGTGGCCTCCATACCGCTGCTCTTTGACGTTGACCAAGCTGTTGATGCGGCTCGATGGTGCCATGAAAACGGGCTGAACGGGGTGATGCTGCCCACCGTCTGGGGAGAACATGCCGCTTATCACGACCGAAAGTACGATCCCTTCTGGGCGGTATGCGAGGATCTTGGCATCGTTGTCCACTTCCACTCGGGCCCCGCCCCTCTGAACGAATACTTCGGCTCCGAATTTCCCATGGTCGACGCCAGCGAAACGCTGCCGGGCGCCATGGGATGCTATGTGTCAGAGGTCATGTTCTGGCTGTACCGCCCGCTGACTTTCATGCTTTGGGGCGGCGTCTTCGAACGCTTCCCGAAACTACAGGCCATGGTGGTAGAGGGCGGCACGCTGTTCATGGTGCCCTCGTGGCTGCGGTTGCTGGACCACAACTACACCGACGTGCACTTCTCAGCCAAACTGGGAGATTTCCGGTCGCACCTGTCCATGGCGCCCAGTGCATACTTTGCCAGAAACTGCGGCATCGGCGCATCCTGCGTGCCGCGCAGGGACCTCGAGCTGAAAGATCAAATTGGCCTCGAACAAATTATGTGGGGCAGTGACTTTCCTCACCCCGAAGGTACCTGGCCCAACACGGCCACCTACTACGCTGAAACCTTCTCAGGGTTTCCGGTGGATGAAGGCATAGCCATCCTGGGCGGGAATGCCACGAAGTTCTACGGTATGGATGAAGATTACCTGCGGGATATCGCCCGTGAAATCGGGCCCGAAGCCAGCATTTTCAACTAAACGAGCAACCCAAAGACCACCAACCCCTGCACGAGGAACATATAATGGAGTTGATTGCAGTTTGTGATTCAAAGACCAACACCGCCCCGGACTTCCCCATGGGCTGGTGGTCACTCGCCCGCAGTCACGAGCTGCAGGTAGGAGAGGTCAAGGCCGTCTCCGCACTGGACAGAGACCTGGTACTGTACCGAACGCGGTCCGGCGCCGTTCGCGTCCATGACGCCTATTGCCCCCACTTGGGCGCCCATCTCGGGATCAACGGTCGTGTGGTGGGTGAATCAATCCAGTGTCCGTTTCACGGCTGGCGCTTTGATGGCGAGGGCGCCTGCGAACACATTCCCTATTGTGACGACATACCCTCCCGGGCTCGGGTCACTAACTGGCCAGCAACCGAAATTAACGGCGAAATTTATATGTGGTTCCACCCCACGGGTGACGGTCCACAATGGGAAGTGCCCGCCGTAGCGCAACTGGGAGATGACAACTGGACCGAGCCCCGGCAAGTGGAGTTTCTGGTCCCCACACATGTACAGGACATTGCTGAGAATTCCTGCGATCCAGAGCACTTCCAATACGTCCACAAACAGAGCGAGACTCCCCCCTCTTCAGTGACCGTGGAGGACGACGGCGCCGTGCACCTGCGCGCCGATATGAATGCCAGCGGGATGCCCGGCCAACTGCACGCGACGATGTTTCAGCCAGGATTGGCTACCGTGCATAC
>Ga0181596_10005684_pt1 | contig 10860 bp, 12 predicted proteins | sample 041ome_6_FD_148655 | JGI IMG/M metagenome (GOLD analysis project Ga0181596, IMG submission 148655) | Coastal salt marsh microbial communities from the Groves Creek Marsh, Skidaway Island, Georgia - 041402US metaG (spades assembly) | ecosystem: Environmental > Aquatic > Marine > Intertidal zone... | reverse complement strand
AAAAACGGCCTCTGTTCAGGGTGCCTGCAAAAGATCAATCAACCCGGTTACTGAAGCTTTAACACCCAGCTCGACCGAGGGCTCGGGCACGATTTTAAACAGGGGTGAGTGATGTGATGCGACTGGCGGGCCGCCGGCTGCTTCGCGCTCAAAATCTGCCGGGTCTGTTCCCCCCACAGCAAAGTAAACCGAGGGTATGTAGGGGTCGACCGTAAAAAACGGAAAGTCCTCTGCACCCATAGCAAGGCGCTCCTCGTTGTAAAAGACGCCCTCCCCGAGCTGATCAGTCCAAACACCGCGCATACGCTCGAGCATCGCAATGTCATTGAGGGTTGGGGGTACGCCCTCATTCTCATAGACGATTACCTCGGGCAGCATATTCTCTGGCAAGCCCATGACGCGACCGCTGTTTTCTGCCACACGTTTGATCCCCTCCAAAAGCAGTGCTCGATCGGCCGCAGATTCACTGCGCACGGTCAGTTGGAGTTTTGCAGCATCGGAAATAATGTTGTGCTTGGTACCGGAGTGGAAAGAGCCCACAGTAATCACTCCGGGACGACGGGGAGGCAGATTCCGACTGACGACACTCTGGAGAGCCACAACAATTTGAGCCCCTAGCAGCACAGGATCTACCCCCGAATGGGGGCTGGCACCATGGGCGCCCACACCCTTGATCAATATATCGACGGTATCGGCCCCACTGTAAGGGGCCGGATCCGCAATCAACAAGCCCGTAGGGACCGTGGATGTCACATGCAGCGCCATAGCATAGTCCGGTTGACCAAAACGAGCCCATATATCGTCTTCACGCATTAACCGTGCGCCACCGACCCGCTCCTCTGCGGGCTGCCCGATCAACATAAGGGTCCCCTGCCATTGATCACGGCGTTCCGCCATGATGCGCGCGGTCCCAACCAGACTCGTGACATGCACATCATGACCACAGGCATGCATCACAAAAACTTCGTTACCGTCCCAGTCAACTTGCTTGGCCGTGGACGCGTAGGACAGGCCCGACTTTTCCTGCACGGGCAGTCCATCCATGTCGGCCCTGAACATCACCAGCGGCCCATCACCATTTTCCAGCAAAGCTACAATGCCCGTGCCACCGATCCCCGTGTGGACGTCATAGCCCAGCGCATCCAGTTCAGCAGCCAGGCGAGCAGCGGTTTTGTGCTCCATGTGTGACAGCTCGGGATTTTGATGAAACCAGAGGAAGAGTTCTTCAAGTTCCTCGTCATAGAGTGCGTTTACTCGTTGGTCCAGATCTGCACTGGCACCCAAAGGCACCGACATCATCATGCCAGCCAGCATTAAAGAAGCGAGGCGTCGAATCATTGTTAAAATCTCCTGTTACAAGCGGGGCCGAACGTCCAAGTATTGGTGTAGACTACGGGTTTTTTCGAGCCAGCAACATACCAATGCACAAGCCAGCCACTGGGGTCACAATAGACCGCCGGAGCCACTTGGCGAGCAGGGTCGGGGCAATATCGATCTCGCTCGCCGCTTGCGCCAAGGAATCCCAACCTTTGAATAGCGACAAAATACGCGAGCGCTTTGGCCACTACGGTGTCGAGTTGCTTGACCAGAATGCCATTACACGGCTGGCCAGTCTGTTCTCGATCAGTGACCAACGCAGAATCACGCGAACGCTCGCCCTCACCCGCTTCGAATTACCCACCCATCCTGCTCTCGCGGCCGAGGATCAGCAAATTCGTGCTGGAGCCAGCATAGGGGCCACGTTGCGCAGTGCGGGTTGGCAGGTGGTTAAGGACGGGTCGGCCGACTGCCAGACGCTTGCGGGTGAACGATTTGCCCGGTTGGGTGGCAGCACACTGACAGCGGAGGATCCTGTTCTGATCCGAGTCTACACCCTTAAGCTCATGCGAGAGAACGTATCGCTGGATTACGCTGTAATCGCCGAAGCCTATCATCCCGAACACGTCCCTACGACGTCAGAACTACCCTGCACGCAGTCGGTAGAGGAGATCCTGTCAACGAGTCAGGCGCTGGCCTTGTCAGACCTGCTGTCAGCAATGAAGCAGACCGACTGACCTTATTAACTGTGGCGATGCCGATCCACCAGTGATAGGTCAAATCCGATAGCCCGAGCGGTGCGAACAGCCGCCTCATAGTCACTGTCTTCTCGCGTAACAACCCAAAGATTGGCGCACCGCGTCCCAGTTCGGCAATAGGCCAAAACAGATTCCCCGTTGTCAAAGATCTGCGCCAACCCCCCGGGATCCTGCCCGGGGAAGTTAATCACGTCTACCGGATAACGCGTGAATGACATGCCCGCCGCCAGGGCTGCCGCCTCCATGTCGTCCATCGAGGGTTGCCCTGGCACCTCCCCATCCGGACGGTTGCAGACGATGTGCTGAAATCCCATCGCAGCAAGCCCCGCCATATTTTCAGGCCGGGGCTGTCCGGCCACGGAAAGACCATCCGTCAGTTTAATCAATTGCATAATGTCACTCAGGTATCGGTTCCACGATAGACGCGGTCTAAGCCCTCACGGAATTGCTTGCCCCATGCGTTGAGAATTCGCTTGGCATCTGCCGTGTTCGTAACGCTATTGCTCCACTGCAATCGCATGCTGTTCAGGTTTCGCCTCCGGTCGACGATACGGAACAATATTTCCCCCGTCGAGGCATCAACAACCTCAAGATAAAGGGTCATTTCCCCCGACTCTGTGGTGTACGTCCGAGAAACTCCAGGGCTCTGAACATCGGGAGCGGCGACGTCAAGGTTAATAATATTGGGCTTCAGCAACAGCGTTTCGGCATCGGCACGCTCTTCAGTCACCACAGGGTATGTGGGTTGATCCGCCAGCACCTTAAGGAATTCAGCTTCACAGAGCTCGGCGAGGCTCGCTCTGATGGCATCCATGTCCGTCTCAGTTACCCGCTGTGAGGTCATACGGCGGGTGGAATTCTGATCCCGAAGCCAATTCTTGCGAAACGCCACCTCACAGTGATGTACGGCAAAGCGTTTGTAACCACTCAGTTCAACACCGGGTTTGGCATAGACCACACCAAACACGGTGTCCTCCTGGAGAACCAACCCATCGTGGGTGACCTCAGGCACCGATGACGTCGACGTACACGCGGCCACCACAACGGACAGGGTAAGTATCAGAGCGATCCGGGTAAGTTTTGATGATTGACTGTCGATAGGCATGGTCACTCCTTTGGGATCTGAAATTTGCTCAGCGCTCTGTTGCGCCCGCGTGATATGACTCTGGACGATTACGTACTTTCCCAAAGGCTTCAGATTAGATCAAGCTCATGAGATAGCAAATCTATGATTTCCTCTCTAGGGTGGCCCGTAACACCGACCGGCTGCCCGGTGATTGTCTCGCCGATAGCGCGATAGGTGTCAGAGACCGCCATGAGAAACGCTTCGGGAAGCTCTGTAGACGCAGCAAACGCGAGCCGCTCATCCATTCGGTCTTTATTGAGCAACAGATCCCGGTCAGGTACCCATTGCAACAGATCCTGCCGGAAACCTTCTTTACTGTTTTCAACGACCTGGCCGCCCCCATAGGCCGGGCCATCCCATATTCGGGACGAGTCGGGGGTACCCACCTCATCCATATAAATCAATTCATTCTCACCGTTTTCATTCATGGCGTAACCAAACTCAAATTTGGTATCTACAAAGAGTTGATTTATCAGCGCCATCTGTTCAGCAATCACGTCAAAGCCATCGCGCAGCAGTTGCTCGTAGCGGTCTACATCATCGGGACGGTCAAAACCCAGTGCCGACCAATGTCGTTCGATATCCCGTCGACTTATATTCACATCATCCGCTTCTGCGATTCCAGCCAGTCCCCTCAGGACACCTTTACTCGACGGCGTGATCAATAGCTGGGGCAAACGCTGATTGGCGCTCAGGTTATCGGGCAAGAGTACCCCCCCGAATTCACGCTGCCCACCCGAATAGTCTCGCCACATGGACCCTGTGATGTACTGTCGCGCGATTGCCTCAATGCGAATCGGTCTAGCGCGCTGCACTATCCAGACAAGGGGATGAGGGGCCTCGAGAATATGGCTGCGCGCCAGACCTTTTTTGGCAAAGGCATTGAACCAGTGGCCGGACACAGCGTTCAACACAGCGCCTTTCCCCGGAACTCCCTGCAGCCCATGCTGCCCACGCCAGATGCAGTCAAATGCTGATAAGCGGTCCGACACGATAAGTATGGCGAGCGGCGTGCCTCCTGGCACGGGGTAACCGCGCTGGTTGATCAAACGGGCACTGTCCTCTGCCGTAAGCCAGTACACAGAGCGCACCTTGCCTGAGTGAACCGGCTCGTGTGTTCTGATCGGAAAGTCGTTATTGATGGCGAGGACTGACGCGCTCATCGACGGCAGGCCCAAGGCAAGTTGCTATTGTCTGGCATCATTCAGGCGTACCTGCGCAAACCCACAGCATCGCGTACCCGCTCCAATAAAGCCTTACTCTTGGGACGAAGCCGCTCAGCGCCGGCCTGCAGAATCTCCTCAACCCGGGCAGGGCTCGCCATCAGTTCCATATATCGCTCTCTCGGTTCAGCCAATTCGGAATTAACCAATTCAAACAGCTGTTTCTTGGCCTCTCCCCAACCTATACCCGCAAGAAAGTCGCAACGCATCCGCTCCCGCTCGCTGTCAGAGGAAAATGCGGACCATATTTGAAAGACGGTGGAGTCGTCGGGATTTTTAGGCTCGCCCGGCTCAAGTAGATTGGTCTTTATCTTGTTGATGCTTTTTTGAAGTTGTTTTGGTGTGCCGAAAAGCGGAATCGTATTGCCATAGCTCTTACTCATCTTTCGCCCATCGAGGCCCTGTAATACCGCCACATGTTCCCCCACAATCGCTTGCGGCAGAGTGAAAACCTCAGAGAAATTATGATTAAACCGCTGGGCAATGTCCCGTGCCATTTCCACGTGCTGAATTTGATCGCGCCCTACCGGAACCTCATGGGCATTGAAGATAAGAATGTCAGCTGCCATCAGCACGGGATAGGAAAATAACCCCATCGTGATACCAAAATCAGGATCCTCCCCCCCTTCATTATTGGCCTGCACTGCCGCCTTGTAGGCATGGGCTCTGTTCATCAGGCCCTTGGCCGCGTTGCAAGTCAGTATCCAGGATAGCTCAGTGACTTCTGGAATATCTGACTGGCGATAAAAATGGGCGCGCTCTGGATCAAGACCTGAAGCCAGCCAGGTTGCTGCAATTTCCAGGCTGGACTGTGCAACCTGCTCGGGGTTCTGGCATTTTATCAATGCATGGTAGTCAGCGAGAAAAAGGTAAGCCTCGACACCCGCATCGAGAGAAGCAGCGACCGCAGGGCGAATCGCTCCGACATAGTTGCCCAAGTGGGGAGTTCCAGACGTGGTGATGCCTGTGAGCACCCTTTTATTGGTCATGTCATTTCTCCAGGACAGCGTCAGGCGACGCGATTGTAAAATGCTGTGAGCAAACGATCGAGATATTCGACATCGGCACACCCTGCCAATTCACGAATAGAGTGCATAGCCAGAGTAGGCAGCCCCAAATCGATGGTGCGAATGCCGGTCTCAGCAGCAGTAATAGGGCCAATAGTACTACCGCATCCCAAATCGGTGCGCACCACAAAGTGCTGCAACGGCACGCCGGTACGCTCTGCCAAGAGCCGCATCAAGGCTGAGCCCTCCCCTGACGTCGCGTAGCGTTGATTGCGATTGATTTTCACCACCGGCCCGCGATTCAGAACAGGCCCATGGGACTCATCATGCCGATCACTGAAATTGGGATGCACTGCGTGGGCATTGTCCACCGACAACATCGTCGATTGGTCGCGCAACTTCCGGCTGGCGGCCGCCGAGCCAGCGATGAACTCCAGCACATCCGTCAGCATGGGGCCCTGCGCACCCACAGCGCTCGCACTCCCGACTTCCTCGTGGTCATTGCACACGAGCAGCGACCAATGGGCTTCAGAGGCCGCCAGCAGTGCCTGCAGTCCAGCATGGCAACTCAACAAGTTGTCCAGCCGTGCCGATGCCAGAAAGGAATTGTCCAAACCCACCACACTGGCACCCTGACAATCGTAGAGTGACAGCTCGAAATCAAGCACGCGCACATCACTACAATCGGCGTATTCGCGGCTAATTTGATTGGCCAACACAGCGGAGAAGTCGAATTCCGAAGCATCGTCTTCCGATAACCCGGCCAGGATCGGCAATATATCCGTTTGGGGGTTGATACTGCGATTTTTATTGGCGTCTCGATCAAGGTGTATAGCGAGACTGGGGATAATGGCAATAGGCCGTCGAAAATCAATCAGTCGAGATGCCAACTGTCCCGACTGATCGACGAAAGACACCCTACCCGCAAGCGACAGATCACGATCAAACCAGGGGTTTAGTAACGCGCCGCCATAGACGTCGACCGCCAGCTGCACCACGCCCGATCGGTTTTTTACCGGATTGGGCTTCACGGCAAGGTTAGGGCTGTCTGTGTGGGCACCGATCATCCTCAGCCCGTCAGTCGGCTGACCATGCCCTGCACGAAAGGCAATGACAGAGCTGTCATTCGCGGTGATGAAATAACAAGACCCGGGGCTAAGGGTGATATCGTCGAGTTGTTTGATCTGGGTAAAACCCGCTTTCTTAAGTCGAGCCGCCATCGCGGAAACAGCGTGGAAAGGAGAAGACGATTCATTCAGGAACGCCATCAAATCATCGCAGTGTTGGGACATAAACCTCTCCACACATGATCAAAGAATAAGAAATAACAACAAGGCAGCGCCGAGTATCAGTCGATAGACCACGAAAGGCATAAGACCCACGCGCTGTAGAAGCTCCAGGAAAATGGCAATGGTGGCGTAAGCGCTGACACCTGAAACAAACATCGCCAGCAATAACTGGGATGCAGGGACTGATGGGATTGCACCACCCAACCACTCCGCCGACATAAATGTTATTGCACCGAGAATAACGGGAATGGACAGGAGAAAGGAAAACCGCGCCGCCGTCGCACTATTATATCCCAGCAGCATGGCCGCCGTCAGTGTAATTCCGGAACGCGATACGCCGGGTACAAGCGCCATCACCTGGAAGAGCCCTATGAGGATCGCATCTCGCCACGTGACCTGCTGGAGTTCACCTGATTGAATGCCGCCGCATTTCCACGCAGCCCACCCCAGAAGCAACCCAAAAAACAGAGTGGTGGTAGCGATGACAGCCAACCCTCTCAACTGGAACTCGATCAAATCACTCAGCAACAATCCTGCGATGACTACGGGAAGCGTCGCCACCGCGAACTTCCAGATTTCCGCATCCCACAAAGAGCCGGTCATACGGGATGGAAACAGCCCGTAAATCAATTGAACAATATCAGCACGAAAGTAGAGCAAAACCGCCCCTAGGGTTCCGCCATGTACTGCCACATCAAACAACAAACCTTGATCCCGCCAACCCAACAGCTGGCCGGGCAACACGAGATGGGCAGAGCTCGATATGGGCAGGAACTCACTAAGGCCCTGAATCAGGGCAAGGATAACAAGCTGGATCCAGTCAAGCACGGCGAGGCTGCTCCGACACTTTTTTCCAGCCTATTTCATTCTGGATATAAATGGGCAATAGCAATTCAGGGGAGACCGCTGGGTAACGGGCGCTGTCCCTCTCTACGCAGGCGATCATGTCTGCGGCGCTGGGCCGGATACCCGAGTCAATCGTTATGCCCCGATGGCTGTCGGCGAGCAGCGCCGCTGTAATCGAATCAGCCGATACGCCCACAATGCACAAAGAGCCCAGGATATCGGGCGATAACTTAGCCAAGAGCGCATCGCTTCGATCTAACGTCGGTTGGCTTGTTGGCACCCATTGACCTCCATCACGATGAAACAAACGCCAGTACACTAACTCCCCCTGCGCTTCGATAACACTTAGCAGGTAATCCTGCTCATTCGATCCTTCAGTGAGCGCCGCGTAAGCCTGAGACGTCAGCGAGCAGAACGGAATCACTGGTAAATCCAGCGCCCAGGCCAACCCCTGTGCTACGCCAACCGCAACCCGCAACCCCGTAAAAGATCCGGGTCCAACACCGCAAACAATCCCTTCTAATTGCGTAAGGGGACGTCCATCCAATAGCTCCCCCAACATTGCGAGCACATGCCGGTTGTGCGCTCGGGGCAGCCGCCGCGTGTACCCCTGACGATACTCATCGATTACACAGGCGAGTGAGCAGTCATCGGTCGAGGTGTCAATTGCGAGAAGGGCCGACATGGAAAACGGCAAAGTATCCGTGGGAGAATGAGTGCATGATCCCACAGACAACGACCTCCGTGCACCGTTCAGAGTTCACATTGGGCATCCTGGCCGGCGGCTCTGGACGCCGAGCCGGGCGCAGAGACAAAGGCCTCTTGGTAACTGAGGGACGGACGCTAATAGAGATAATGCTCACTGAGGGTCGTGACGAATTTGCCGAGACTATCGCATGCTGCCGCGAGAACCATTGGTTCTACTCCCTGTTTATAGATAGGGTTTTTTCTGACAGCCGATCTGATGAGGGACCGTTGTGGGGCATCACCAACTTACTGGGCGCCACTGAAACCGAATTTCTCGCCGTTCTGCCCTGTGATCAGAAAAGCCTGCCTAGCGAGTGGCTAAATTGCCTTGCCGGCGCCATGGGCGCAGATGATATGGGGATTTTTGCCTCGGATGGAGGACGCCACACACCCTGCTGTCTGCTGAGGCGTCAAGCAGGCTCGCGATTGGAGGAAGCTCTAAAGCAAGGACACCGTTCTTTACAGGTGCTTTTCAATGACCCTGGCTTCAAATTGATGGACATGCCGTCAATGGGCGACGATGTAGACACCATTAGCAAATTACAGAGTGAATAAGGCGCGCCCTGTCTGAATCAGGGGGAGAAACACAGCGTTGAAAAAAAGCCGGCGATTGCCGGCTTTTTTATGGCGCTGGAACTACTTCTTCTTTGCTTTCTTGGCCGCTGCCTTTTTCTTAGCGGGGGCCTTCTTCTTGGCTACCGCTTTTTTCTTGGCAGGCGCCTTCTTAGCTGCAGCCTTTTTCTTGGCAGGCGCCTTCTTCTTGGCGGGTGCCTTCTTAGCTACTGCTTTTTTCTTGGCGGGTGCCTTTTTGGCTGCAGCCTTTTTCTTTGCAGGCGCCTTCTTCTTCGCAGGCGCCTTCTTAGCTACTGCTTTTTTCTTGGCGGGCGCTTTCTTAGCTGCTGCCTTTTTCTTGGCAGGTGCCTTCTTCTTGGCGGGCGCCTTCTTGGCTACTGCCTTTTTCTTGGCCGGTGCCTTCTTAGCTGCCGCCTTCTTGGCCGGTGCTTTTTTAGCTACTGCTTTTTTCTTGGCGGGTGCCTTCTTAGCTGCTGTTTTTTTCTTAGCGGATGCCTTCTTTGCTGCTGCCATTCCAATCTCCAGCGTTGTTGTGGATGTTGCAGATGCAACCTAACAATGTTTATTTTTAATGACAAGCTTTGGCACGCTAAAAAACTTAACTAAGCAACAGTTTTTTTATCTTTGAAGAGATGTCATCGACAGTTCCCACCCCGTCGATTCGATGATAACGCGGGCCTTCAAGCGCTCGATAAAAATCAACAAGGGGTCGCGTTTGCTGCTGATAAACACCCAAGCGCTTACGAACCGTCTCCTCTTTGTCGTCATCGCGTTGCACCAGCAACTCGCCTGTAAGATCGTCCTGCCCCTCAATAGAGGGTGGGTTATTAACGATGTGATAGATACGTCCACTCGCCGGATGTACACGACGACCGCTTAAACGCCCGACGATTTCCTCATCATCGACTGCTATTTCGACCACATGATTGACTGCAATATTCGCGTCTACCATAGCTTGAGCCTGGGGAATTGTTCTGGGAAAACCGTCCAGCAAACACCCAGCTTCACAATCAGGTTGAGCGAGACGGTCCTTAACTAACCCAATAATGATCTCATCAGATACCAGGCCGCCGGCATCCATAATACGCTTTGCCTGTAAGCCCAATTCGCTGCCCTCGGCGACTGCGGCTCGCAGCATGTCGCCAGTGGAAATCTGCGGAATACCAAATTGCTCGCAGAGAAACTGTGCTTGCGTTCCCTTGCCAGCACCCGGTGCGCCGAGGAGAATAATTCGCATGGGGACTACCCTTCTGTTGAACTTATAGTCTATGTCTTCGACGGTCACCCCCACGACCGCCCTCCCTACCCTCGTAGGGAGCGCCAGAATTACACAGGCGGGGAATGGGATACAAGCGCTAATCCGCGGTTTTGGCGTGTGCCCAGCGAGCCTCTAACTGCTCGATGGATTCCTGATCCAATGAAAGACCCGACCGAGCGGCAGAATCTTCCATCGTGTTGAAGCGCTTCTCAAATTTACTGTTAGCTTGCCGGAGAACCGACTCAGCATCCAATCCCAAATGCCGAGCCACGTTAACCAGACTGAACATCAGGTCGCCCAACTCCTCCCGGATATTGTCTCCTGCGCCATCAGAGAGGGCTTGCTTGAATTCGGTCAATTCCTCGTCAAGCTTATCCATGACGCCATCGACACTCTGCCAATCAAATCCGACATTCGAAGCGCGTTTCTGTAACTTCTGGGCTCGAGGCAATGCGGGCAAGGCCCTTGGAATATCGTCAAGAATCCTTGTCGCGGCGCCCGCCCGACTCGCTCGCTCCTCACCCTTAATTGCTTCCCAAGCCGCCTTGACCTCGTCGGTAGAAATCTCGCGGGCAACATATCCCTCGATCTCGCCATCGGCGAAAACATGAGGATGTCGGCGCAACAACTTTCTAGCGATGCCGTCCACCACTGAATTAAAATCGAAAGCCTCTATCTCGCGACCTAGCTGGCTGTAAAAAACGACCTGAAACAGA
>Ga0181596_10005683_pt1 | contig 10860 bp, 9 predicted proteins | sample 041ome_6_FD_148655 | JGI IMG/M metagenome (GOLD analysis project Ga0181596, IMG submission 148655) | Coastal salt marsh microbial communities from the Groves Creek Marsh, Skidaway Island, Georgia - 041402US metaG (spades assembly) | ecosystem: Environmental > Aquatic > Marine > Intertidal zone >... | reverse complement strand
ACAATAAATGAAAATTGAAATAGCTAAAACAGAAATAATCCATTTTGTTGGTATAGGTGGAATTGGAATGAGTGGCTTATCATTAATAATGCAAGGTAAAGGTTTTAAAGTACAAGGCAGTGATATAAGTTTAAATAAAAATATAGACAGGTTAAAATCTAATAAAATCAAAATTTTTATAGGTCATAAAAAACAAAACATAGGCAAAGCAACAATTCTAGTAGTGTCTTCTGCTATCAAAGAAAATAATCCAGAATTAGTCGAGGCACAGAAAAAAAAATTGCCAATCTATAAACGTGGTGAAATGTTGGCTAATATAGTTTCGTTAACAAAAAATATAGTTGTAGTAGGTTCACATGGTAAAACAACCACAACATCTTTGATATCATCAATATTTCAAAAAACAAAATTAGACCCAACAATTATTAATGGAGGTGTGATTAATTCTTTAGATAATTCTGCTAAATTAGGCAAAAGTGAATGGTCTATATTAGAAGCAGATGAGTCAGATGGAAGTTTTGTTTATATACCCCCAACTTATGCAATTGTAACTAATATAGATAGGGAGCATATGGATTATTATAAATCTATGGGTGAACTTAATAATTATTTTAAAAGATTCATTGGAAAAGTGCTTTCCTTTGGTAAAACATTTATTTGTTTAGATGATAAAAATAATCAAAATTTAATTGATAAAATAAAAAATAAAAATATTTACACATATGGAGTAGACTCTAAATCTAATTTTAATATTAGAAATATTAAATTAGAAAAAAAATTCTCTGAGTTTGATTTAAATATAAATTTACCAAATAAAGAAAAACTCAATATTAAAAAAATAAAAATTCCACTTTTAGGACTACACAATATAAGAAATGCAGTTGCTGCAACAGCTGTATCATTAACAATTGGTTTATCAATTTCAAATATTAAGAATGGATTAAAAACTTTTAAAGGTGTTCAAAGAAGATTTAATAAGATTTTTACCTATAGAGAATCTGAATTTTATGATGATTATGCACACCATCCAACCGAAATTAAAGGGGTCTTAGAAGGGGTAAAAAGTGTTTATCAAAATTATAAAAAAATATGCATATTTCAACCTCATAGAATATCAAGATTAAAAGACCTAAAAAAAGAATTTACTTATGCTTTCAAAGATTGTGATGATGTAATTTTATGTCCAGTTTATACAGCAGGAGAAAAAATTAAATTAGGATTTAATTATCTAAACTTTGCAAAGCAAATAATAAAAAATTCTAAAGTAAATTTATTTATGATTAATGATAAATTTGAATTAGCAAATTTTATCAAAAATAATATTTCTGGAAAAAAGATAGTTATCGGAATGGGGGCAGGGTCAATTTCTGGATGGATGAGAGAAATGCCTAATTTAATTAAATGAAAAATCTAGATATAAAAAAACTTTCACTTGAATTTAGAGATAATTTAAAAATTAATTACGATATTAAAAAAAAAAATTGGTTTAATATTGGAGGTAAAGTTAAATTATTTTTTAAAGCTGAAAATTTAAATGAACTAAAAAATTTTATAAAAAAGATTGATGATAAAGAAAAAATTTTTGTTCTCGGTGCAGGCTCAAATACTTTGTTCACAGATGGGTTTTTTGACGGTGTAGTTATCAAATTATCAAAAAATTTTAATAATATTTCAAAATTATCCGAAGAAATAATTATTGCAGGAAGTGCAGTTACAGACAAAGCCTTATCGGAATATGCCATGGAAAATTGTTTGTCAGGTTTTGAGTTTTTATCATGCATACCAGGAACTGTTGGAGGAGGTATTAAAATGAATGCTGGATGTTATGGCTCTGAATTTAAGGATATTTTGTTGTCAGTGCAAGCTATTAATAAAAATGGTCAAATAATTACTATTCCTTCAAATAAAATTTCATTTGAGTATAGAAATAATAATCTTTCCAATGATTTAATTTTTTTAAGTGCATCTTTCAAAGGAAAAAAAAGCAATAAAGCAGATATTCAATTTTTAATGAAAAAATATAAAGTTCAAAAAGAAATTTCACAACCGTCTAAAATAAAAACAAGCGGGAGTACTTTTAAAAATCCGATTGCACAGACAGATAAAAAAGTTTGGGAATTAATTAAACAGTCTGTACCATTAAATACTAGTTTTGGTGATGCAAGAATTTCAGATAAACATTGTAATTTTTTTGTAAATAAAGGAAATGCAAGTTTTAAAGATATGAAGAATTTAATCCAATTTGTTTCAAATAAAGTTTTAGAAAATACCGGAATTAGAATAGAGACTGAAATAAAAATTATCGAATAAATGAAAAAAAAAATTTTAATTATTTCAGGTGGAATCTCAAAAGAAAGAAAAATTAGCCTTGAAACTGGAAATCAGGTTGCTAAAGAGTTAATTCAGAATAATTTTGATGTTAAAATTTGTGAACCAAATTTTCAAATTTTTAAAGTGTTAAAAAAATTCAAACCCAATGTTATTTTTAATGCATTACACGGTCAATTTGGAGAAGACGGATATATACAATCAATATTAGAAACATTTAATATACCTTATACACATTCTGGAGTTCTTGCCTCAGCTAAAGCCATGGATAAAGTTATTTCAAAAAAAATTTTTTTAAAAAACAAAATATTGACACCAAAGTATATTGAATATCATTTTGATAAAAATAAAAAAGATGTAATAAATATAATTCAAAAAAAACTTAAATTTCCAGTTGTTGTAAAACCTATTAATGAAGGTTCAAGTGTAAATGTATTTATTTGTACAAAAGATAATATTTATAAAAACCTAGAAAAAAATAGATTTTATAAAAAGGTTTTAATCGAAGAATTTATAGCTGGTAGAGAAATACAAGTTGCTATCATGGGAGGTAAAAAGTTAGGTACAATAGAGTTAAAACCAAAAAGAAAATTTTATGATTATGATGCCAAATATAATCCTCAAGCTAAAACCGAGCATATAATTCCAGTTAAATTATCAAAAAAAAATATTATAAAAGTTGAGGATATTGCATTAAAGGCCCATAAAGTAATTGGCTGCATGGGGGTTACAAGAGCCGATTTTAAATTTTATAATAATAAGTTTTATCTTTTAGAGATAAATACACAACCAGGGATGACTAAACTTTCATTAGTTCCTGAAATCGCATCTTACAAAGGTATAAATTTTATTAAATTATTAAAATGGATTTTAAATAATGCTTCAAAGAAAAAGTAAAAAAGTTTTTATTTATATTTTTTTTTTTGTATTTCTCGGAACTATAAACAATCAAACAATATTTAACTTAAATACGTTTAAAATTAAAAATTTTCATATTATAGGTTTGGAAAATAATTATAAAATAGAACTCGAAAATAATCTTCTTAACAGCATTAAATCTGATATATTTTTTGTAAAAAAAGATTATTTAAGATCAATACTAAATTCAAATACTTTAATAGAAACATTTCAAGTTTTTAAAATTTATCCATCGTCTTTAAATATTAAAATAAAAAAAACAAATTTTTTAGCAAGGTTAAATATTGATGGAGATATTTTTTTAATTGGTTCAAACGGAAAACTTACTAAGGATTTTTTGCTTAGTGATAGTGAAATATTACCATTTATATTTGGTAATCCAAAAGTTGAGGAAATTTTAAAAATATTTTCCATAATTAACAGATTTGATTTTAAATATGAAAATGTAAAAAATTTATTTTTTTATAAATCTGGAAGAATTGACTTAGAACTGCAAGATAATATTTTAATTAAATTACCTTTGGAAAATTTAGAAAATGTACTTAAAAAAATTTCTCAATTAATATCTAATAATCAATTAAATAAAAAAATAATTGATGCAAGAGTTCCTGATCAGATAATTTTATATGACTAAAAAAGACTTTGAGACATTTGTCTATATTGGAGCTGAGAAAATATTAATTTGCGTCTTTTCAAAAATAGATTCAAAAATATTATATAAAAAAGAGTCTAAATTTTTAGAATCAAACAATCATTTAGATGAAAATAAAATATTTAATTTCTTAAGTGAAAATATTTTAAAAATAGAAAAACAATTAAATCAATTCATTAATGATATTAAATTGATAATTAATAGTAAACAATTTCAATTAGTTGATATATCTATCAAACAAAACATTAATAGTGAAATTACAAAAAAAAACCAAATAAATATACTAAATGATCTTAAAAATTGTGTTCAGGATAATTATTTAAATTATTCAATAATTCATTTTTTTGTTAATCATTACTTATTCGATAATAATATTCAAAAAAATTTTGTATTCTTAAAAAAATGTAATTATTTTTGTCTTGATGCAACTTTAATTTTACTTAATAAAGATGATATACTATTTTATAAAAAAATTTTTGAAAGATTTCAAATTTCAGTCGAAAAAATTATGTGTGGTAAATATATCTTTGATCATTTTCAAACTAATGAATTCAATGAATGTGAAATGGGAAAGAGAATTTTATCAGGACATAACCCAAATGAAGTTTTTTTAATTAAAAAAAGTATTGAAAAAAAAGGATTTTTTGAACGATTTTTCAATTTTTTTAGCTAAAATGTCATATCTCGTAACATTAGTTGTTTTTTATTTTTTACACACTTAACTATTAATCTTAGAATGTCTTATTTAAATCAAAAAACAATTTTGAAACCAATATCTTTCAACGGTATAGGGTTACATAGTGGGCTAAAGGTTAACTTAACATTAAAGCCTGCTGAACCAAACACTGGAATTTTATTTAAAAGAATTGATTTAAAAGAAAATAATATCTTAATACCAAATTTTTTGCATGTAACTAATACCTCATTAAATACCACTATATCAAATGATTATGGTGTAAAAGTTTCTACTATAGAACATTTAATGGGTGCACTTTTTGGTTTGGGAATTGACAATGTTTTGGTGGAAATTGATAATGAAGAAGTGCCAATTATGGACGGTTCTGCTAAATTATTTGTAGAAAAAATTATTTCATCTGGTTTTAAAAATAGTCAAACACCAATTAAAATTATAAAAATTTTAAAAAAAATTGAATATAGAGAAGGATCAAGATATATTTATATTGAACCATCAGTATTAAACTTAAATATAGATTTTGAATTAAAATATGAGAACAAATTTATTGGAACTCAAAGAAATAATATCAAGGTTTATGAGGATGATTTAACAGATATATTTAATTCAAGAACGTTTTGTTTACATGAAGATATTGAAACAATAAAAAAAAATGGTTTGGCTAAAGGCGGAAGCTTAGATAATGCTGTTGTAGTCAAAGATGATAAAGTTTTAAATAAAGGTGGTTTGAGAAACAAAAAAGAATTCGTTAATCATAAAATTTTAGACTGTATTGGTGACTTGTACACCTCTGGGTATAGGATAGTCGGAAACATTAAATGCTCACAAGGTGGTCATTATTTGACAAACTGTTTATTAAAAAAGGTTTTTGAAAAAAATGATAATTTTTCCCTTATTGAAATAAAAGAAAAAAACCTACCTTATACGCTTATTAATAAAACTGTGCTTAAATCCATAGCATAATTTTTAGATTAAAGAACTCTTTATCATTCAACCTATTATCTGTATAAAAATATTATGTTTAAGATAAATTTTATATTTTTAGTCTTTCTTATATTATTAAATGTCTCATGTTCTAAAGAGCAAAAAATAAATTCTGTTATTAAAGAAAAGGATTTAAATCTTCAAATATTAGAGGCTTATGAAGAAGGTTTGAAATCACTAGAAGATGGTGACGTGTTGTATGCAGCAAAAAAATTTAATGAAGTAGAGATATTATTTCCACAATCTGAGTGGGCGCCTAAATCAGCTATTATGGCAGCTTATGCTTATTACATTCAAGACTACTATGAAGACTCTATAGCAGAACTAATTAGATTTAAAAAAAGATATCCCAAACATAGAAATATAGATTATGTTAATTATTTATTAGGTATAAACTATTACGAGCAAATCGTTGACGAACAAAAGGATTTAGGCTCAATAGTTAAGTCAAAAGAACAATTTGAATATATTTTAGCTAAATTTCCAAATACAGATTACGCTTTAGACTCTAAATTCAAACTAGATTTAATTAATGACTTACTAGCTTCAAAAGAAATGTATGTTGGCAGATATTACATTGAAAGAAAAAAATGGATTGCAGCAATTAATAGATTTCAAACAGTTGTTGATAAGTATCAAACTACTATTTATGTAGAGGAAGCCTTATTTCGACTGGTAGAAATTTATTATCATATTGGTCTAGATAAAGAAGCAAAGAAATATGCTAATTTACTTGGATACAATTATCAATCATCTGAATGGTATAAACGGTCATACAGTTTCTTTGATGAAAATTATAAAAAAAATAAAAAAAAATCTAAAAAAACAACTATAAAGAAATTTAAATCTCTTTTTGAATGAGATGAATAAAACAAAATTATTAAACGAATATAATAATAAAATTTTAAAATTAAAAAAATTGAATAAGTTTTATTATGACAAAAGCAAACCTTTAGTTTCAGATGATATTTATGATCAATTAAAAAATGATATATTAAAACAAGAAAAAAAATATAGCTTTTTGAAGTCACCAGACTCTCCAGCAGAGACTGTAGGCTTTAAACCATCAAAAACTTTTAGAAAGATTGCTCATCGAGCTCCAATGTTGTCTCTTGCTAATGCTTTTTCAAATGATGATTTATTAAATTTTGAAAAAAAAATATTAAATTTTTTAAATAAAAATCAAAATGACATTTTAGAATTTACAGCAGAACCTAAAATAGATGGTATTTCAGCCTCATTAATTTATAAGAATGGATTGTTAATTAATGGATTATCAAGAGGAGATGGCAAAATTGGTGAAGATATAACAGAAAATATTAGAACAATTAAAGATATACCAACTATAATAAAAGATAAAACTTTTCCAAGTGATATAGATATACGAGGCGAAATTTATATCCAAAATGATGATTTTAAATCTATGGAAGATAAATTTGCTAATCCTAGAAATGCTGCTTCAGGAAGTTTAAGGCAGAAAGATCCTAGAGAAACAAAAAAAATACCCTTAAAATTTATTGCTTACACTTATGGTTATGCTGATAAGATGGATATTAAAAGTCAATTTGAATTTCTAAAAAAATTAAAACAATGGGGTTTCAGAACTAACCCATTAAATAAATTAATTGTGGGCATTGACAACTTAATAAAAAATTACAATGAAATTGAAAAAAAAAGAATAGAACTTGAATTTGATATTGATGGGATTGTTTATAAAATTAATGATTATAGTTTACAAAATAGACTTGGAAATGTAGCCAACTCTCCAAGATGGGCAATTGCTCACAAATTTTCAGCAACTAGTGGAATATCAGTTATTAAAGATATTGAAATACAAATTGGCAGAACTGGTGCATTAACACCTGTAGCTAAAATTAAGCCTATAAATATTGGTGGTGTTGTAGTCTCTAATGCAACATTACATAATGAAGATGAAATTATTAGAAAGGATATTAGGATTGGAGATACTGTTAAAATTGAAAGAGCGGGAGACGTTATTCCACATATAATTGATGTTGATGTTTCAAAAAGAACTAGAGAAATAAAACAATTCATCTTTCCCACTAAATGTCCTTCTTGCGGATCTGTAACTATCAAAGAATACAATTCTTTAACTAAAAAAAAAGATGCAGTTAGAAGATGTGTCAGTGATGGATTTAAGTGTGAAAAAATTGCTATAGAAAAAATCAAACATTTTGTATCAAAAGAAGCTTTTAATATCGAAGGGTTGGGAAAAAAAATTGTTGAAAATTTGTGGGCAAAAAAAATAATAAAATATCCTCAAGATATTTTTAATTTAGATTATAACAAAATAGAATCCTTAGATGGATGGGGAAAAAAATCAATATCAAATTTAAAATATTCAATAAATGAAAAGAAAATAATTTCATTAGAAAGGTTTATATTTGCTTTAGGCATCAGACATATTGGCTTAGAAAATGCAAAAATTTTATCTAAGTATTTTCAAAATTCTAAAAATTTTATAAATCTTGCAATTTATAAAAATTTTAGTGATTTACTCAATGTTGATGGAATTGGAGAAACTCAAATTAACTCCCTAAAAAATTTTTTTTCAAATAAAGAAAATTTAAATGTTTTATTTTCTTTACAAAAAAAAATAACTATTCAAGACTCAAAAACAATTAAACCAAATGGATTATTGAAAGATAAATCTTTCATGATTACTGGTAAGCTACAAGTTATAAGTAGAGCAGAATTAAAGTCATTAATCGAACAAAATTCAGGAACTATTATTAGTAATGTATCAAAAAAATTAGATTACTTGATAGTTGGTGAAAAACCAACCAAAAGAAAAATAGATACTGCTAATGATTTAGGTATTAAAATTATACAATTGGATGAGTTATTTGAGATGCTAAAAATGACTAGCTAACCATTTTTTCTCTTTTAACGATAAGTATCTGGCTAGTTTAGAATAAATTTCTATATGATATTTAAATAAATAATTTTTCTCATTTTTTGTTAAATGTTTAAAATTTACTAAATCTTTATCTATTGGGGCTAACGTTAAGTTTTCAAAAAAAAGATTATTATTTTTTTTTTTCACATACACTAAATTTTCAATTCTTATTCCAAAACTTTTTTCTCTATAGTACCCAGGTTCATTACTTAAAATCATACCTTCTAAAATTTTAATATTATTAATTTTTGAAATGGATTGAGGGCCCTCATGAACATTAAGAAAAAAACCGACACCATGACCAGTACCATGTGCATAATCTAAACCACTTAATTTAAGATATTTTCTTGCTCTAATATCTATTTTTTTTCCTATATTATCATGATTTAGATTTGTAGTTGCAACTGCAATATGTCCTTTAAGAACTTTTGTAAAAATATTCTTAATTTTGTTATTTGGTCTAGAAAAACAAATTGTTCTAGTTACATCTGTTGTCCCATATTTATATTGACCACCAGAGTCACAAAGAAAAATATCTGATTTTTTTATTGTTCTACAGCTTTCTTTTTTTGCTCTATAGTGAATAATCGCTCCGTTAGGCCCAGCTCCAGCTATTGTTTGAAAACTTGGGTAAAGAAACTCTTTATTCTTTTTTCTGTATTCTTCTAATTTATTTTGTGCATCTACTTCTGTAATTTTTTTTTTATTAATATTTTTTATCCAATAAAGAAATTTAGTCAAGGCAGCACCATCTAAAATATGAGATTTAATCATATGATTAATTTCTTTTTTATTTTTTATTGCTTTTAATAAATATGTAGGATCTTCATCATCAATTATTTTAAATTTTGATTTAATTAATTGTTCGTAAAATAATGAGCATGATTTTTTATCGATAATAAACTTTTTTTCTTTTAAATTAAAAATTAAATTTTGAAAATTTTTTGGATGCATTAATTGTTCTGGATTAATTTTTTTTTCTTTTATGAGATTTTTAACTTTATTATCTTCAGCAATTAAATATATTTTTTTTGTTTTACTAATTATTAGTCTACAATTTGGTACAGGACTATTTGGATTATCATAACCTCTGATATTTAATATCCATGCTACATTTTCTGGTGCTGAAATAAAAATATAATCTGACTTCTTTTTTTGAAGATAAGTAGCTATATTAGCTAATTTACTAAAATGACTTTGTCCAACAATTTTATTATCTAAAGAATAAAATGGTTTACTTCTTTTTAAAGGAAACATTTTAATTTTATCAATTAAATTATTATCTATTATTTTTATTTTATTATATTTAGAAAAATAACTTTTAATTTGTGATGAAGTTAATAATTTTGAATCAATACCTAAAGTTAAATTTTTAAATAAATTACAATTAATAATTTTATCATAGCTTACTAAAGTGAAATTTTTTCCTGACTCAATTTTGGCTTGAAGAGTATATCTGCCATCTACAAAAAGATAATTTTTTTTTTTTAAGATTACAGCAATTCCAGCAGAACCACTAAAATTTGAGATAGTTTTTATCCTATTAATTTCTGAATATTCAGAAAAATATTCATCATTTTTTGGAACAACATATCCATCTATATTATATTTATTAAAATTATTCCTTAATTTCTTTATTCTTTCTTCTATCATTTAATTCTTTTTTGATATCTTATCCATCCTGGGCTTCTTGCACCTTCTTGAATTTCAAAATCTTGGTTAAAGTCAAAATCTTCTTCATCATTGGTATTTTCATTGAAAAATGAATTTTTTTCTAGATATTTTTCAGGTAATTCTTCAATAAATCTTGAGGCCATGCTATCGATCCAATCTCCTTGATAAAATCTATTCATAGAAAATGATATTATTGCTTTTTTTTTAGCTCTAGTGATACCAACATAGGCTAATCTTCTCTCCTCTTCCAATCCATTTTGTCCTTTTTCTTCTAAAGACTTCTGATGGGGAAATAAGCCCTCTTCCCATCCAGGTAGAAAAACTACGTCAAATTCAAGTCCTTTTGCGGCATGCATAGTCATCATATTAATTTTTTCACCATCCCATTCTTGGTCAATAGATGTTGCTAAAGCTACATGTTCTAAAAAACTTTCTAAATTATCAAATTCTTTCATAGCATTCAAAAGTTCTTTGATATTTTCTAGTCTATTTTCGTTATCGATATCTTTTTTATTTTTTAACATTGAGGAATATCCAGACTCATCTATTACTAATTGTAATAATTTTATATGACTAATACCCTTAACTATTAAGTCATTTCTCCATTTTAATAATAAATCTAAAAAAATTGTTAATCCAATTTTAGTTTTTGGTTTAATCAAATTTTCTTCTAACATTTTCCTTGAGGCA
>Ga0181596_10005682_pt1 | contig 10861 bp, 4 predicted proteins | sample 041ome_6_FD_148655 | JGI IMG/M metagenome (GOLD analysis project Ga0181596, IMG submission 148655) | Coastal salt marsh microbial communities from the Groves Creek Marsh, Skidaway Island, Georgia - 041402US metaG (spades assembly) | ecosystem: Environmental > Aquatic > Marine > Intertidal zone >... | reverse complement strand
CTCGTTGTTGTTATTGCGTGTCGCAAAAAGAACGAACTTACTTACCGAGAGACAGAGAAAGAGAGAAGAAGAAGGAACTTATATGATGGATACTACTAATACTGAGAAGAAGAAAAAAAGAAGAATCGTGATTAAAGTCGGCACGTCTTCTTTAATCAAAGCGGATACTGGAGTCATTCATCTCTCGCAACTGGCGAAAATATGCGAGCAGATAACCGAATTGCAGAAATCGAGCGAGTTCCAATGCGCGATCGTGACCTCGGGAGCAGTCGGCGCGGGGATGCTCCAGCTCGGCATCAAAGAAAAACCGAAAGAGTTACAAAAACGACAGGCGTTAGCGGCAATCGGTCAGGCGCATTTGATGCATTATTACGAAGACATGTTTGCCACTCTGGGAGTGAAAACCGCGCAAGTGTTATTGACGTTGGAAAATCTATCGCAGAAATCGCAATATAACAGAGCGATGAATACGTTTTCCTCCTTATTCGATTACGACGTGGTACCAATCGTGAATGAGAACGATACCGTCGCGGTCGAGGAGTTACGATTTGGCGATAACGATACGTTATCCGCGCACGTCGCTTCCTTGATATCTGCCGAGTATTTGTTTTTATTCACAGACGTGGACGGTTTATACACCTCGAATCCGATGAAAGATCCGAACGCGAAACGAATTCAGGTGGTAGATGATATAAACAAGTTGATGAGTGAAGTGGACGTGGCCAGCGGCGCTGGATCCGCGGGTGGGACCGGCGGGATGGTGACTAAACTTACAGCCGCGAGAATCGCGAGCGCAGCCGGGTGCAAAACAGTCATCGGGAAAAGCACAGACATGGAAAAGATTGTCGAGTGTGCATTAGGTTTAAACGGAGGAAAAGGAGGAGGAGAAGTGACCCCTTCTCTTAACAGTAAAGAATACACGTTATTTTTAGCCGCCGCGGATGCCGCTAAAGGCAAGAAACGATGGATGCTTTCCGTGCCGGTGAAGGATCGCGTGAGAGTGAACAAAGAAGGTGAGGAGGATATAAAATCAGGAGAACCGCTGTTGGTGAAAAACGTCTTAATAAGTGATAGCAATGGTACTAAGAGTAGCAGCAACAGCTATAAAGTTCAAGATTGCATAATCGTCGAGGATGAAGAAGGGAGAGAAATTGCGAGAGCGATTGTAAATTACAGCGCGGAGGATTTGGCCCATCATAATTTACGTGTTTCAGACGCCGAGGAAGAGTTTGTGCATTCGAGCAACTTGTGCGTAACGCATTTCAACGAAGAGTATAGATCAGTCTCCAGAAACAATTGAAAGCATAGATAGTAAGTTTAAAAGTAGTATAGCCGCCGAGGACAAAAAGATGCCGTGTTGTTAAAACAAAAATTAAAGTGTCGTTTCCCTCACAACAAAATGTTTATTACTCTTCGTACTTCCAATACTAAGTGTTGTCCCCGCGAGGGGGGTGTTGATTCTTCGAGAAAAGGACGAACTTTGTCGCCGCATCATCATCATCAGCATCAGCAGCGACGACGACGAGAGAGACGTACGAATGTTACTGCTAATACGAGTGCTCATGTAAATGTTGATGTTGTTGTTGCTGTCAAGAATCGTAACAGAAGAAAAACAAGAAGAGGAGAGGAAGCGTTGAAGTTGGAATGCAGTCGGTGTGTTTTTAACCACCACCACCACTGGATGGGTGGAGTCTTTGCCGGTGCTTCGTCTTCTTCTTTCACTTCTCTCGCTTCTTCGTCTGGGAGAAACGAGGACGATGATGAATCAGATGAAAAAAAAGAAGAAGAAGAAGAAGAAGGTAATAGTAGTAGTAGTAGTAGTAGTAGTAGTGATAGTGATAAGAGTAGTAAGGAGGAGAATAAACAACAGGAGAAGGATATCCTGGTACAACTCTCCCTCTCTCTGATTGATTTCTATCGCAACGAACTGTCTCCGTTTATGCCGAAAAGCTGTCGTTTTATACCGTCGTGTTCGAATTACGCGTTCGAGGCTTATACAAAGTACGGGGCCGCGAAAGGATTTATATTAACCGCGTGGAGGATAGCGAGGTGTAATCCGTTTGGGGGGAGAGGGTATGATCCACCGAGATGGCCTCCGAGTTTTACGCGAGGCGGCGACGGCGAGTAAGGTGAATTAGGTGATGTGTATGCTAAAATATCTATACTACAAAACTATTGCGCTTCTATCTAAAATCATTTCTAGTATTATTATTCTAAAGAAGCTGGGAGCGAAGCGTGCTCGGGATCGCAATTCGCGCTCAACAAGATCCCCCAGGTCAAATCTGAAATCGGTTCTTCTTTCGTCCGCTTCAGGCTACCTTGCCAGAAAACAGGCTTCGCCGTCGTCGTCTTTGTTGCTGTTTCTTCCTCTCCTTCTTCTTTTTCTATTTTCTTCATTTCCGCGACTTTTGAAGCCGCAGAATAGTTCATTGCTACGCTCTTTAACATTTTCATGGCGATGTTTTCGTTTAATCCTTCGTTACGGTCGGTAAGTGTTTCCGGCGTCCTCGTCGTTGTCGTCTCATCCATGTTGTTGTTATTTCGTTTTTGTTGTCTTTCCATCGTTTCTAAAGCCAAGGCGTGAAACACACCCGTCTCTCCGTACAGAGATATGTCGTCTCGAACTGACGGAGAATACGTCGCAGCCGCGCAGAGCAAATGCAGAGCTCCTTCTGCGTTCCCGTGATGTGCTGATGAGTTTGCTATATCCCCTAAAAGAGTAATCGCGCACTCGGCGCAATCGTTTGGAACCAAAAAACCATCGAACAAAGGCTGCGCCAAGAGCTCACACGCCTGCTCGAGCGTTGTGACGCCACTAAACTCGTTCAAAAATTTATACATGCCCTTAAAATCACCAAAAGCATCATCGTCGTCGTCACCATCGCCACGTTTTTCAAAACCGTTTGAAGATTGCCCGAAAGCGCGCCTGGCACTTTTTTGCATTCCCGTGAGGCGATGATACTCGTCTTTATTTTCGTCGTTACTGTTCTGCTCTAGAGAATCGCGCGAGACAATAATGCAGTGTAAGGTGTCCTCAAGCACTGGTGAAACTAGTCGACAACCCTCGGCGAGCAACTGAAGCGCCACCATGGCTTCCTTTTTGCCGAAAGTACTTTTCTTCCTCTTTCGCTTAAGTTGCTCATCGTCTCTTCGTTTATGCTCAGGAGTCTCTCCATCTCTTCTGCCGTAGTCTTCATAACTTCCATTATCTTCTTCTTCTTCCTCTCCGTAGAATGCGTACAAGGCAATAGGTAATAATCCACAAAGCACGCACGCTAAAGTTTTTTTGCCGCCCCATATATCAGAAGCGCAGTATGGAGCTATTGATGCTAACGCAGTCGCTGCTGATCCTCTCGTCGCTGCTGCATTTTTCAGCGTCCCTTTCAGAAGCAAGGGCACAACATCTTGAAGAGATATTGCAGGTTTCGCCTGGTAACCGGCGCTTTTCCCACCGTTTGAGTTTGAGTCAGCATAGCGAGTTCGCAACGGTAGCGGCGCAGACGCCGCGTAGGTTGAAAAAGAAGCCGAAGAACCGAACGTATTCAATGGTGCAGACATCAGAGAAACAGTCACCAGTCGCACGGCAGCTTCGTAGATTTGTTCGTTAGTCGAGCGCAAACACGCGACGCCAAACCAGAATGTCTGAGGTGCGATGCGAACATACACAAACGGCGACTTCCTCAAAGCAACGAGTATAGACAAGGTAAATTTCATACCGAGTTGCATACGATGGGTGACCGTTCCGTCCTCAGATCCTCGGGGAGAAGATGATGGGGAATGAACATTTGACTTTTTCGGCGGGACCGTCGATCCAGACAAAAATTTCCCTTCCGACATAGCCGCCGAAGTACACATGATTCCCAGAAACGTTCTGAACTCTTCGTTATCGAGCGGGTGACGCAAAGCCCCGAGAATATCCATTGATGCTAACGCTAAAGTAAACGATTTTGCCTTCGATACCCAACGCAAAGCCTCACTCGACCATCTTTCCCTCGGCGAAGCCTCAAATACCATACAGTCTGGAAAGCGATGACAGAAGAGATCCAAATTTGAGTCATTCCAAGAACTCCCGGCCTCAAGCCCTCGACTTCCGACGAGCTTTTGTAACTTTTGAACTGTGACTAGAGCGCGTTGATCTTTGGCAGGAATTTTCGAGAGACTCTGATCATCATTCTCATAATTTTCGATGCGTCTTACCAGAGGTTGCCCAGCCAGCTTGTGCAGTAAATTAGCCAAAAGCTGCTGACAATGTGCACATACTAAAGCATTTCTCGAGGTTGCTATCGTAGCTACAACTGCGTGAACGAGCACAATTAACTGAGAACGAAAATATTCGTCGTGTTCGGCAGCTATTTCAGCAAGAAGAATAGTTGCCAAATCTGGCTCTTCGATTTGGGAGTGGTAAAAAGCGTCTGTGTTCGAGTAAATTTCGCCTTCTGGCTCCAAAGCGCGAAAAGAAACAGCCCGAACAAGTCTATCAATACATTCTTGTGGCGCAACTCGTGCTAAATACAAACACGCTCGTTTCGGAGTCAGGAAAAGGTTGCCTTCAAAAGATTCGATCGTTTCATTTTCCTCGTTCTTCTTCTTTGTTACATCTCCAGAAATCATCATGTTGGAGATCTTTACATTTTCCGTCTTCACGCCGTTGAAAAGCAAAAAGTCCAGAGCGATTTCGAGATTACGCGGTGTTAGAAGGTGAGAGCTCTCTCTCATCGCTAAACAACCCCAGAGAGACTCGATTTCTGCTCCGAACTTTCTGCTCAAAATCCTCGTGATATCGTAGAATTCAAGAAGAAGGCGGTTGCAGACTTGGCGTTTCCCAGCTTTCGTAAGATCTTCGAGTTTTAAAGACCGAACCCATGGTTTTAGTGCAATTAAAACTTGGCGGATTGTATTGTTCAGTTGCAAATCATTACTCCTACTACTACCATCATCACTCATGAGAAAGCAGCATCTTGAAAATGTTTGTATGAGTAATTCAGGTGCCAACTTTGAAGCGTCTTTAGTCTGTACCATTATTTCTGAAGCATTTTGCAAGAGATTGTAGTGCACTTCCGGAAGCTCAGGCTGTGATGACGAATCTTGGAACAAAGCCAGAAGTCTACTTGCATGCATACTACCATTACCATCCTCGAAGACGCTACTACTTTTGTCTTTATCGTCCTCGGTATTCTCAGATACAATGAAGATGGCTTTGATGAGCTTTCTCGCATTCTCCCTATTTTGAGCATCGAGGCTGATCAGATTAAAGTACGACAACGTCACAAGGTGTGCTGGCACCATAAATCTAACAACTGGTGCTCCACCTTTGACGGTATCATTGAACGCATCCGAAGCAATGATCGCGAGTGCGGAAAAATAAATCGTCGAAACACTTGTTTTGGCAGAGTAGCACTTCTCGATAACTATCCGTAACACTTGAGGATTATTCGAGCAGAATCCTACTATTGCATTTCGCGCAACACGTTCTAATTCACCATCACCCGCCTCAAGTAAAGAATCAATCCAATCGAAAACTGGACCATCTTCTCTCAACATAGATTCATCGAAAGCAGGTGCACCTAGAATCGAAGCCAATGCACTTTGAAAATTCCTCGTTTCCGCAAGTTGATAGCTTTCAGCGAGAGCTTCTTCTACCCATCCCGAGACAAGTGTCCAAAGCTTCATTCGTGACTGCTTTTGTAGCACAGTAGCACAGTACGTTGGTATATCTTCGATAGTTGCGCGTATGATGAGTGCGACAGAACTTTTCAACTCTTCTGCAAGTGGCTTCATGTCATTATCCTTCATATCCTTCGCGCCTGGTACCATTTTCGCTGCAATAGTTGCGATGAAAGTTGCCTCTTCCACAAACTTCGCAATATTCTCGCACATAGTTTGTTTCGTATCATTATCATCCGCCGTTGATTCGATAAACGGTGAATATCGTATTACGAGTAACTTGTAAAGTTTTGCCAATGTCATCCAAGCATATAGGACAGAAGTGACGGAATTCATATTGGACTGAGGACTCATCATGTTACCACCCGAGATCGTGACACTCGTAGCATCCACCGCGCTTGAATCAAATATACTCGTAATAGAAGAATGAGTGGTGTTTGTATTTAGTATCTGAAGTTTCGGAATCGATTTAAATACATCCGCGCACGCATCCAATAGCTTCGGAACCACGAAAGGCGGCACTCTTTCCAAAACGTTCAGAATTGCCTCCAATTGGCCACCTTTACCCGTGAGAATGGATGGAACTGTCAATTGAAAGAGCGTCTGGAGCGAACCGCGAGATCCTATAGTCACGATTTTAGGGCCAGATCCATTCTCATCGGGATTTTCTTTTTTCTTAGAGTTACGTATTTCGAGGTCCTCCTTGTCTGTTGCCGAGCATACAAAACATGCGTAGTTTCGCCATAACTCAAAGATGTGCGAGCCTGGTTCTGTAGGAGCTTGCATCATAGAACCTTTTCCTTCTAACACCATAATGGCTTGGACTCGCTGCAAAGCCTGTGCTCTGGCCGTGACTGAAGCAGCTTTGCATGGTGTGGCCACAGATCTCGCTAATACGCCAATCGCTGAACACAACGCGTTGCTTTGAAGCGCTTCGTTTCCAAGTATCTCCTCAGCAGTAATAGAGCGGTGCGACTTAGCACCGCGTGATGTATGTGTAAAGCTATCAGCTTCTTCATACATACGAAAGCGACACTCGTCGATGACGCTCGCTACAGATCGTGGCAAATCGCTTTGATTAACTGTGTCAATGCTTCTGCGCTTGCGGGGAGATGAAGTGGTGAATTGCCGAGGCGAATTTCTTTTACTCGCACTATTTTGCCCCTTTTTATACCTGTTGTCCATGAACTGAAAGTGTGAAACTTCCCGAAGTAACGCTAAAGCAGCCAGACGAACCGATGGGACGGGATCGCAGAGTAAAACTAAACCCGCAGCTTCCGGTCGCGTTGATTCTATTATTCCACCATGATCTAAATGCCCAAGGGTGGGGTCATTTTCATTCATATTATCATTAAGTGCTGCACGACGTCGATTGAGAGCGAAGGTCAGAGCTTTCGCCGCGGACTCTCTCAACGAGTGATCAGATGTATCTCTCAAATTCAACAAACTCGAGCTCGCTGCCTGGACTAAACGATTACACGCATCTGTAGAGGGTAAAGTACCATCTACTCCACTGAACAACATAAGTCTACTCAGTGCACCAGCAGCAGCTACGCGAATCTCAGAGTTTGTATGCGTGATAAAGTGCGGAACGAAGTTGATGGGATCTACATTCGGCACCTCGACGTTCGGGATGCACCGCAAAACAGCCGCTAAAGTGGGATAGCTGCCACGAATCTGATTCAACTGTTCATTACCAAGGTTTCGTGAGACCGTATATCCAGAATCCGAATACATGGATTGATTGATTTCCATCGCGCGAGCTACTACTCGTTGCAAATGCTCCATGAGTTCAATAGTATCGAATGATGATTTCATTTTAAGCTGCATGCTAGCGGCAACATTTACAGCGACTGCGACAGCGTCCGAAGGGTCTGTTTTAGAGAGCATCCTCAACGCAATTTTAATGGCGCGCGTTTTATCGACGCGATATGCGGCTGAAAGTGCGATAGCACTCATGAAACGAACATGGGATGGTTGCTCATGGTCGGATGCAAACGCGGTGTACGTTACAAAATCCTTAGGCTGCACCGACGCAAGCGCATCCATACCAGCTTCCAAGACGCTAAATATTTTGTCTGTAATTACTTTATCGTTCGAATTACTTCCATTTAGCCGCCTCTTGGCAACTCTGAAAAATCGGCGAGCAACATCCACAGCTTCGGCAGATTTCCCTTTGAATTTCTTCGCGCGTCTACTTACGTTGTCACAAAATTCTATCAGATCCGGATGTTTCCCGGAGTTATCTGCAACCATGATGGCATTATCTTCCCGTAAAGTTCCCGCAAGTTCCCACGCGAAAAGCGTAGCGAGCAAAGGTGTCGCATCTTCTAAATGCTTTTCGTTCGTCTTTGCCCACTCTGTGATGAAAACTCTGGCTTGAATACACGTCTTCGTCCACTCCAGCGGGATTTCGAAATTTGACTCTTCGCCGCTCCCATCGAGTGCTCGAATATCAATACACTTTGAGAGCAACACGCATAACCCGTGACGAAAATTGCTCGGCTTCGCTCTAGATGGAGGTATCCATTCTGTTGGATTAAACGCTTTCAAAAATTTTACTGCGTTTTGGATTTTCTCCTCGTCGTGTTCTATATTCACCCCAAAATTGTGCGTTTCCGCACCAGCTACCAAGCTAAGCTTTGCCCCAGAAACGGCAAACATGATCCAGTTTGCTTCTGTTCTTTGATTTTCTGTCAGCCGACTTTTGAGCGCGCCTACGAAATAATCAAGCGCTTCATCGAATGAGATTGAGAACAAAGAAGCGATTACCCGCGATATTGCGAGTCCAACATCATCTTCCTCCCGAAATATCCTCAGCGCAGCCTCCTGGTCAATCTCTATATCGAGTTTCTTCATCGATCGCTGTTGTTGGAGCATAAACGATCCGGATGGTGTTGTTAGCTTCTGGGGGGAGTATTGCAGTGAACGATCTTTATCCTTCGAAGGAGTACGCATCAAAATATCTCTCATGTTCGAGCCTCCTCTTACCCTTTCATCTGGCGTTAGAAGATCTTTCGCTCTCGATTCTTTCTTGACCGTTTCGTCCAAGGAAATACCATCTCTTTCTCTATCACTCAATCTCGCGTCTACTCGATGCTCCTCCACAGTCTTTTCTATGCTTGCTCTCACAAAGTCTTCTTTCAACCAAAATTTTCTCTTTGGCGCTAAATGGTGTCTCGCGCGTTCACACAAGTGGCCGAGCGCGAGCGGCGCAAGAAACTCTACGAACATTTTATTCGTCGTCGATTTATCCAATACCGTCGTTCCTTCCTCATTTACGACAACTGCATTCACTATTGCTTCAACTGCCAGCCATAGCGCGCACAAAGCGTTCTCTTTTTGTTGTTCTCCCCTTCCATTAATAGTATTCACGGGTTCGCCCGCGTTCGCGCGTTGCGAAATTTCCTTTTCCCAATTGACTAAGTTTTCGACTAAAACTCTCGCATGCGTTGGCGCTATCGCGGCTAAAGCATCCAACAAAGTCCCATACTTGCGCCGAATATCCTCCATTCGCGCCGAGGATGCAGAGGTACTCGCACTCGCAGCAGCACTCGTACCACCACCGACATCGTTACTGTCGTTACCTCCCCCGTGTGCTCCTACCGACGACGACGCGTTCAAAAACGACGGCGACAATCCCTCCAAAGATGTTGAAGACGACGCAAAACTTGAAGAATTCGACGATGAGGACAATTCCAAACACGAGGACGTGTATCGTCGAATCAACGCTTCCGCGATTGAGTAGTTCATACCCACCGCCGCCGCGTCGTCCTCGCCATTTCCACCATCGGGAGAGGATGGCGCGCTCATCGTGGTTAAAACGGACGAGTGTTGTTGTTCCTCGGAACCATTTCTTTCTTTGTGTGTGAAGTGTGAGATGTTGTTGTGAGGTGAAAAGAGCAATTTCGAATTGTTCATAAATATCCAAACGCGAAAGAGGGGACGAAATAATCTAATATACACACCGCAAATCGCAGCAACTACGCAAAATATACACACATTAAACGCTAGAATTACTAATACCGCTTCTTCTTCGGTTTAAAACCGGACAAGATCAACGCGCGATTAAAAAAATCAAACGCGACATCTTTCGTCGACTTTTTCTTCGACGCGGTCCGTCTTCCTTTTCTCGCTTTCAAATCTGAGCCGCTCGCGCGGCGGTTGATGGAAGGCGCGAGAACGAAGAGGAGATAGAATATAAATCCAAGGAATGTGAAAAGGGTGGATATAATGAGGAAAGATGATGAAGATGATGATGATGATGATGATGATGAAGGTGATGCGGAAGCGTCGATGTTCGTATTCGCGTGGCGAACGTGTCCTGGATACTTATACTCCTGTTTGCGTATATGCGCGAATGCATTCCGTCCATCTTGGTGCAAGCCAACGAAAGTGTCGCAAAATATGCTCTCAAACCGCCTCGCGTTCTTCTCTTGCGCCGCAGACTCTGAACGTTCAGGAAAGCACGTTTTCGTCAACGCGTAACAGTGGGCTCCGGCTCTCGTTTTCGCGGCGTAGTCCTTCTCTCCGGAGGATGTCGAGGACGACGAAGACGTTTCTAAAGACTCGTAATACTCGTCGCACTGTAAAACGTCGCAATAATCTGCGAGACAGACATCTCCTTTCGTGCTTTTCAAAAAGCGTCCACTCAGGTACGCGTCGATATCCGCTTCAGATTTAAATACCTAATGATATTGTTGTTAGACGACAGGAGGAGCGAAGATATTTACGAGAAAAAAGAAGAAGAAGAAACACCTACCTTTCCGTCCACGTCTTTCCACTCTTCCTCTTTCTTCCTTTTGTTATACCTGCGCGTTTTTCTGCTCTCGATTTCTCGATACAAATCTCTGCTTTTCTTGAACGGACATCGTTCCGAGACCTCCTCTTGCTCGTTCGTAAACAGCGGGAAGAAAAACTTATACGTAAGTAGGGGAATGCATTTGGTGAGCGAATGATGTTTACATGAAGAATAATAACACGAACCTCTTCTAACGCCTGCCTAGCTGTTCTCGATTTCCTCTGGTCGCAGATTTCTTCCTCCTCGTCGTCGTGAATATGACGACGTTCCTTCTCCATTATTATTATTATTATTTCTTCTTCTTCTTTTCCTCTTCCGTCGAAAGCGAAAGTGTGGTGTTCTTCGTAAAGCAGCTCGTTTCAGCGTGACCTTCCCTAAAAAGTCTCTTGCAGAGTC
>Ga0181596_10005665_pt1 | contig 10886 bp, 9 predicted proteins | sample 041ome_6_FD_148655 | JGI IMG/M metagenome (GOLD analysis project Ga0181596, IMG submission 148655) | Coastal salt marsh microbial communities from the Groves Creek Marsh, Skidaway Island, Georgia - 041402US metaG (spades assembly) | ecosystem: Environmental > Aquatic > Marine > Intertidal zone >... | reverse complement strand
AAAAAATTGTCATGGGAGCATCGATGGGAGGGTTAATGTCAATAAAGACGGGTATTCTAAATCCATCTTTTGAAAACATAATCTCTCTTTCTCCAGCATTTTGGTTTGGGTTTCCAGGGATAGTTAATGATCTAAATAACTTAAATAAGAAATCTATTTGTAATTTATCAGTTGGAACAAAAGAGGGAAATATTTTTGGTGACCAAGTAAAAAACATATTTCCTAAAGAGTGGGATTTAGATTTTTCAAATAATAATGATTTCTATATTTCCGGTGTTAAAAAAATTGAAGAGGAACTTAAGTTAAACAACATTAAAACTAATTTCGTTTTCAAAGAAAAAGGCCAGCACAACGAAACACACTGGAATCCAATTCTTCGTGAGTTTCTAGTGTCAATATAAAAACCACTAGCTTTTTTATTGCTTGATAGATTATTCTTATTCAGTGATGGGTAATTCAAAAATTGCCAGAGAGAACTTGGCAAAAAAAATAACAAATGGCGCTGTCATTCTACATAGTGGAAGCATTGTTTACAGAAATAATGACACTTGGTATCCATTTCGACAGGATTCAAATTTTTATTATTTAACAGAATGGCCTGAACCTGATGCTCATGCTGTAATACTCATCAAAGACTCAAAACCTGAGTTGCACCTTTTTGTTCAAGATAGAAATGAGGAAATGGAGACATGGGAGGGAAAACGTTTAGGTCAATCTGGCGCGGTTGATGAATATGAAGCTTCAAAAGCTTATTCATTTCAAGACTACGAAAAAATACTTCCAAACCTGCTTAGAGGATTTAATGATATTTACTGCGACTACTCTTCAAATAATTTTGAAAAATATGATAAGAAAATTCTTACCCATGCAGTTCCGTATGATCAACGAGGTGCTGATTTTAGTAACGCAACGCTATATTCATTGCAACCACTAATTTCAGAACTTAGATTAATTAAAAGTGAAGGAGAGATAGAGCTGCTGACAAAAGCCTGTGATATAACCGTCGAGGGTCATATTCATGCAATGAAAATTGCAAATGCTGGAATGTACGAGTATCAAGTTGGTGCAGAGATGGAAAAAATATTTCAAGACAGAGGTGCAGAAAGATTAGGCTACCCCTCAATAGTTGCTGGAGGTCACAATGCTTGCATACTTCATTACTCAACAAATAGAGATCAGCTTGATGATAGAAGCCTACTTCTAATTGATGCAGCAGCAGAGTATGGAATGTACTCTTCTGATGTAACCCGAACTTTTCCTGTATCTGGAAAATTTACGTCACCTCAAAAAGATGTATATGAAGAAGTCTTAAAGGTACAAAATGAAGGCATAGAGGGAGTAGTTGTGGGTAACTCCATGAAAGAAGTACACCAACAAACTATAAAAACTTTATCTGAATCATTGGTTAATTTAAAACTTGTTCCACTTGGTGTGGAAGAAACAATCTCAATGATGCATTTCTTCGAATTTTTTATGCATGGTACTGGGCACTGGCTAGGTCTTGACGTTCATGATGCTGGAAGTAATGAAGTTAATGGACAACCAAGAGAATTTGAACACGGAATGGTGACAACCATAGAGCCAGGAATCTATGTAAGACCAACAAAACCTGTGATAGAATTCCCTTTACTTGAGCGAGATCCAAATGAAATTAGAGAGCGTAGAAAAATCATGGGGATGGAGAAAGCTACAAAATTAGAAAAAGAAGAAATGAAGAACGCTAAAACAGTAAAACACGAGATCCCTAAAGACCTATTAGGTATTGGTGTAAGAATTGAAGATGATATAGTTTGTACAACCAATGGACCGATGAACCTTACAGAGAATGGTCCAAAAACAATTGAAGAAATAGAAGCAGTTACAGCCTAAAAAATGTCCTCTCCAAGATTAATTTACTCAATTTATGAAAATCGTTTGCGTAATAAATTAATTAATGAAAGCTTACCTAATCACATCGGATTAATTCACGATGGTCACAGAAGGTACGCAAGAAAAGAAGGATTACTTAGTTTTGAAGTTTCATATAAAATCGGCATGACAAGACTTAAGGAGTGCATCGGATGGTGTGATGAGGTCGGGATTGATTTCATCACAAGTTGGCTTTTATCAAGAGAAAACTTATCAAGACCACAAGAAGAACTTGAACCATACTTCCAAGTTCTGAATGAACTCTTTGAAGAGCTATTAATTGATGATGTAGTTGATAACTTTAAAATTGAATTTATTGGGTCCACGGATCTTTTGCCAGATTTCTTACAAGAAACTATTAAACAGCTTAAAGAAGTTAGAGGTGGGGGGCAAAAAACTTTAACAATTGCTTTGGGTTACGGAGGTCGACAAGAAATTCTAGATGCTATTAAGGGATTGATTGACCAAAATAGAAAAGATCACAATGATTTTGATGAATTAATTGAGAACGTAACAGATGAGCAATTACGAAAACATTTATACTCTCCTGAAACACCAGATATTGACTTAATTATTAGAACTAGCGGAGAGTCAAGGTTGTCAGGTTTTTTATTGTGGCAAAGTGCCTACTCTGAAGTAATTTTTCAAGATGTTTACTGGCCTGAATTTAGAAAAATTGACTTCCTTCGTTGCCTTAGAGAATATTCTCAGAGAGAACGTCGCTTCGGTCAATAAAAATATTTATGTTAGACTAATTCAACTATGCAAGAATTTTTAGCTTCTACAAACTTTACAGTTATTTTCATATCTCTGATAGCTGTCAAGTTTTTGCTTGAGACGTATCTGAAAATTAGAAACCTTAAATCTATTGAATTAAACAAAAGTGCTGTTCCTGAGAGGTTTGTTGGTGTAGTTACCGAGGAAGAGTACAAGAAATCAATAGACTACAATATTGATCGAATCAGATTTCAAATCTTTACAGCGTTATTTGGTACTGTTGTGTTGATAATTTTTACTTTGGGGGGATTATTTAATTTCCTAACTGAAATAGTGGTCTCTACAACTTCATCAGAGGTGCTTGGAGCAGTTTTATTGGGACTTTTATTGTTGATAGTTGAGCAGGTAATTTCAATTCCAATATCTATATATTCAACATTCGTTATTGAGGAAAAACATGGCTTTAATAAAACAACAACAAAAACATTCGTGGCAGACATTTTTAAGAGCTTGTTGATATCTGCAACTATTTCATCAGTTATCTATGCGACTGTAATTTACATAGTCGTAAATTTAGGTGACAATTGGTGGGTGTACGCATTTGGTGCTGTCTTTACCCTTCAGGCAATTATATTCTTTCTCTATCCGGTCTTAATAATGCCGCTGTTTAACAAGTTTGAACCGCTTGATAATGAAGAATTTAAAAAACCTATAGAAAAATTATTAAAAAAAGTTGATTTTAAATCAAAAGGTTTATTCGTAATGGATGCAAGCCTTAGAAGCACCCACGGTAATGCTTTTTTCACTGGATTTGGTAAAAATAAAAGAATCGTATTCTTTGACACACTCTTAAAAACAATTACTCCAGATGAAATGGAAGCAATTCTTGGTCATGAATTAGGGCACTACAAATTAGGTCATATAAGGAAAACGCTTATTAGTTCTCTAGTGTTTGGATTTGTTGGCTTCTACATTTTAAGCGAAGTGCTTAAAAGTGATAACTTCTTTCTTGACCACGGATTGGAATCTTTAACAGTATATTCTAAGTTTTTACTATTTTATTTAGTTGCTGGTTCATATACATTTTTTACTAAACCTTTTACTTCAGCACTATCTAGAAAAAGAGAATTCGAAGCCGATGATTTTTCATTTAAATTTACTGATGGAGAATATATGATTTCTGGTTTGTTGAAGCTGAGTAAAGACAATGCTTCTAACTTAACTCCTGACCCTTTATATAGTTCTTACTATTACTCACACCCTCCAATTGCTGAAAGAGTTGCCAGCATAGAAAATAAGTTAAAATAACTATATTAAGGAACACTAAGCACAAATAGTGCCTGAAGTGTTAACCCAACAGTTATCAATAAAAATACGTATTGAGTTTTATCACTTTGTTGATGACCAAACAACTTTACCGCTAAATCATGTGCTAAAACAACACTTAGCATATGGCCAGCTAAAGTTACGAAAACTTGTATAGTCCATAAAGTAACTGGACTTAAAAAGTAGTTGATACTTACTTCTTTAATATTAAATAAATTCCATCCCAATCCATAAGGATCATTAATTCTAAAAATTAAACTTTGAGATTCATAAAGTAACAAACTCAAATAATGGGTTACGTGATAAGCAAACGCTATTGGAAGCATTGTGTGTCCAAACAGCAGAGATATTTCGTTTAAGTTTTTTCTCTCACCGCTTACTTTTATTGCGAACCAGCAAGCAAATCTGTAACTTAGAATGATAATTAAATTTATTGATAAAAAAGCTAATGTTGAGAAACCTGTGTCCAGCACAGAAGCTCCAAATAGGTTTCTCCAGTATGTTGTTCCTCTTAACCCATCGTAAGTAACAGTTCCAATCATTAGCAAGATAAAGTACTCCATGCCTTTTAAGTTTGATAGATTAGATATATTTACAAGCATATTTTTTAATACAGGTTTTGAAACAGTTAATCGTAGTTTTGAGTACAAATGATGGAGTAAATGTAATGGATCAACCTCTATAGAGGTCTTTTGTAAAACAAATTTACAAGTAATTGTAGCTATCAACAAGATAAGAAAAACAACTCCAATATGTGTTGGGTTTCCTGGTTTATTCCACACAAGCTCAAACCATGTAAGCCCAAGAAATAAAGTTGTAGCTACGTATACTGATTTCGGATTTGAATTAGAAGTTTTATAAATATCTAAAGGATTAAATTTTGCATACACATCTCCAAAAAAAAGTCCCAATACAGGAACCCCAATCCAAAAAAATACCCATAAGATCAATGGTGCAATGGAGGTATTTGCATTTTCATCACTAATTAACCCTGGAAGAATTAGCAACGATAAAAGCAACCACCCAAAAATCTTTCCAACTATTGGTTGCTTGACCTCTATGAAAATTTCTTTTTTAATAAAAATTGATTCTTTCCATGAAATTTTTAAAAATACAAAGGTTAAGATAATTACTAATCCAGATATGTTTAATACAGTATCAAAGGGAATAGGTAGATCTCCTACACTCCCTATTCCGTGATTGAGAAATTGATTAAAGTACATATGTTTAAGACTATATTTATTCGCTTTTACAATATCGTAGATGTATATATAATTAATTATCAATTAAAACAGGGAAATAATATGTGTGTAGTTTGTAGTAATTTAAGTCAAAAAGATTACATTGAGAGCGCTTTAGCTGTTAAAAGCACCATTAATGGAGAGTCAATGACTATTCCGTTAACTACTGCTGTTCAAAGTTTTCATACTATTGAACAAATCCAGTCTTTACTTTTAAACGCAAATCTGATAGCAATACTATTTTAAAAAGAATCCCTACACTCTGAACATTGACCAAATAGCTCAAGTCCATGATCTTCTATAGTAAAAAATAAATTTTTCTCAATAGATTTAATTTCATTTGAAAGTTTTTGTTCAAACCCCAAACTTAATTCAATGTCAATTACATCACCACAGGATTTACAAAAAAGATGATGATGGTGTTCATCTTCATGGAGTGATAACTCAATCATGGTAGTGCTTTCGGGAGTAATAAATTCTGAAACTACATCAATCTTTTTTAAATCATTGAGAACTCTATAAAGGGTAGAAGTAGCAACCTGTCCTTTCAGATTTTCTTGCAAATCTTCTATTGAAATTGGTTTTTTAAACCGTAGTAATTGCTCCAATACAATAATTCTTGGATTGGTTATTGAAATGTTCTTATCAGACAAAATTTCTCTTGAACTTTTTTCCATAAAATTATTATAACAGCTTGCAAAATAAAAAATGAGAAGTATTCTCATAAATAATGAGAATTATTCTCAATATATTAGAAAAGGAAATTATATGTCAGATTTTGTAGTTGTAGTGTTTGCCAGTATTGCAGCGGGTCTCTTATCATTATCGGTTGCCCTAATTTTATTGAGCAGTGAAAAACTATCATCAAAATTAGTAAAGTACGGTACTCCTTTTGCAGCTGGTGTTTTACTCATGATTGGTTTTAGAGATTTACTCCCGGAAGGAATTGCTGAGGAGGGAGTCCAGGTACTAAATGCTACTTTAGGTGCAATTGTTATATTTTTCTTAATTGAAAAAGGTTTTAACTCATTTCATCACCACCATGAAGAAGATAGGCCAAAAGATAACAAAACTCAAGGTTGGTTATTTGTTGTAGGAGATGTTTTTCATAATCTTATTGATGGTATTTCACTAGGTGGTGCATTTTTACTCGGAAGGGATACCGGTTTAATTGCAACAGTTGCTTTAATTTCTCACGACATACCATTAGAGGTTGGTGAGTTTGGTAATCAACTAAGGGTAGGTTTTACTAAAAAACAAACAATAGTCAGAAATATTGTTTCTGGCTTAACAACTGTTTTAGGAGCAATTTTAACTTACCAAGTTGGAGGAGATCTTAATTTGCCGATGGGATATTTATACGGTGGAATAGCAGGATTTTTTATTTACATAGCTTTAAGTGATATTGTTCCAATAATACATTCTTCTGAAAAAGCCAGATATGGATTGCAAACGGGATTCTTATTGTTTGGGTTGGTGTTTGGTGGAACTGTTTCTGCACTAGCACATGATTATATTGATGTCGGACATAATCACGACCATCATGATGACCACGATGAAGAGGGACATGATGACCACGATGAAGAGGGACATGATGACCACGATGAAGAGGGACATGATGACCACGATGAAGAGGGACATGATGACCACGATGAAGAGGGACATGATGACCACGATGAAGAGGGACATGATGACCATGTCGAGGTAGACGTCCCAAGCTCAGCACCAGAAAAAATACAGGTTTTAAACTTTGAAGTTGGTGAAGAAATTGAACTTCACTTTAATGCAGCTACTGAAACTGAAGTTCACATTCACGGATATGACATACATTTTATGCTTTACCCTGACAAAGAAAATGTGTTAAAAATCAACTTAACCATTGCTGGGGAATTTGAAATAGAAGATCATGACGGAGGCTTTGAGTTTGCTAGATTGGTTGTTTCACCATAAAATTTGTTTGTGGAAAAAACAACATATTCAATATGGCTTCAAAACTCTACTCACAATCAGGACTTACTAGATCTTATTGACAGGTTTGCAAAGGAAGAGTCAAAAGATAGTTTTTTTCCTCATGTAACACTAGTGACGCATATTTCTTCAGAAGAAGAAGCAATAAACATTTTAAGTAAACTTCGTATAAATAAAGATGAAGTTGTCTTTGATAAAATTTCTACTGGAGATACTTTTTTTCAAAAGCTCTATCTCGAAGCATCAGATAATTCTTATTTTTTTAACGCAGTTTCAATACTTGAAGGTTGGCCAAGTTTATGGGTACCGCATTTATCTTTGTGCTATGGGGATGAGCTACCCAAATCTTTTGATCTGGGGGAGCTTAATGAGCTCATCCCTATAACACTTTCTTTTGATACACTGTCTCTTTACAAGACAGGACCAAAGGTTTCAGAGTGGAAGGAGATAACCACCCAATCTCTGCATTAGTACCTTTCTATTTTCAAAACTTTGTGGGTTTGGCCCGGAGATTTAATTTCAGTGACAGTAATAAAAAACCGGGCGGTGCCCGGTCCAACTAAACAATTACAAAAGGGCACCTACCTATGTAGCGACCACCAATGCCAGTTGTTTAATTTGTACATATAAATAATTTATAAAATATAAGTTAAAATTGCAAGTTTCATATGTAAACATTTTGTTAACTTAGTTGTAACAAAATATCGATAAACCAACCTTTTATCTAGTATTGAGCTCATGAATAAAATAATTCACTCTGTTGATTTAACAAAAATTTATGGTGAAAAAGAAACAAGTGTCACAGCGTTAGACAAAATTAATGTCGAGTTTAAAGAAAATGAGTTTACAGCAATCATGGGTCCATCCGGCTCAGGAAAGTCAACTTTACTTCACTGTCTAGCAGGCTTAGACAGACCAACATCTGGTCAGATATTTCTAAAAGAAGATGACATATCGACTTTGAATGATAAACAGTTAACAAAAATTAGACGAGACAGCTTTGGGTTCGTATTTCAGGCTTTTAATCTAATCCCAACTTTAACTGCTGAAGAAAACATTACATTACCAGCATCTATTGCGGGAAGAAAACCAGATATGGACTGGGTAAAACAAGTAGTTGAAACAGTTGATATAGGAGACAGGTTAACACACAGGCCCAATGAATTATCCGGTGGACAGCAACAGAGAGTAGCAGCTGCTAGAGCCATGGCTACAAAACCTGAAGTAATTTTTGCAGATGAGCCATCAGGAAATTTAGATTCAAAATCAAGCAAAGAACTTTTAAGTTTCATGAAGTCCGTAGTTGAAGAGCTTAACCAGACAATCATCATGGTTACACACGATCCTTACGCTGCTTCCTACGCCAATAGAGTAATAATGCTTAAAGATGGAAGAATTGCTAGTGACTTAGACCAACCAACACAAGAAGAAATTGTTGCAGAGGTTACAGCATTAACTAGCATCTAATGTTTGGATTTACAAAGCGTCCTCTTTTTCTGATAGCTTGGAAAAATTTAAAAACCTATCCTGTAAGGATATTTTTAACAACATCATCCATCATTCTTGGGGTAGCAGTTATTATTGCTTCAAATATTTTTTCGGAAAGCAATAAATCCGCATTTGATAACTTATTTTCAGGCATTTACGAGGGAGTTGACTTAGTAGTACAGCCAATTCAAGAGGATTTTGCCGAAGGATTTAGTGGCGATGGCGGTCAAGGGCCAATTTCTTTTGAAGTTAAGAAAATACCTGATGAAAGAATTGAAGAGATTTCAAATTTACCAAGTGTAAAAGCAGCTTGGGGTGAAGTATTGGGTTTTGCCCAGTTCATAAAAATTGTAGATGGTGAAACAGTATTAATTTCTAATGGATTTGCTCCAACATTTGGGGCTGCTTGGGATAGCAATCCATATGCAGCGCAATGGTCATTGGTAGAAGGAGATCCACCAACCAACACAAAAGAAGTAGTCATGGATGTTGTGACCGCTGAAAATCACGATTTTTCTGTTGGAGATAGGGTGACAGTTTTGGCTGGTGCAACTCCTGCATCATTTACAATTGTGGGAATTGCAGAGTTTGCTAATGTAGGTGCGCCAGGCGGGGCAACCTTTGCATTGTTTGAATTCAGGACTGCTCAAAAATTATTAGATTCAAGAGGCGAAGTTGATTTAATAAATGTAGTTATAGAAAATAATTTTGATATTAATGATGTTAAAACTGAAATAACAAACTTAGATTCAGAAAATTTAAATGTCATAAACGCTCAAGAAGCTGCTGCAGAACAAGCTGATTCTATCAAGCAAGGCTTAGATTTTTTTAATACAATACTCAATGTATTTGCAGGTATTGCAATTTTTGTTGGTGCTTTTATTATTCAAAATACATTTAGAATTCTTTTACTACAAAGAACAAAAGAGCTTTCGTTACTTCGAGCTTTAGGCACATCAAAAAGACAAATTTATAGATTAGTAATTTCTGAATCTTTGTTTATGTCCGTAATTGGATCTGGTCTGGGTATTGCTCTAGGTATTGGTTTAGCCGTTGCAGTGAAAGAAGGATTGAAATATTTTGAGTTTGGATTACCAGATGGACCATTAGTTTTAACTACAGAAGCTGCAATAACAGGTTTAATTATTGGAATAACTGTTACTATCTTATCTTCTTTACTTCCAGCTAGAAAAGCCTCTCAAGTAAGTCCAATGGAAGCTATTAGAGACAGTGTTTCAACACCTAGAAGGAAGTCCTTAATTATTCGATTAATTTTTGGTTCGCTTATTTCTGTAGCTGGGTTTGGAATGTTGTTTGGGGTTTTATACGATTTCTTAGATCTTCCGACCCTGTCTTCTCTACAACAAGTAGGTTTTGGTGCGGGTGTAATTTTTATTGGAATCTCTGTAATAACACCATCGATTACAAAGCCTTTTGTTTTTCTTTTTGATAAAGCATACAACTTAGTGTTTGGAATTCTTGGTAAATTGGCTACAGAGAATTCCAAACGAACACCAAGAAGAACTGCGTCTACAGCATCAGCTTTAATGATTGGATTAACCCTGATATCTCTGGCAAATGTTATAACCACTTCATTTAAGGCACAGGCTGAGTCATTAATAAGTGAAGTGATACTTGCTGACTATCAAGTAAGCGCTTCTAATGTATTTGTTTCCCCAGGAATTCCTACAGGTTTATCAGAAGAACTTCTAGAACTAGATGAAGTAACAAAACTATCAAGAACAAGAGCAACTGTTGTTGGTTATAACCAGCGACCCCTTATTCTTGGTGCAGTTGATGAAACTGTCTTTGATCTGGTAAAAACAGACGATATTTCTGGAAATAGAAAAGACTTCCTTAAAAAAGATGCAATAGGAATACTTAAACAAACGGCTGAAAGAGAAGAACTTTTTGTGGGAGATGAGGTTGTACTAACAATTCCTGAAGAAGGAGAAAGAACTTTTACCGTCACTTACATTTTTGACTGGACCACTCAACCACCAGCTGAATTTTTTGTACTTCTTGAAAATAACAATTTTTTTACTGACGAATCACTTGATACAGAATTATATTTCAATGTAAATAAAAAAACTCCAGAACTAGAAGAGAAAATAAATGCGATTGTTGATGAATACCCTGGTGTTGAAGTAAGAGATGAAGACGGACTTGTTGAAGAAGCAAATAATCAAATTCAATTACTTTTGAACGTCATATATGGATTTCTTTCAATATCCATTT
>Ga0181596_10005660_pt1 | contig 10895 bp, 11 predicted proteins | sample 041ome_6_FD_148655 | JGI IMG/M metagenome (GOLD analysis project Ga0181596, IMG submission 148655) | Coastal salt marsh microbial communities from the Groves Creek Marsh, Skidaway Island, Georgia - 041402US metaG (spades assembly) | ecosystem: Environmental > Aquatic > Marine > Intertidal zone... | reverse complement strand
TTCATGACCACCCAAGCAGTCGTCAGCTGGGTAAGCGCCTCGGCGTGTCACACACTACTATCGCCAACAAGCTGCGTCAGCATGGGTTAGGTAAGGAGCCGTTATAGGTGGTCGCCAACTGAATGGCTGCTTTCGTACACACAGAGCCCACCCCTCTAACGAGTGGGCCCGGTGTGGGGCTTAGCGAGCGGTGGTCGGTCGTGCGCGTGGGCCTGGCAGAATGCCATTCAACGTGTTGCTGGAGAGGAGTCGGTGGCTGGCAATCCCGGCGATTTCATGACCACGATCGCTTAGGGTGTTGATCACTTGATTGACCAATGCAGTAATCAGCAAGCCTGCTAGACCGCCGCCGCTATTTTGCTGCTGCTCGGCGCTGCTGGCACGAGCGACCCCTTTCCAAAGCTCCTTGCCGCTGCGCAAATCGACCAAGGTTGCTGTGGCAGAGACGGCCACTTCGCTGCTGACGATCATGTAGCTGCTGCCGTACTCAGTGATGTCGATATACAGCACTGTGTCAGCGGCAAAAATCTCGTGCAATTTCTGCGGTGAGACCTCACGAATTTCTTCAGCATTCATCAGGCCGTTTTGCTTGAAGGTCTCATCGACGACTGCAACGGGGAGTACGTAGTATCCCGCCTCACCGAGCGGCAGGGTTATATGCGAATAAACGCTGTAAGAGGCTTTTACGTCGGGCGACTTATTGACCGGTGGCAGCACGAGGATGGAGGCCGGATTGCTCTCTTTAAAGGCGCTGTAATCATAGGGTTGTGGCGTGGCACAACCCGCAAGCACCGCTAAAGACACTAATACTGCGAACAGTTTGATTGCGTTAAGTACTGGCATGTTGATCACTTGGCAAATTTACGCATGAGGAAATCCATGTATTCGGCAGACTCTGGAAACATGGCTTTCTCGGTTTCGAACTGCTGGCGAACCTGATCGGCTTTGCCAATCTCGGCGTACAGCATGCCGAGGTGAGCGTGGAAGCCGGGTGGCAGTGTGCGATCAGCGGCGCGTGCCTTTTGTACGCTTTCTTCCAGGGCAGTAATCTGTTCTTGAGTGCTGTTGGTGTTTTCGAAGCGTTGATAAACCTGTTGTTGGTAGCCATCCCAGTAGTAGAGAGGTTCTGGTTGCGTCACGCAGCCACTCAAGGCTGCGGTTACAGCAAGAGCTACCAAATAGAGCGGGGTTCGAATACGGTTCACGGTTGTGCTCTCCATGCTTACTTGGCTGGCTGCCAAGCGCCGCTGTCTACGCCATTGACCAAGTTGTTAACAGCTTCGCGAATCGCCAGATCCAAGACCTTGCCATTCAATGTTGAGTCATAGCTGGCGGTTCCGCCAAAACCCACGATCTCGCGGTTTGAAAGGCTGTATTCACCCGCCCCCTGAGCGGAATAGACCACTTCAGATGTCTGCACGTTGACGACATTCAGGTTGACCTTGGCGTAAGCGATTTGCTGCTTACCACGCCCGAGGATGCCGAACAGTTGATGGTCACCCACTTCTTTGCGGCCAAATTCGGTGACATCGCCAGTGACGATAAAGTTTGCGCCACGTACTTGCTGGGCCTGCTTGGAAAAACCGGACTCCTGCTGAAGTTCGGCGAGGTTATCGCGGTCGAGTACGTTGAAGCGGTTCGACTGTTGCAAATGAGTAATCAGGATGGTTTTTGCCTGGCCACCAAGGCGGTCAACGCTGTCACTGAAAATGCCGCGTAAATAGCTGGAACGGTTATCAAACTTGCCTACAGCAATCGGACTGCGAGTGCCGCTGTAATGAGTGCTGGCCGAATTTACTTTGGCAACTTCTAGAGTGCGGGACTGCTCCGTGGCACAACCACTTAGCAACACAAGTAAGCCGGCAAGGCTGGCCTTGATAAGGTTATTCATAACAATCTCATTTATTGATAGGTACGGGGAGTCAGCGGCAAGCCGGAAGCTGTCCAGGTGATTCGTTGGGGGTAAAGCTGGTGGCGATAGCCGCTGTTGAGCGGTATGCCTGAAGAAGTCTGTCCATGACTGCGATTCCAAATCTAGGCGGCGCTGCGCCTTGCGGCGGCGATTCTAATTGGCGTCAGGACGTTTGACCAGAACTGCTGGCTATTTGATATTGAGTTTTTTGATGCGGGTGCAGTGAGCCCCTCAGCATGTTCACGCAGGCATTACTAAATGCAGCAGGACGAAGGCCTATCAAAAACAGCGTCCGCAGTATTTTCAATCCGGCTGGTTACCACGCCAGGCACGTAAGACACGCTGGCGCATCTCTTGGCGGTTCTGCAGGGTGCTGATTGCTTGTCCGGCCAGGTTGATCCAGTAAGGCGATACCTCCGCTTTTTGAAATGATGTACGCGAAGCAAGTGCTGCCCAGGCTTCTGGCAGGTATTTGCCGTTGAAGCCGCCTGACTTGTCGTGTGCGAGGTAATACACCCGGGGGATGCCTGCCAGCAGAATACGGCCGTAGCACATCAGGCAGGGTTGTAAGCTTGTATAGAGGATGAGGGTGTTGCGGTCGCACTGTGGGTGAGTGCTTTCGAGTTCATTGAGCAGCAACATCTCCGCATGCCCGGCACTGTCGTAGTGGTCACCGGAAAACACTTGATTGCGGGCGCTGCACAGCAATTCCTGCGCTTCATTGACCAGCACCGCACCTACGCCGTAGCAGCCGTGCTCCACTGCCGTTAATGCTTCTTCGCAGCACAGCCTGGCCCAGGTATCTGCAGGTTTTTGGCTAGGCGGCGCGTGTAACAGCAGATCGGTATGGGTCTTATTCATTGGTCTTCCGTGGAATTGATGCTGAGAGGCAGGTTAATCATAGGCATGCTGGGCGTAGGAGGCGCTTTAGCCGCGAGCGCTATTTGCTTTTGCGAACCCTCTACTGGGTTAGCCCGCCGCCGAAATTTTAGCGCTAGAGTGTGCGGAATCAGCCCATGACCTGATGGCCCCGTAGCAAGGATTGCCATGCCCAACATAAACCGCAGTGATGCCCAGCAACGTACCGATGAGATCGGCGTTTTCAACCGCGAATTGGCGCGTCTTGAGGCCGAACAGGTGTTGCGTCTGAGTGACAGCCAGCGCGCCAGTCTGCATGGTTACCAGCAACAGTTGCTCAACAGCTACCTGGAAGCCTTCGATATCGACCACAACATCCAGGCCCGGCAGTTGTCATTGGGCATGCGTATCGCCTCGTTTCTCGGCGCGCTGGCCCTGGCGGCCAGTGTGTTTTTTCTGTTTTATCAATTCTGGGGGCTGTTCGGCACTCGGAGCCAAGTGGCGATTCTACTGATAGCGAGCATCGCTTCGCTGGGCTTGACGCTATGGGTGCAACGCCTCGATAGCTCGGGCTACTTCAGCAAGCTGGCGGCGCTGGTGGCCTTTACCTGCTTTGTGCTGAACATCGTCATGCTTGGGCAGATCTTCAATATCACCCCGTCGAACAACGCCTTGCTGCCTTGGGCGCTCTACGCATTGTTGCTGGCCTATGCCTGCGGTGCGCGCCTGCTGCTGGCGGCCGGGCTGAGTTGTTTGCTGGCCTTTGTTGCGGCGCGGATCGGCAGCTGGGATGGTATCTACTGGCTGGGGTTTGCCCAGCGACCGGAGAATTTCATCCTGCCGGCGCTGCTGATCTTTGCGCTGCCGCTGCTGACTGATCAGCGCCGTTTTGATGGCTTTGCCGTGATCTACCGGGTATTTGGCCTGCTCGGGGTGTTTCTACCGGTACTGGTGTTGGCGCATTGGGGGAAGGGCAGTTACTTCGACTATCCGCCCGCGTACATCGAAAACGCCTACCGGTTTGGCGGCTTTATCCTCGCGGCTCTAGTGATCTGGCTGGGTGTGCGCCGCGAATGGACGGAGGTGATGAACACCGGGCTGAGTTTTTTGTGATCTTCCTCTACACCAAGCTGTTCGATTGGTGGTGGGACAGTATGCCCAAATACCTGTTCTTCCTGGTGCTTGGCCTGAGTGCGGTGCTGATTCTGCTGGTGCTGCGGCGTCTGCGTAGCCGCCATGGCGTGCTGGGAGGTGCGCAATGAACGGGGTGCGTGCGCGTTATCTGATTGCCGGCCTGGTGCTGATTGGTCTGGTCAACGCCATGGTCCTGGCGGGTGTCGCCTGGAACCGTCAGCCACCGCTGGAAAGCAGCCTGCAGCTGTCCGAGCGCGAGCTGGCCAATACCTACGCCTATTGGCGCAAAGACAACAGCAGCTTGGCGCTGCGTCTGGATTACCGCTGGCCGAGCCAGGCGGATGATGACCACTACTACCCGTCGATCAGTGCCGAGAAGATGGCTGAACTGGGCTTCCATGTGCCGACAGAGCTGAACGAACAGGCAGTGCGGCGCTACCGTCGTCAGCTGGACCGTGATGCGCTGCTGGTGTTGGAGTTGAATGGCCCGGCTTATCAGCGTGAGGTGGCGCTGCTGGTTGCAGCAAATGCCGAGGCCCAGCGTTTGCACCAGTCTGTGCCGGATAACCAGGAGCTGCGCGAGGCGGCTCGGCACGCCGGCAATGCCCTGGAATATGAACAAAATCGTGCCAGCCGTCTGCTGGTGGTGGATGTTGGGCTGGATCAGCAGGCGTTACGCACGCGCTACTCGGACCGGGCGCGCTACGCCATTGTGCGTAGCATCATTGCGGTGCAGGCCAGCAGTGTGGCGACTGATTGGCAGGGCGAAGGCGAGGATCCGCGCCCGGAAAATCAGCGCTGGACCTGGCAGCTGGGTGGCTCGGCCGATACCCCAGGGTTACAGAGCCTCAACCTGCCTCAGCACTGGCATGCGACGTTCGACAGCCTGCCGCAGCAGGACGAGCAGTCCGGCGCAGGTTTCCCGAGTTATCAGAAGCTGTTTAGCGCCGAAGTTGTTTTCGGCCGGCGGCTAGAACCCTGGTTTGTTGATTTAAGCGCCAGGCAGTTGGCCACGGCGCAACCTACGACCAAGGTGCAATAGTCCGGCGCGGCGTGCTGGGCGAAAGTGGCGGCGCTCCAATCCTGCGTGATTCGGATGCAAGCGTTTCTCCATTCCTCCCCCGGAATGTTTTGGGTAGCGACCTCTTTAGGTCGCTTTTTTTTGCCCGTCAAAAAGCCGCTGCCAGGCTCTGCAACTATCGTCGCAGAGCGGTAAGACCATGGTCGAATGGCCTTGCAATGGGCTGCTGGCTACAAAATAGGGCATAGAACAACAACTACCCACCGAGGTGTTTTTGATGAGTGCTGCGTCCTTGTATCCCGTACGCCCGGAGGTGGCTGCCCAGTCACTGACGGATGAGGCTACCTATAAAGCCATGTACCAGCAGTCGGTGATCAATCCCGATGGTTTCTGGCGTGAGCAGGCTCAGCGCCTGGACTGGATCAAGCCCTTCACCCAGGTCAAGCAAACCTCCTTTGATGACCATCGCGTCGATATCAAGTGGTTTGCCGATGGCACCTTGAATGTCTCCTACAACTGCCTGGACCGCCATCTGGAAGAGCGTGGCGATCAGGTGGCGATTATCTGGGAAGGTGATGACCCGTCCGAGCACGAGGAAATCACCTACCGCCAACTGCATGAGCAAGTGTGCAAGTTCGCCAACGCCTTGCGTGGCCAGGATGTGCATCGCGGCGATGTGGTGACTATTTATATGCCGATGATTCCCCAGGCAGTGGTCGCCATGTTGGCGTGCGCCCGCATTGGTGCGATCCATTCGGTGGTGTTCGGCGGCTTTTCGCCGGAGGCCCTGGCCGGCCGCATCATCGACTGCAAATCCAAGGTGGTCATTACCGCCGATGAAGGCCTGCGTGGCGGCAAGAAAACGGCCCTGAAAGCCAACGTCGACGACGCGCTGACCAACCCGGAAACCAACAGTATTCAGAAGGTCATCGTGTGCAAGCGCACCGGTGGTGCAATCAAGTGGAACCAGCATCGCGACATCTGGTATGAAGACCTGATGGCCGTGGCGTCCAGCCACTGTGCGCCGAAGGAAATGGGCGCCGAGGAAGCGTTGTTTATCCTTTACACCTCGGGCTCCACTGGTAAGCCAAAGGGCGTGCAGCACACCACTGGCGGTTACCTGCTGTATGCCGCGTTGACCCATGAGCGGGTGTTCGATTACAAGCCGGGCGATATTTACTGGTGCACCGCCGATGTGGGTTGGGTCACTGGCCACAGCTATATCGTTTATGGGCCGCTGGCCAATGGTGCTACCACGCTGCTGTTTGAAGGTATTCCGAACTACCCGGATATCACTCGGGTGTCGAAGATCATCGACAAGCACAAGGTCAATATCCTCTACACCGCGCCGACCGCGATCCGCGCCATGATGGCGCAAGGCGAAGCGGCTGTAGTCGGTGCCGATGGTTCCAGCCTGCGCCTGCTGGGTTCGGTGGGTGAGCCAATCAACCCGGAAGCCTGGAACTGGTACTACAAGACGGTGGGCCAGGAGCGCTGCCCGATTGTCGATACCTGGTGGCAGACCGAAACTGGCGGCATCCTGATCAGTCCACTGCCGGGCGCCACGGCGCTCAAGCCAGGCTCGGCGACTCGCCCATTCTTTGGTGTGCAGCCGGCGCTGGTGGATAACCTGGGCAACCTGATTGATGGTGCTGCTGAAGGCAACCTGGTGATCATCGATTCCTGGCCGGGTCAGGCCCGTACCCTGTATGGCGACCACGATCGTTTTGTCGATACCTACTTCAAGACCTTCAAAGGCATGTATTTCACCGGTGACGGTGCGCGCCGTGACGAAGATGGTTACTACTGGATTACCGGTCGCGTCGATGACGTACTCAACGTGTCCGGGCACCGCATGGGTACTGCCGAAATCGAAAGCGCCATGGTTGCTCACCCGAAAGTTGCCGAGGCTGCCGTGGTCGGTGTGCCGCATGACATCAAAGGCCAGGGTATCTATGTCTACGTCACCTTGAACGGTGGTCAGGAACCCTCCGAACAGTTGCGCCAAGAATTGAAAAATTGGGTGCGCAAGGAAATCGGTCCAATTGCCTCGCCGGACGTGATTCAGTGGGCCCCAGGCCTGCCGAAAACCCGCTCGGGCAAGATCATGCGCCGTATCCTGCGCAAGATCGCAACCGCCGAATATGATGCACTCGGCGATATCTCCACGCTGGCCGATCCTGGCGTGGTGCAGCACCTGATTGATACTCACCGCGAGATGCAGGCTGCCTGACGTCAGTCAGAGCGCTTGCAAGCAACGCCCTGCTACGGCCACAAGCCGAGCGGGGCGTTGTGCTTTGTGGCGTCCAGGTCGTCTGGGTGGTGTCGCTGTGAGGGCTGTTATCGAAGCTTTATCGATTTTCATCTGCCCGGGCTGCGGTGTCCGAGCGGTAACAGTGCGCACTTTTCTGGGGTGTGCGGGAACATTTTGCTCTTAAATGGCGCGTTATTTTTACGCTTGCAGGGAATAAAATTACCTGTCAGGCCCTGAAAATAAAGGGTTTAAATTAAACTGGCGCATGAATTGCTTTAGTCAGCGGTTAATTGTCTTTTCCGTCTAGCCACTTTTCTTGCTGGCTGTCAATATCCCCGCCGTGGCCGTCCTGGCCTTTTGTAATTACTTGTCGCATTGAAGAAATATCGACTTTCGAGCTGTCGCTAGAATGCCGCTCACCCGGCCGAGCTCGTCCGAGCTCTGCGAACTGCGCAGCTTGGCGACGACTCACTACAATTCATATAAGCCTGGATGCGCTACCCACTCGCTGCCAATACCCATGCCGCTGCTTTATGGCAAACCAAGGCCACACTCATTCGAAGGAGTCACAAGATGAAGAAGATTGCACTTCTCGGCGCACTGGCGCTGTCCATGCTGTCACCATTGACCATGGCTGAAGAGGCTAAGCCCCTGCGTATTGGTATCGAAGCGGCGTATCCACCATTCGCCTTCAAAACTCCGGAAGGGGCCATCAGTGGCTTCGACTACGACATCGGTGTTGCACTGTGCGAAGAGATGAAAGTGGAGTGCAAGTGGATCGAGCAGGAGTTCGACGGCCTGATCCCCGCATTGAAAGTGCGCAAATTTGACGCCGTGCTGTCTTCGATGAGCATCACCGAAGATCGCCTGAAATCAGTTGATTTCAGCAGCAAGTATTACCAGACCCCGGGTAAGTTGGCGATGAAAGCGGGTACTGTTCTCAACGATCCGCTGGTCGACCTGAAAGGCAAGAAAGTTGGCGTACAGCGCGCCTCTACCTACGACCGCTATGCCACCGATATTTTTGCTCCTGCCGGTATCGAGATCGTGCGTTACAGCTCGCAGAACGAAGCCTTTCTCGATCTGGCTTCCGGTCGTCTGGACGCCACCTTTGCTGACGTCGTCAATATCGACGATGGCTTTATCAAGACCGACGCCGGTAAAGGCTTCACCTTGGTAGGCCCAGACTACACCGACGAAAAATACATCGGCATGGGCGCCGGTATTGCCGTGCGCAAGGGTGACAAGGCCCTGGCGGACAAGATCAGTGCTGCCATTCTGGCCATTCGTGCCAACGGCAAGTACAAGGAAGTGCAGGACAAGTACTTCGATTTCAACGTCTACGGCGACTGATTCTTCTTACCGCGCCGCCTTCACTGAGGGTGGCGCAGGCCCACCGGCTGTTGGCTTGCGTCACCTTTTGCGATCACCATCCTTGGTGATCGCCCTCCTGGCCGTCGCGGAGCGACGTCAAAAATTGCTCCCGGTAATTTTTTCGTAGTATTCCCAGGCGCCGTCCGGCGTTTGCATGAGGTAAGCAGAGCATGCTCAACGGCTACGGCTCGACCATTCTAGAGGGTGCCTGGCTCACCCTGATTCTGGCGCTGACATCGATGGCTGTGGCCGTCGCGTTGGGCTTGTTGGGGGCAGCCTTTCGTTTATCACCGATCAAGTGGCTGGCGCTGCTGGGTGAAACCTACGCCACGGTGATTCGCGGGATTCCTGATCTGGTGCTGATTCTGCTGATCTTTTACGGCGGTCAGGACCTGGTGAATCGGCTGGCTCCGATGTTCGGTTACGACGACTACATCGATATCAATCCCTTTATTGCCGGCGTGTTCACCATGGGCTTTATCTTTGGTGCCTACCTGTCAGAGACCTTTCGCGGGGCCTTTATGGCCATTCCCAAAGGTCAGTCAGAGGCGGGAGCAGCCTACGGCATGAGTGGCATGCAGGTGTTCTTTCGCGTTCTGGTGCCGCAGATGATTCGCTTCGCCATTCCCGGTTTTACCAATAACTGGCTGGTGTTGACCAAGGCCACTGCTTTGATTTCCGTAGTGGGCCTGCAAGACATGATGTTCAAGGCGAAAAGCGCCGCGGATGCAACCCGTGAGCCGTTCACCTTCTATCTGGCCGTAGCGGCCCTGTATCTGGTGCTGACCAGTGTTTCTCTGCTGGCTTTGCGTTACCTGGAAAAACGTTACTCGGTCGGCACTAAAGCCGCTGATCTGTAAGCGGGGGAGCGCAGCGATGATTTTTGACTTCAACGTAATCTGGGACAGTCTCCCGCTTTACCTGGGCGGTGTGCTGGTCACCCTGAAAATTCTGCTGATTTCCCTGGCCGCCGGTTTGGCGTTGGCCATTCCCTTGGGGCTGATGCGTGTTTCCAAGTCGCCCTTGGTCAACTTCCCGGCCTGGCTCTACACCTATGTGATTCGCGGCACCCCGATGCTGGTGCAGTTGTTTCTCATCTATTACGGCCTGGCCCAGTTCGAGGCGGTGCGTGAGAGTGCACTTTGGCCGTATTTCTCCAGCGCCACCTTCTGCGCTTGCATGGCGTTTGCCATCAATACCAGCGCCTACAGCGCGGAGATTCTGGCAGGCAGCCTGAAGGCCACGCCGCATGGTGAGATTGAAGCCGCCAAGGCGATGGGCATGTCGCGGGCCAAGCTGTATCGGCGCATCCTGCTGCCTTCGGCCCTGCGCCGTGCACTGCCGCAGTACAGCAACGAAGTGATCATGATGCTGCATACCACCTCGCTGGCGTCGATCGTTACCCTGATCGATATCACCGGTGCGGCGCGTACCGTCAGCTCGCAGTACTACCTGCCGTTCGAGGCCTTTATCACGGCCGGCCTGTTCTACTTGTGCCTGACCTTTGTCCTTGTGCGCCTGTTCAAGCTGGCTGAACGCCGCTGGCTGGCCTACCTTGCTCCGCGCAAGGCTTGAGGAGCCAGGCCATGCAACGTATTGATCATCCGCTGCCCTGGGGTTGTCCCGGCACCGAGCGCCGCTTGAGCGTGTTCCGTTTCGGTCATGGTCCCTGCAAAGCCTATATCCAGGCGTCCTTGCATGCCGATGAGCTACCGGGCATGCGGGTGGCGGTGGAGCTCAAGCGTCGTTTGCGTCAGTTGGAGGCCCAGGGGCGTTTGACCGGGGTCATCGAACTGGTTCCGGTGGCCAATCCAGTTGGTCTTGGGCAGATGTTCCAGGCGACCCATCAGGGGCGCTTTGAGCTGGGCAGTGGCAAGAACTTCAATCGCGACTTTTTTGACCTGGCTGCTGCCATTGCGCCTGCGCTGGAAGACTGCCTGGGCAGTGACGGCCCGAGCAATGTGCGGCTGATTCGCGCCGCCATGCAGGCTGCGCTGGAGGCCTTGCCGCCCGCCGATTCGGAACTGCAAGGCATGCAGCGCCTGTTGCTGAAGCATGCCTGCGATGCCGATGTGGTGCTTGATCTGCACTGCGACTTTGATGCCGCGGTGCACCTGTACCTGCTGCCGCAACAGTGGCCGCAACTGCGTTCGCTGGCTGCACGCTTACAGGTCGGCGCGGCGCTTACCGTCGAGGATTCTGGCGGCAGTTCTTTCGATGAAGCCTGTGCCTTGCCCTGGGTGCAGCTGGCCCGACAGTTTCCTCAGGCGACGGTGCCGTTGGCCTGCCTGGCGGTGACGGTCGAGTTGGGCGGCATGGCCGATACCGGTAAGGCCGAAGCC
>Ga0181596_10005656_pt1 | contig 10901 bp, 7 predicted proteins | sample 041ome_6_FD_148655 | JGI IMG/M metagenome (GOLD analysis project Ga0181596, IMG submission 148655) | Coastal salt marsh microbial communities from the Groves Creek Marsh, Skidaway Island, Georgia - 041402US metaG (spades assembly) | ecosystem: Environmental > Aquatic > Marine > Intertidal zone >... | reverse complement strand
CGGTGACGGCTCAGGCGCAGGATGACGAGGGTGAGACCGCCCAGGATAGCGACGATGCGCTGGTGACTATTGAGGCGGTGCAATTGCCACCGGCCATCGAGATTTTCAAGACGGCCTCTGTACAGAGCCTGCCGGAGCCAGGTGGTGACGTGCGCTACGACATTGTCATCCGCAACGTGGGTGGTGAAGACCTGATTATTGATGATGTCACCGACAGCCTGCTGGGCGGCTCCATCAGCAGCGTCGGTACCTGTGGCAACGTAGTGGGTTTCGCCCTCCCCATTGATGCCGTATACGACTGCCAGGTGGACGTTCCCTTCACCAATCGCAGCCCCAATGACCCACCGATCGTGAATACGGTGACGGTGGTGGCTGATGCCGCCGACGGTAGCGGTCAGCAGGTCACCGCCCAGGATTCCGCCACTGTCACCATCGAGGATGTGCCATCGGACATCAAGATCTACAAGACTGCGCGCATCGCCGACATCCAGGATCCGGGTGCCGGCAGCAAATTGCTGGAGTACCGCCTGACCATCCTGAACCTGTCTGAAGTGGATGTGGTTACCATCAATTCGCTGCAGGATATCGAGCAGATTGAAAAGGCGAGCGGGACGAACCCCCCTGAGTCAGAGGCATCGGTGACTGCGCTGCCGACACTGCCCGGAGAGCCCGCGTGCACGCTCCCCTTCGATCTTCAGGCCCGTGGGAATACCGGGGATCAATTGGTGTGTTATTTCGGACGTACCATCAATGGTGCTGACGTTGATGAGGATGACGTGGTTGCCAATACGGTGATCGCTTCAGGTATCGACGACGATGGCCAGCCTGTGGAAGATTCCGACGGCACCAGTGTGGACGTGGTCGCGAATCCACTGGGCTCCATTGAGCTGATCAAAGTCGCCGGCGTTGCTTCGGTGGAGGAACCGGGGGCGGATGTGACCTTCTCGCTATCCGCGATCAACACCTCCGAGGTGGACGTTACCATTGACACCCTGACCGATGCGGTGGGCACCGAGACGCCCGTTGCGATAGCAACCCTTGATGCCGGCACGGACTGTATTTTGCCCGCCACGATTGTGCCGGGTGATGAAGTTAACTGCAGTTTTGTACGCAACGTGGCCGGGGTGGCCGGAGACTCGGTGACCAACACCGTGACCGCCAGTGGTGCTGACTCGGGAGGCAATCCAGTTGTGGCCAGCGCCCGGGCTACCGTCGCCATTGTGCCCGATGCCCTCGAACTGACGGTTGTCAAAACCATCACTCCCAATGTGGCCAGGGTGGGTGAAGAGGTGACTTTCGATTTCACCATCACCAATACATCCGATGTCGCCTCGCTACGGATTACAGGTTTTGAGGACGATCTCATAGGAAATCTGGAAGGTCGGGGCAACTGCCAGACCGGCGCCGCCCTGGCAGTAGGAGAAAGCTACAGTTGTGCTGTAACCGGGACAGTGACCGAGGGCCTAGACGGCGTGCACCGCAATACCGTGGTCGTGGGCGCAGACCGGGTCACCCCGGCCACCAGTTCGTCCCGTAATCGGGTGGGGCGCCAGCTCCCGGGTCAGGCTGTGGTGGCGGGCAGTGATATTGATGCCCTGGCTCCGGCTGATGTGTATGGACAGGACAGTGCCTGGAGTCTGGTCATACCGCCTCTGCCACCCATTCCAGCGCCCACGGCGATTCCCATCGGGTCCGGAATACTGGGCTTGCTGATAGTTGGCGTGGTGGCTCTGGTCAGGCGCCGGTACCCCAAAACCCGCTAGAGCGGTTGGAGACCGAGTAACGGCGCGTCCCTGTGGGATGCTGGCCGCCCGTAAGCGTTTGCAGGGAGAGATCAAGCCTGCCCCATGGACGGTCGGCGTTGATGGCTGCGCTGGCTCGCGCCCCGGTGGTGGGTTAGTCCCTAGCTGTGCATCAGTACCCCTCGCAGCCAATACTTTTTTAGACCCGGCGTCTGGTCAATTTGCCCGGCAAGCAGTAATCTGCTTCTGTTCCGGTTGTCACGGAACTTTAACAAACAACCCGTTCAACCTGCTTCATAATGGAGCCCAGGTCGTAAATTGACTTTGTCCTTTTCCCGGAGATCGCTCATGTCCTCACCCATCGTTAAATTCTTTGCAAGAAAAGCTCTCGCCCGCGCGATCGCCGGTACAGCGTTGGTGGCCACCGTTGGAATGTCCCACACCGCCTATGCCCAGGAAACGTCAGCCATGGTGCGGGGTAACGTCACTGATGGTTCAGGACAGGCTGTGGCGGGTGCGGAGGTTGTCATTACCTCCCAGTCCACCGGTATCGAAAAACGTGCGACTACGGATGCCCAGGGGTACTACTCGGTACGGGGCCTGCCCGCGGGTGTCACCTATGATGTGAGCGTTGATGCCAATGGCCTGCAGAAGGCCATGACCGATGACCTGCAACTTGCTGTAGGGCAGCAGGCGGTCCTGAATTACGCCTTGAGCACTGAGGAGGAGGTGATTGTTATTGGGCAGCGTATCGCCGTGGCGGAAACCGCTATTGGTCCGAATGCCGTTTTTGACCTGAAAAGCCTTGAAGATTCACCGGCCATTAACAGAAACATCACCGACGTCATTCAGCAGGATCCCCGCATTTTTGTCGATCAGTCTCGGGGTGATGTCGACGCAATCCAGTGTAATGGTGCCAATCCCCGCTTTAACAGTCTGACCGTGGATGGCGTGCGCCTGAATGATGGCTTTGGATTGAACAGCAATGGTTACCCCACACAGCGGATGCCTTTCCCCTACGATGCCATTTCCAGCGTGGCGGTAGAGATGGCGCCCATGAGCGTCGTATACGGCGGTTTTTCGGCTTGTAACGTGAACGCGGTTACCAAGACCGGTGCCAATGACCTTTTTGGCTCGGTCTTCTTTGACTACGGCTCCGACTCGCTGCGGGGTGACAAGCTCGAAGGTGACAGCATCGAGTCTCAGGATTACGAGGAAACCCGTTGGGGCTTCGAAGTCGGTGGCGCCATCATCAAGGACAAGCTGTTCTTTTATGGTGCCTATGAAAAGTACGACGGCGCCGACCTGAATGATCGGGGTGCCATCGGTTCGGGCGCAGTCAATGAGGTGTTGATCAGTCAGGCAGAGCTGGATCGGATCGCACAAATTGCGCAGGACGTCTATGGCTATGAGCCGGGCCGAACCGTGGCCGAGGCCTTTGACTTCGATGATGAGAAGTACCTCGCCAAAATTGACTGGTACGCCACAGACACCCAGCGGCTTGCCTTCACCTATATGTACAACGATTCGTTCAATTTCACCCCCTCAGATGGGGACCTGAATGAGTTCGAATTCGATAAGCACTTTTACAAGCGCGGCGCGGAGCTGACGTCCTATACCCTCAGCTGGTATTCGGATTGGACCGACAATTTCTCAACCGAGGTCCGGTACTCGATCAGTAACGTTGATTTCCTGCAGCAGTCGGTATCCGGTCCCGATTTTGGTGAGATGCAGATCCGTGCCGGGGACGGTGTGAACGTCTATCTGGGTCAGGATGATAGCCGTCAGGCTAACGATCTTGAGTGGGATACAGACCAGATGGTGCTAAGGGGCTATTACAACCTGGGTAACCACACCATCACCGGGGGCTTTGAACGCGAGTCCATTGATGTTTTCAATCTGTTCTACCAGCATACGGATACCGAAATCCGCTTCAATAGCATCGATGATTTCGAGAGCGGTCTGGCGGCCCGGGTCTATTACGGTAATGCCCTGACCAACAATGAGCTCGATGCAGCGGTCGACTGGAGCTATGACGTCAACAGCTTCTATATCGAAGATAAGTGGCAGCTTACCGACAGCCTGCTGCTCACCTTCGGTCTCCGATACGACTATTACGAGACCGATGATGTGCCCAATGAGAATCCGGGTTTTGTCGCCGACTACGGCTTTTCCAATACCGCCACGTTGGACGGGGTTGACCTGATCCTGCCGCGCTTCGGCTTCTCCTGGGACGCCAGCGACACCCTGACGGTCCGCGGGGGCATTGGCCTGTTTTCCGGCGGCAACCCCAACGTCTGGTACTCCAATGTCTACTCCAACACCAACACGACTGCGGTCCAGACCCAGGACAGGGGCCCTGATCGTAATGGCGTAGACCTCTTCGCACAGAACTATGTGCTCTGCGAAGATTCTGTGCCCACCTGTGGTCCGGGTTACGGGATTCCGGAGAATTTGGCGGCACAGGTCGCGTCAGGCGACGGCAGCAACTTCGAAATTGTCTATCTCGACCCTGACTTCGAGGCGCCCACCGAATGGAAATACGCCTTGGGTGCCACCTGGGAGGTGGGCGACGGGTACGTCATTACCGCCGATGCTCAGATTACCCGCGGCGAAGACACGGCGATTTACAAGCACGGCGACCTCGAGTTCACGGGGGAGTTCAATGACTTTGGCAATGGCTATCCTGTCTATGACAGCGTTCGTACGTCCTCTTTTGTCCTGACCAACAGCTCCAAGGGCAATGAGTCAGAGTCGATATCAGTCAGCCTGTTCAAGGCCTGGGACTTCGGCCTCGACATGCGCCTCGGATATGCCTGGACCGACGCCAAAGACGTTAATCCCATGACCTCGTCGGTGGCCTTTTCCAACTACGTTAACCGAACCTTCTACGACCCCGAAGAAGAGGTGCTCTCGACCTCCAACTACAATATCGAGCATCGATTTACCGGCGTGTTTAACTACACCGCGGAGTGGTTTGGGGACAACGCGACCCGCTTCACCCTGTTTGCGCAGGGCAATTCGGGCTACCCCTACAGCATCACCCTCGACGGCGCGTCGGGAACCATCGGTGCCTATGGCTTTACCCCGTATCTCGACTTTGTCGACCACGTTCTGGTGGAGCCGGGAACCCGAAATAGCGAAGAGGGCAGTAGCTGGTTCAAGATGGATCTGCGTGTATCCCAGGAATTTCCTGGCTTCGCCGACGGGCAGAAGGGCAGCGCCTTTATTGTCATTGATAACCTAACGAACCTTATTAATGATGACTGGGGTGTGATGGAGAAGCCTATCTTCCCTTACGGTGTAACGCAGGATCAGCAGGCGAATGGCCAGGCGGAGACCCGAATTGGCGATGCCTCCCTGTGGGAGATCCGTGTCGGCATGAACTACAAGTTCTGATCGACCCCTCGATGAAAAGGCGCCTGACAGGCGCCTTTTTTATGCCGTCTTACTCCTCCTGGCGAAACGCCCAGTCGAGGAGCGCAGCCAGCCGCGCAGCTGCGCGCTCCAGTTGCAGTGTTACGACCGGCGCATTCTGCTTCAGGTAGCTTCGATTCAGCACGGTCAGGCGCGTGCCTTCGAGATAATGAACGGCGGGGTCATTGACCAGGGTCAGTGTTTCTTTTGCCCAGCGCAGCACAGCGGTCGCGGGCTCAGTGATCACCACCACCTCTGGCATTTCGGGCGTCTCTATACCGCCATTGGTATGGACGCCGTAGCGTTGAATAAGGCCATCCCAAACGGCGTGCATGCTGACATTGTCGCGATCCTCACTGAGATCGGCAGCCAGATCCGGGGGGAGGGTCATACGGTAGGTATTGCCACCCAAATCGTCAGCATAGCCCAGGTGCAGGGGTTGGTGCAGGTCGCCAATTAAGTGCGCTACCCAAAGCAACGCTTCACGGCGCGGTTCCCGGGCCCGCAAGGTGCTGAGTCTCTGTGCCTGGGAGATCAACGCCGACACGACATCTCCCTCGGGGGGTCGGGGTACGCCTTCGATATGCCGGGTACCGGGCGGGATGTTGAAATAGTGCCATGGGCGGGTTTCCGGACGCTGTTTTTTGATGCGATCCGCCCAGTCGCACTGGGTATCGAGGGGTCTCTCCAGCAAATGCCCGATCTCTTGACGCGTGGTTTCCTCTACCGACGCCATTGCCATTCGGCAGATGTCCCTGTGCCCCATATCCCACCAACTGAAGGCGGCGCTGCTCCACAACAACGTTAGCGCCAGGGGAAGAAATAATCGGCTCAGCGTGTGGAGAAGCGACATAACAACAACTCGAAACGGTGTTTCACAGGAGCCCCGTGGGGCGGAGCGGACGCCACAGAGTAAAGGCCCCGCGGGCAATCTGTAAACGGTGTGCCTCTTTCTGGTGCCGCATTGATTGTCCCATCATGAAGAGGTCCTAAAATCGCCCGCTTACAAGATGCGCCCGGGCCGGGGCCAAGGCGAGCGGGCTCTTTATATGTGCGGCATCCTCTTGTGATGAGGTACTATCGCTGCCAGTACGTTCCAAATCTATGAATTCCAACGCCGTTGCCCCGGGGTGTCCCAGAATTACAGTGTCGACTGATTATTTTGCAATTTTTGATGCCGGGGGTTCGCTTTTGGGCGAGGTCGCTTATACCTTCGGAAAAATCGTAGGACAGCGGCACTGCGCCCTCTGTGATATCAGTCACGGCTGGAATCCCATCGGCAAGAGCGCATGGCGTGCCAACGCGCAGCTTGGCTGTGGCCTTCAGTGGTTACATCGGGACGAGCAATCCCCGGCCATGGCGGCCTATACCCAGGGCAAACTGCCGCTGGTCATTGCGCGAACGGATAATACGTTCACAACACTCCTCGATGCACCCGCGTTGGCGCGCTGCGGGGGCGATTACGATGCCTTTGTCGCGGCGCTGGGCGCGGCCATGGCCGCAGCAAGCGACAAGGTCCAGAGTCAATCGGGGTTGGCAGAGGCAGGTCTTGCAACCTCCGGGAGCTCATCATGAGGTCAGTGTCGGCATTACGGGTCAGGGTGGGTCGTCACGCCAGAGGTCGGTGTCATGGGTAGTCTCCTGGGCATTGCTTTTCTTCTGGCGACTGCCTGGGCACTGTCGTCCAATCGCGGCGCAATCAATTGGCGGACCGTCGGGCTCGCATTTTCTTTGCAGGCGACCATTGGCTTCCTGGCGCTTTTTAGTACCTGGGGCAGGGCCGCTCTGGCTGTAGCCTCGGAACAGATCGCCAAGCTGTTGGCTTTCAGCCGCGCGGGCATCGAATTCATGTTTGGCGGACTGGCGTCAGTGGACAGTAATCTGGGGTTTATTTTTGCCTTCAGCGTGCTTCCGGTGGTCATTTTCTTCAGTGCCTTGATAGCCGTTCTCTATCATGTGGGCATCATGCACTTGATTATCCGCACCCTTGGGGGAGCGCTTCGAAAGCTCCTGGGTACCAGTCATACGGAGTCCCTGTCCGCATCCGCCAATATTTTCGTAGGACAGGCCGAGGCGCCGCTGGTGGTGCGCCCCTATCTGGCGGGTATGACGGTGTCTGAGCTTTTTGCCGTTATGGTGGGCGGGATGTCCTCGATTGCAGGGTCGGTCATGGCAGGCTACGCGGCGCTGGGCATACCGCTGGAGTACCTGCTCGCCGCGTCCTTCATGGCCGCTCCCGGTGGGCTGTTAATGGCGAAGCTGTTAGAGCCTGAAACCCAGGAGCCCGTGAAGCCTGAGCGTGGCGAGGGGCCGGAAAAGGACAGCTATGTGAATCTGGTCGATGCCGCCGCGAGTGGTGCGCTGGATGGCTTTCGCATGGCAGGTGCTATTGCAGCCATGTTGATAGCCTTCATCGGATTGATTGCGCTGGTCAATGGTCTTCTGGGCTGGGGCGGATCGGTCTTCGGCTTCCAGGGACTGTCATTGGAGGGGGTGTTGGGTGTTGTTTTCCAGCCCCTGGCCTGGCTACTGGGCGTGCCCTGGTCGGAGGCCAATATGGCAGGCAGCCTCATCGGCCAGAAACTTGTCCTCAACGAATTTGTTGCCTACGTCGCCTACACCGATGTTGCTGAAGAGTTCTCCCCGGTATCGTCAGCGATTGTGATTTTCGCGCTCTGCGGCTTCGCCAATCTCTCGTCCATCGCCATTTTGCTGGGAGGATTAGGTGCGATAGCTCCAATGCGACGTGACGAAATTTCGCGGTTTGGCCTGCGGGCCCTGCTGGCTGCGACCCTGTCCAATTTGATGAGTGCGGCGCTGGCTGGACTCTTTATTTCGCTGGGCTGAAGCCAGTGACTGAATCGAATTCTGTATTGCCATTGATTTCCTGCCGCGACCCGGATTTTGCGCAACGGTTTGTGGGCTCACTGCATGACTATGGCTTTTGTGCGTTGATTGACCACCCGCTGGATATGCACCGTGTTCGGTCCATTTATCACGATTGGCGCACTTATTTTGCCGGGGGGGTTGATGCCGAATATGAAATGGACCCGGTTCGGCAGGATGGTTATTTTTCGATCGATGTTGCGGAGCATGCGAAGGGGAGTCGGCGCCGCGATTTCAAGGAATATTTTCAGTACTACACTTGGGGACGGTGCCCTCGGCATCTTCGAGATGATCTCGAGGCGCACTTTCAGCAGGCGGTTGCATTTGCCGCTGAGCTTCTGGTCCACATTGAAAGGGAGGCGCCGGTGCAGGTGATGGCCAATTTGGGCGAGTCACTCAGCGGCATGATCGAAAACAGCCACCAAAGCATGCTCCGGGTGCTGCATTACCCTCCCATTCAGGCGGATGACGACGCACCGCGCGCGGCTGCCCATGAGGACATTAACTTACTGACCCTGCTGCCGGCGGCTGATGGCCCGGGGCTCGAAATTTGCACCCGCGAGGGTCGCTGGATTGCGGCCCCCAATAGGCCTGAGCAGCTGCTCGTCAACATCGGCGATATGCTTCAGGAGGTATTGGGGGGGTGGTTGCCCTCCACGACCCACCGCGTGGTTCACGAGCCCGAGCCGCGCTCTGCGGGAAGAATGTCCCTGCCCTTGTTCCTCCACCCCAGGCCCGAGGTGCAGCTATCGTCCCGCTACAGTGCCGAGAGTTATCTTCACGAACGTTTGGGTGAGCTGGGTGTTTTGCCGGCGCCCCCGCTGTGAAGGCAGCGGTAGGTCGGGATCGATGCCTGGCTTAGTATCTCGACCCCTCGGGGGAGCGTGTCAGTTGTTAGCGCTGCTCCTGGCGTTTTGTCTGTTTACCGGAGTTGCTGTGGCGGAGACCGGATCGCAGGGGCGGCTTTTGGTCGGTGTGGCGGCTAACTTCGCTCAGCCCGCGCAATATTTGGCGAACCGCTATACCGAAGCAAGTGGTATCGCCGTGGAATTGACCGTTGGATCGACCGGCCTTCTGTTTGCGCAAATTGTCCAGGGAGCGCCCTTTGACCTGCTCTTGGCGGCGGACACGAGCCGTCCCATGAGGCTGCAAAAGGACGGGTTGGGTGCTGAGGGCAGCTACGCTGTTTATGCTCGCGGAAGGCTCGCCCTGTGGGTCCCCGGCTCCGATAGACCGCCCGATGCCGCTGATTACCTGCCAAAGGCTTCACTGCTCGCCTATGCCAATCCCAAAGTGGCGCCTTACGGGGCCGCGGCTGCAGCCGTCGCCACGCGATTCCCAGCGGAAGCCGCAGAAAGACGATGGATTCAGGGGCAGAACGTCAGCGCAACGTTTACCCAGGTCGCCTCGGGTGCGGTTCCCGGTGGGCTGGTGGCTTACTCCCAGTTACTGGCTGCCGCGGTACCGAAGCGGGAGTACAGTTTGATCCCCGAAAGCTGGCATCCTCCCATTGAGCAGGCGCTTATCCTCACACAGCGCGGTGCCGCCAGCAGTGCGGGCTGGGATTTCCGGCGCTTCCTGCTCTCTCAGGGGGCCCAGCAGGCATTGCTGACTATGGGCTATGTCAGTTCAGACGTGCAGGCCGGGCATGATCGGTATTGAGTGGCAGGCGGTTGCGCTGACGGCACAGTTGGCGGGGGTGACAACTGCCATCCTACTGCTATTGGCAACGCCACTGGCCTGGTGGCTCGCGCACTCGACTCGCCCCTGGGCTGGTTGGGTGGAGGCAATGGTTGCCCTACCGCTGGTCTTACCGCCCACGGTCATGGGGTTTTACCTGCTGCTCTGGTTTGCGCCTGACGGCGGGTTAGGCGCATTGTGGTTACAGGTGACGGGCCAACCGCTTAATTTCAGCTTTGCGGGTTTGGTCGTGGCCTCCGTCATCTATTCACTGCCCTTTGCAACACAGCCATTACAGGCCGCTTTCGCGGGCATAGGGCCCGGGATATTGGAGGCGGGGGCAACGCTGGGTGCTTCCCCTTCGGATCGGTTTCTGCGACTGGTGTTACCGTTATCGCGACGTGGCTACATCACCGCGGCGGTACTGACTTTTGCACACACGCTGGGCGAATTTGGTGTAGTGCTGATGATTGGAGGCAATATCCCGGGCGAGACCCGCGTGGTGTCGGTGGCGCTTTACGAGGCCGTTGAAACCTTGGACTACGGCGGTGCTCACCGCCTGGCGGCGGTTCTTTTGGGTTTTTCTTTCACGGTTTTGCTGCTGGTTTATGGCCTGAACCGTCGTCTGTCGTTCCGGCTGGGCCCTGGGGTATGACGCTGTGGCTGCTATAAAAATAGATCTGGCGATGACCCTCGGCGACTTTTCCCTCGAGCTTACCGAGCAGTTGCAAATTGATGGGGTATTGGGTGTGGTGGGGAGTAACGGCGCGGGTAAAACTACGCTGCTGCGTCTTCTCGCGGGTCTTGATCAGCCCCGACGGGGCCGTATCGATATAGGTAATGATTGTTGGTTGGACACCGCAGGTCGCCTCGCGGTGCCCACCCACAAGCGTCGCGTGGGTATGGTGTTTCAGGATGCCCGCTTGTTTCCCCACCTTAACGTGACAGACAATCTGGATTTTGCTGCCCGACGGGCTGTGGGAAGCGCACCGGCCTGGGATGAAGTGGTGCAAACCCTCGGGCTTGAGTCGTTGCTGCAGCGTCGCCCCACGGGACTTTCCGGCGGCGAGCAGCAGCGAGTCGCTCTGGCCAGAGCCCTCATGAGTGCGCCACAGCTTTTGTTGCTGGATGAACCCCTGTCAGCGGCGGACAGGGGGTATCGGGATGAGCTTCTAC
>Ga0181596_10005652_pt1 | contig 10905 bp, 10 predicted proteins | sample 041ome_6_FD_148655 | JGI IMG/M metagenome (GOLD analysis project Ga0181596, IMG submission 148655) | Coastal salt marsh microbial communities from the Groves Creek Marsh, Skidaway Island, Georgia - 041402US metaG (spades assembly) | ecosystem: Environmental > Aquatic > Marine > Intertidal zone... | reverse complement strand
GATCCACCAGCTTGCCGGTTTCATCAATAGCCGTGACTTTCACCCCAGTGCGCAGGCCAGGGTCCAGCGCCAATGTGGCACGCATACCAGCAGGAGCTGCCATTAATAAGTCTTTTAAGTTACGGGAAAATACCTTGATGGCTTCTTCTTCGGCCTGTTCGCGTAGTTCGCCTAATAAATCGTTTTCTAAATGCAGGTGTAATTTCACCTTCCAGGTCCACTGCACCACTGTACGGAGGAAATCGTCGGCAGCGCGGCCTTGTTGGCGAATGTCAAAGTGATTAGCGATCATCTGCTCACAGACAGCATGAGCTGAAGCATCGTCGGCATCAGGTTGTAATTGCAGGTTTAAAATACCTTCGTTACGGCCACGAAACATCGCCAAAGCCCGGTGTGACGGTACAGTTTTAAAGGCTTCTTTGTGTTCAAAGTAATCGCGGAACTTAGCGCCTTCCTGCTCTTTGCCTGCGACCATAGAGCTTTTCAGCACAGCGTTCTGGCTTAAATGACGACGTAATTTCGCCAGCAAAGCTGCATCTTCAGCAAAACGCTCCATCAGAATATATTTCACGCCATCCAGTACAGTTTTGCTGTCAGCAAAACCCGCTTCTGCATTGAAGTAGCTGGTAGCTTGTTGTTCAGGCACTAAAGTTGGGTCGTTAAGTAAGGCGTCGGCCAGGGGCTCTAAACCTGCTTCAATAGCGATCTGCCCTTTGGTGCGGCGTTTGGCTTTGTAAGGTAAATATAAATCTTCTAAACGGGTTTTATTGTCAGCAGCTAATAATTCCTGCTTTAACTCTGGTGTTAGTTTGCCTTGCTCATCTATGGTTTTGATAATGACCTGACGTCTGTCTTCCAGTTCCCGCAAATAAGTTAAGCGCAAATCCAAATTACGCAACTGGGTATCGTCCAGGCCACCTGTTACTTCTTTACGGTAACGGGCAATAAAAGGCACAGTAGCGCCTTCATCCATTAACTGTATAGCTGCTGCAACCTGCTCTGGGCGTGCTGAAATTTCCAGAGCAATTTGTTTAATGATCATAGACATAACTTAAAGCTTCCTTAGCATCCGGCGACTTTGAGACAAGTAAAAACCAGATGGGTTCTTATCAACTGTGGCAATTGTCCACTGTTAAGGCCAAAAAATCCAATAGCAAAACGCTGAAGCGTCCTTACTCTGCACCGAATGGCTAGCTCAACCAGCCCAGCACTTTGCGTTTCCATTCTGCGTATGGGGCAAAACGTACAGGCGGTTCAGGCCAGAGTGGACGTTTTAATACAGACTTCAAATGGCTAAATTGTTCAAAGCCTGCTTTGCCTGAATACTGACCCATGCCACTGGGTCCTACACCACCAAAGGGAAGTTCAGATACCGCCATAAACATCAGCACATCGTTAATGCACTGACTGCCGCTGCTGATTTGTTCTACCCATTGTTGTTGTTGCGTACTGTTATTACTGAATAAATAGGCTGACAGCGGTTTGTCACGCTGCTGAATAAAACGCACCGCAGCATCAAAACTGCTGATGGTCAGTACAGGTAACACTGGGCCAAAAATTTCCTCTGTCATCAGACGGCTATCAAGCGGTGGGTCCAGCACTAAGGTCGGGCTGAAATACAGCTGATCAACATCCACAGCGCCACCACAATAAACTTCAATGCCATCCAGATAACTTTGCACCCGCTGCAAATGACGCTGGTTAACAATACGGCCGTAGTCAGGACTGAGCTTAGGATCGCTGCCATACATCTGAAGTAACTGAGCGTGAATTTCCCGCAGCAGTGATTCGGCGATATCTTTATGCGCCAGAATATAATCCGGTGCTATACAGGTTTGGCCCGCGTTTAACCATTTGCCCCAGGCGATGCGCTGGGCTGTCAGTTTTAAATCTGCGCTACTGTCGACATAAACCGGGCTTTTGCCACCCAGTTCTAAAGTGACAGGAGTTAAATGCTCTGCGGCTGCACGTAATACAATTTTGCCAACTTGACCATTGCCTGTGTACATAATATGATCAAAAGGCAACTTCAAAAGTTCTGTGGTTTCAGGCACACCACCTTCCACTACCACCACAGCCTCTTTGTCCAGATACATAGGTAACAAGCGAGCCATAATGGCTGAGGTCGCAGGTGCTAATTCAGAAGGTTTCAACACAGCACAGTTACCCGCAGACAACACCGCCACTAGAGGGGCTAACGCCAGCTGCAGCGGGTAGTTCCAGGCGCTGATAATAAGCACTGACCCATAAGGCTCAGGCTGAATAAAAGCCATAGAAGGGAAGGTGCGAAGCCCGGTGCCGATCCGGCGAGGTCTGGCCCAACTCTTTAGCTTTTTCACGCAGTGTTTAATATCGGTATGCAGATAATTGATTTCACTCAGCAAAGCTTCAAAAACAGGTTTGCCTAAATCTTGTTGTAAAGCCTGTAACAGCTCAGCTTCGTGTGTGGTCAGCAGCAGTTGTAGTTGTTTCAATTGCTGTTTACGCCAGCTCAGATTTTTAGTGATGCCGCTGGAAAAATACTGCTGTTGTTGACTCAATACTTGCTGATACATGACGCTCCTTAACCTTGTTGTTGGGGATACCAGATTTTGTTGATCCACCATTCTTTGATGCCGGTGGGAGTGGGCACTTGCACTTCATCATCTGCCTGTTTTTTGATTAAAGCCCGGGCCATAGGAGAATCAATAGAGATATAGTCGTTGCGACCATAAATTTCATCAGGCCCTACGATACGAAAGGTCAGTTGTTCACCCTCGTCATTTTCAATCTCAACCCAGGCACCAAAAAACACCCGGCCATTTTGTTCCGGGGAGTAATCCACAACTTTTATGACTTCCAGGCGCTTTCTTAAGTATCTGATCCTTCTGTCTATTTCTCGTAAAAGTTTTTTATTGTATTGATAGTCCGCATTTTCACTACGGTCGCCCAGGCTGGCAGCCCATGCAACTTTGGCTGTGGTATCAGGGCGTTTTTCCCGCCATAAATGGTTTAATTCCTGTTGCAAGGCTTCATAACCCTCGCGAGTGACTAACTCTGTTTTACTCATGCTGTCCGGTGATTGATAAAAAAGACGCTACTTTGGGCTGACTTTATAACTATTTCACAGCCAAGTGGAAAGAGAAGCTGATTAATTTCAACCGCTAATACAAAACATCAATAAAACCCCTTCGCTTCCGAATTAGAAAAGTAAAGAGATAAACTTATATTAATCATTTAGTTATATCTGCTTTGAAAATTTTTTAAATTATTTCATCACTGTCATTTAGATGTAACAAAAATATGCTAGGCGATTTTGTTCGGGCCAACTATAGTGAAAATGTGCTTAACAAAGGAGGCCAACAATGAAAGCAAAAGTAACAGGTCTGATAGTCCTTGCTATGGCTTTAGTGATGACAGGCTGCAGCTCTGCACCAGAGTATGCTTATGTGATTGATCAGAAAACCTTAGAAAAACAGGAAAACTCCACCCGACTAAGTGCTCATACCGGTCATGTGGTGTGGATGAACCCGCCGCTACGTAAAGTAGAGAAGGTGCAACCTGAACAGCCTGAATAAACAACTGACAAACTTTGTAACAACTGAACCCGGCGCATGCCCTCCATGCTCCGGGTTTTTCGTTTATAGTGGGCATCATTTGCGGAGGGATTTGTATGCTCGGACAAGAAACAACAAAAATTTTAGTAGTCGACGATGACATGAGATTACGTTCTTTATTAGAACGTTATCTGGTGGAACAAGGTTATATTGTCCGTACCTCCGCTAACTTCGAGCAAATGCAGCGTTTAATGGAACGCGAAAATTTCCATTTAGTGGTGTTGGATCTGATGCTACCAGGCGAAGATGGTTTATCCATTTGCCGTAAGTTGCGCCAACAGGAAAATGAAATTCCTATCATAATGCTGACCGCCAAAGGCGACGAAGTGGACCGTATTATTGGGCTGGAAATGGGCGCTGACGATTACCTGCCTAAACCTTTTAATCCGCGTGAATTATTGGCTCGTATTCGCGCTGTATTACGTCGTAAATCAAAAGAATTACCTGGTGCGCCTGCAGTGGAAGAAAGCCAGGTGAAATTTGGTCCTTTTGTGTTTAACCTCGCCACCCGTGAAATGCGCAAAGGCGAAGAACTAATGCCTTTAACCAGCGGTGAATTTGCCGTACTCAAAGTGCTGGTGACTCATGCCCGTGAGCCTTTGTCGCGTGACAAGTTAATGAATATGGCCCGTGGCCGTGATTATTCGGCGATGGAGCGCAGCATTGACGTTCAGGTGTCCCGCCTGCGCCGTATGCTGGAAGACGACCCGACTAACCCACGTTATATCCAGACCGTTTGGGGTTTGGGTTATGTCTTTGTACCTGATGGTGCAGTCAGCTAAATGCGTTTGTTTCCGCGCAGTGCTTTTGGTCAGACCGTCTTTTTGATTGGTATTTTGTTGCTGATTAACCAGCTGGTATCGTATTTATCCGTAGTGTATTACGTGATTAAACCCAGCTATCAGCAAATTAACCATCTGATCGCCAAACAAATTAAAGTCGTGTTTATCGACGTAGAGCATAACGACGTGCTGCTGTCAGAGGAACTGACCAAAAGATTCCAGCAGGCGACGGGTATTGAAGTCTATACCGATGCTACGGCGCCTTTGAATGGTTTAAATGACGCCAGCTATTACCCTTACTTTTCTGAAGAAATGTCCATGGAACTGGGAGGGCCTGCCGAAGTACGGATAGCGCAAAATAATAGTTATGCCTTTTGGGTCAAACCACCACAAGCGCCACAGTATTGGGTCAAAGTACCACTGACAGGTCTGGATGAAACCGATTTTTCGCCGCTAAAAATTTATGTCTTTGTTATAGGTTTTTTAAGTGTGGCCGGAGGCTGGTTGTTTGCCCGGCAACTGAACAGGCCATTGCAGGGATTACAGCAAGCCGCGTTGAAAGTAGGACGAGGCGAAATGCCAGAGCCTTTACCTGAGCATGGTTCTACCGAGATAGTGGCAGTGACTCAGGCCTTTAATCGTATGGCTAAGGGCATCAGTCAGTTAGAAAAAGACCGGGCCTTGTTAATGGCCGGTGTTTCGCATGATTTGCGAACCCCTTTAACCCGTATTCGTCTGGCCAGTGAAATGGTCAGCGAACAGGACAGCTGGATTAAAGATGGCATTGTCAGCGATATTGAAGATATGAATGCCATTATCGACCAGTTTATTGATTACATTCGCCATCACAAAGAAGAAGCACTGGATGAAGACGATTTAAACCTGCTGGTGCAGGAGCAAATCAGCGCAGACAGGTTACAAAAACGCGAAATTAATGCCACTTTGTACGATCATCTTCCGCTGGTACCACTGCGTCGTATTGCAATCAAAAGGGTGCTGAATAATTTGATCGAAAATGCACTGAAATATTCAGATGGGGCTATCGAAGTCAGCACCGGGCTGGAACGCGCCAGTCGCAAAGTCTATGTGCAGGTGAGGGATCATGGCCCCGGTATTCCTGAGGATGAAATGCAGCGTATGTTCGAGCCTTTTGCCCAGGGAGATACAGCCCGGGGTAGCGGAGGTTCGGGTTTAGGTTTGGCTATTATCAAAAAGATTGTGGATATGCATCATGGTCAAATCACTATGCATAACCATGCCTATGGCGGATTAGTGGTGACTGTGTATTTGCCTTTGACCAAAACGGCATAAAAAAAGGCTCCGCAATGCGGAGCCTTTTTTAATCAAATCAAGGTCAAAAAAACACTAAGCTACTTTTGGACCTGCGTTGCGGATCGCATCAGATACGTCGTATTTCTTAAAGTTGTTGGCAAACTCAGCGGCCAGTTTGTGGGCGTATTGATCATAAGCTGCTTTGTCTGCCCAGGTATCTCTTGGGTTCAGCAGATTACTATCCACACCTGTCACTTTTAACGGTACATTCAGGTTTAACTCTGGTAAGTGCACAGTTTCAGCTGTCGCCAATTCACCTGAGACGATAGCGTCGATAATGCCACGAGTCGTAGGGATATCAAAACGCTTACCCACACCATGTGGACCGCCGGTCCAGCCCGTGTTGACTAAATACACTTTGCTACCGAATTCACGCACACGTTTGATCAGCAGTTCAGCGTATACGCCAGCTGGGCGTGGGAAAAACGGTGCACCAAAACAGGTAGAAAAAGTCGATTCAATAGCGGAAGTTGAACCAATCTCCGTTGAACCTACTTTGGCGGTATAACCACTTAAGAAGTGATAAGCAGCAGCTTCTTCTGACAGGATAGATACAGGTGGTAATACACCACTGACGTCACAGGTCAGGAAAACAACAGCTTTAGGTTCACCGGCACGGTTTTCCAGTACACGTTTTTCTACGTGAGCTAATGGATAAGCGGCGCGGCTGTTTTGAGTCAGGCTGGCATCTTTGTAATCTGGTGTACGATTAGCATCTAACACCACGTTTTCCAGAATAGTGCCGAAACGGATCGCATCCCAAATTACAGGCTCGTTTTTCTTCGACAGGTCGATACATTTAGCGTAACAACCACCTTCAATGTTAAACACTGAGTTAGGTGCCCAACCATGTTCGTCATCACCAATCAGGAAACGCTTTGGATCAGCAGATAAAGTGGTTTTGCCAGTGCCTGACAAACCGAAGAATAAAGTCGTATCGCCTGCTTCACCGACGTTAGCTGAGCAGTGCATTGGCAATACACCCTTGGCTGGCAACAGGAAGTTTTGTACTGAGAACATGGCTTTTTTCATTTCGCCGGCATAACGCATGCCCGCTAATAACACTTTGCGCTCGGCAAAGTTGATCATCACTGTACCATCACTGTTGGTACCATCACGTTCTGGATCACAGACAAAAGAAGGCACATTCAGGATTTGCCAGGTTTCTTTACCTGACTTATTCCACTGTGATGGCGTGATAAAAAGATTTTTGGCAAAAATATGTTGCCATGCGGTTTCCGTGGTCACCGTCATCGGAATGTAGTGTTCCGGGTCCGCACCTACTTCAAGGTGAGAAACAAAATGTTCTTTAGTCGCTATAAAGTCGCTGACACGAGCCCAAAGTGCAGAAAATTTGACCGGATCAAAAGGACGGTTGACGTTGCCCCATTGAATATCCTGTTCTGTACTGGCTTCTTTGACGATAAAACGATCGGTAGGTGAGCGACCAGTTCTATGACCGGTTTTAACCACCAAAGCGCCGTTGTCCGCTAATACACCTTCATTACGACGAATAGCGTGTTCAACTAAATCAGCCACTGTTAAATCGATATGGCGAGTGATTGTAGAGGTCATTGTAGGGTGACTCCTTGAGGTACGTAGGTCAGTAAATTTATGGTTTTTAATAGGGTTCGGGCCGATTGTACTTCATTTAGGTGGTGCAAAACACCCTGCAAGAGTGGGTTTTGTTGGAAATTCAGATAAAAAATGAAAACTTACAGGGCGGGTTACAGTTTTGGTTTGTTAGCTTCGGAGCCAGGGCTAGCCCGGCTCCGATTAGCTGTTCAGACTAGAACTTATTCAATAATAAGGACAATTCAGCACTGTCAAAGTGGTAAGTGCTGTTGCAGTAGTCACAGCTGATGTCCAGCTTGCCTTCGGCTATGTGTTCTTCGATCACTGCTTTGCCCAAACTGATAATAGCGGCTTCGCATTTTTCGCGTGAGCAACCACAAACAAAGCGGATTTGCTGTGGTGCAAACAGCTCTACTTCTTCATCGTGATACAAGCGGTGCAGCATTTGTTCCGTTGGTAAATTCAGCAGCTCATTACTAGTGATGGTATCTGTCACTATCACTAAATCATTGAAATCCTGTTTGGCCTTGTCAGGGTCAACCGGCAGTACCTGTAACAATAAACCCGCAGCACGGCTGTTATTTTCGGTCAGGTCGGTAAACAAATACAAACGGGTCGGTAATTGTTCCGACTGTGCAAAATACGCTTCTAAAGTGTCCGTCAGGCTGTCGCCCGTCAGTGGGATAATGCCCTGATAACGTTCGCCTTGTTTTGGCGTAATAGTGACCAGCATATAACCTTCACCAATCAGATCACGAAAACCTGTGGCGCCAATTTCCGCCTGCAGGCGGGCTACACCACGAAACTCCTGCTCCGCTGTGCCATTGACAGCAGCAAAACGCACAGGCCCATCGCCTTGTAACTGCACCGCAATATCACCATCCAGTTTTAAAGTGGCGGTTAGCAAGCTGGTGGCCACCACCAGCTCGGCCAGTAATTGCTTCACCGGGTAAGGGTAGTCATGATTTTGCAGCATTTGTTGCAAACTGTCGGAGGCATAAGCGATTTCGCCTCGTACATCGCGTTGACTAAATAAAAAACGAACTAACAAATCTTGATTCATAACAGTACCTTAAGACTTAAGATTGCTGAGCTTTAATCAGCAGCAACTGGCGACGCATTTTTTTATCCGGTTTGGTTTCAGGGTGTGGTGCAAACAGCAAATTCATTTTGCGTAATTCAGCTCTTTCCTGTTTTAATTTTACGCTCTCCTCTGTTTCTTGATACAGAGCCTGAGCTAAAGGGGCTGCAAGTCTTTTTTCAGACAAAGCCAGAACTACCACAGTTCGTTCGTCGGTGCCTTGTGTCAGTTTAATGGTGGCACCAAGCTCGACCGTTTTGCTGGCTTTACAGCGCTGGCCATTATAATGAACTTTTCCACCTTCGATCATGTCTTTTGCCAGCGCTCTGGTTTTGTAAAAGCGACATGCCGGTTGCTTATATGTTTCAAATTATGTATCCACTTAAAGGTCTGTAAAGCCAAAAGTTAGGCAAATACTAACTTTAATCGACTAATCCACTGAATAAGTGGATACATTTTTTAGGATACATTTATTTCAAGCGTTGTTGAGTCGAAATTCCAGTATCAAGGATACAAAATTCGCGTTTTTATGCCTTGGACTCAAAGCGATTTTCCAGACCAAAGGCCCAAAAAAGCTCAAAACCGATCACATCTGAAATTGAAGCCGATTATGATTGCTGCGATTTAAGTAACAACAATTGTCGCCGCATTTTTTTGTCAGGCTTGGTATCAGGATGTGGAGCGAAAAGGTTGTTCATTTTTCGAAGTTCGGCCCGCTCCAAACGTAAAGTTTGGCTTTCGCTGGTTTCCTCGTATAACGCCTGAGCGAGAGGTGCAGCAAGCCGTTTGTCTGATAAACCTTTTACAATGATTGTTTTTTCATCAGTACCCTGTGTGAGTCTAATGGTCGCGCCAACTTCAACCATTCTGCTCGCTTTGCAGCGCTGGCCATTATATTGGACCTTTCCACCCTCAATCATGCTTTTTGCCAAAGTCCGGGTTTTATAGAATCTCGCGGCCCACACCCAGCTGTCCAAGCGAACCGAATCAACATTATCTTTACTCATAAGTCCTCGAAAAGCGATGCCAAGGTCTGCTACCAATAGTATGAATTAATTATACATGATGATGTCTTTTAGAGTGATTTTGACTTGTGGGGGTGATTGCATACAAGAAGTGCCAACGATGCACCTGTATCTATCTTCAACGCGACTTTATTAACTTTAAGCGTCACAGAAATTAATCTCAAACAGACCGACGCTATGCGCTAAAGCGGATATTCGTAATATATCTGGACGGGTACTCAGTGTTGTTTGCTTTCATCATAAAACAGGCAAGCTTTGAGCAAATCGATAGGCACATTTATCTGTTGCTGAAAAAGAAAAAACATTCTAGTTTAGAAACTTAGAGTGGATCGACCTAAAAATAACAGGCCAGATAAGAGTAATAATGTGCCAGCACGCGTTTGGTAGTAGCTAGCGGTGGTTGGTTGATTAATAAGTTAATGCTGCTGTTTCATCTGGTAGAACCAGATAACGCGTGCTGACAACAATACACAATTGTTAAGCGTATAAATCATCATGACTTGGAGGTAACGGTAGGTATTGAAGCAAGAGCAGTGATCTCGTTCGGGTTGGAAGTGAATGTTGAAGTGAAAGCGAAAGCCGTAATGGAGGTAATCATGGATAATTTGATCGTATTTATTACATGCGTTTGGTGCGGAGTGGCGTTTTTGCGGGCCTGGTGGGACACTTTCAATCCGAACGAGAGATCAGTAATTGTGAATTACCTGCCAGATCCAGGAAAAACGAGAGGGGGTTCGATTCCTCCTCCCCGCACCAATTAATGAGCGCAGCAACATAGTGTCAGTACTTAACAAGGGCAGGCACGGCGACTGCTTTTTCGTTTAGGCTTCGCCTCAAACATATATTCACGCATGTTGCGGGCGTTAACTTTCTTCGGAGTTTATGGCATTGATAGAAGAATCTTGTAGCTTAATTGGGACTTGGATAGAGCCGAAATATGTAATTCCGGCAGCTATGGCATTGCTATCGTCAGGGCTTTTTCCATTTTTTCTTCACAAATATAAAATGACTAGAGAGCGTGAGGAAAAGTTGTTCGATACTAGAAAAACGGAATACCAAGAATATTTCAAAGTGATGGAAAGAGCTGCTCGGTTGGCGGGACAAGATTATGACAAATTCTTATCTGAAACATTGCCTGAAGCTTCATTGCGCCTTTATAAAGAAGAGTCCTCACCTGAATCGTTAGTTAATTATCAAAATACAATGAATGAATTTACCAAAGGTATTCAGGAAGGTTTTCAAAAGGCAACTCATGAGTTAGTCGGGTTGCGGATTGTATGCTCAGATACACTTGCTGGGTTACTAGATAAATTTGAATCATTGTACAAAGATATTCTTTCTCTCCAACCCATGATGTTAAAGGAAATTAGAGAGTCTATGACTCCTGCATACGTATGATCTTTAGGATTTGAAGAGGTGCTTCATTCGTGATCTAATTGATTTACCAGAAAAAAAAGATCACCTTTGCAGGCAAAACGAATGAAGCAAGAACAAGATATCCGATTCTTAAACGC
>Ga0181596_10005651_pt1 | contig 10905 bp, 10 predicted proteins | sample 041ome_6_FD_148655 | JGI IMG/M metagenome (GOLD analysis project Ga0181596, IMG submission 148655) | Coastal salt marsh microbial communities from the Groves Creek Marsh, Skidaway Island, Georgia - 041402US metaG (spades assembly) | ecosystem: Environmental > Aquatic > Marine > Intertidal zone... | reverse complement strand
TCGCCGTCGGCATCGAAAGCGCCTATTTCGTCAACTACTTTGTCGACCAAATCGGTAAATGTCTCGGCGCCGCCATGTCTTCTTCCGCGACGACGTTACCGTCCTCTTCGCCGTTGCACTTCACCGCCCCAACAACACTCGCGGAAAGAAGAAACTACGACGACAAGTTCATCTACTCCTGCATCGCCTACGCCTTTGCCTATGTCTTTGTCCGCGCCGTCTTCTTCCTCTTCGATAAAAGCAAAGACGTTTCGTACTGGGAGAAAAAATTCTCGTCGTTCCACCACAAAGTCGTTCAAAACTTCACGCCGGTGAAGCGATTCGTGGAAAAAAAACGCGCGAGGTGGAATTTAGTGTGCAATCGTCTGAACGACGACGACGACGACGACAACGCGGAAGCGGTGTTGATGAAAACGCCTTGATTATTTGTGAGATGATGATATTTTTTATTGTGCGATGTTAGTTTTTAAATTTTTTTTGAAAATTCGAAGGGTGGGTTTCCCCCCACAACCTCCTCACTTGTACACATACAACAACGCGGTTACGTCACGCATCGTAATACTAATAACAACACCCGCGACGCGCTGAACGCAGAAGATCTCTTCGCTCCTTTTCTTTCTTTCGTTCGCGAGGGGAGAATATAAAGACCATTGAAAGAAGCGCAACAACGAGAACAAGAACAAGAACAAAAAATGACTCAAGCCGTCACTTCGCAAGTCGTGATTCTCGACTACGGGTCGCAATACACGCAGTTAATCACCAGACGCGTGAGAGAGGTGGAGGTGTACTCCATTTTACTCCCCGGAGATGCGACTTTTAAGCGCGTGTTCGAGGATAACAATCCAACGGCGATTATTTTATCCGGCGGACCAAACTCGGTGCACGTGGAAGGAGCGCCGTCGGTGCCGGACGGCTTTTGGGAGGAGTGCGAGAAGAGGCAGATTCCAGTTTTGGGGATTTGCTACGGGATGCAACTGATCGTTCACTGCTTGGGAGGGAAAGTGGAAGGGTTAGGGAAAGGTGAGTTTGGACGAATGCCGGTTGTGGATATTCCGACGCACACGAGACTGTTTGGCGAGGACATCGAGCCGCAAAACGTGTGGATGTCTCACGGCGACGAGGCGACGGTGTTGCCGGACGGGTTTAAGTGCATCGGGAAGAGCGAGAACGGATGCGTGGTAGCGATTGAACATGAGACGAAGAACTTGTTTGGTTTGCAGTATCACCCAGAGGTGACGCACTCCGAGAAAGGGATGCGAACGCTGAAACATTTCTTGTTTAACATCGCCAAGTGCGAACGAAGTTGGTCCATGGCAAACGTTTTGGAAGAGCAGATTCAAATCGTGAAAGAGAAAGTTGGCGAGACCGATCACGTGATTTGCGCGTTGAGTGGTGGAGTAGACTCGTGCGTCGCGGCGACGTTGGTGCACAGAGCGATTGGCGATCGTTTGCATTGCTGTTTCGTCGATAACGGGTTGTTGAGGTACAAAGAAGCCGAACGGGTGATGGAGATGTTTAAAGGCGAGTTGCACTTGCCCGTCGATTGCGTGGACATCACGGAAAAAATGTTGAGCGAGTTGAAAGGCGTGACCGATCCAGAACGGAAGAGAAAAATCATCGGGAAAGAATTCATCGAGTGCTTCAAGGAATACAAGAAAACGGTGGAGAAGAAAACCGGCATCGTGCCGAAATTTTTGGTTCAAGGGACGTTATACCCGGATGTGATTGAATCGTGCCCGCCGCCGGGGTCGGATCAAAAACACTCGCACACGATTAAATCGCACCACAACGTCGGTGGTTTACCGAAAGAGCTCGGGTTCGAGTTGATTGAGCCGCTGAGAGTGTTGTTCAAGGACGAAGTGAGACGTTTAGGAAAGATCATGGACGTGCCGAGAAACTTCGTGGCGAGACACCCGTTCCCGGGCCCTGGTCTGGCGGTGCGAATCTTAGGCGACGTTACCGAAAACAACGCGTTGGAAACGTTGAGATTAGTGGACGAGATTTACATCAACGCCATCAAAGAGTTTGGATTATACGATGAGATTTGGCAAGCCTTCGCGGTGCACTTGCCGATTAAATCCGTCGGCGTTCAAGGCGACCAAAGATCGCACAGTCACGTCGTCGGTTTGAGAGCAATCACGAGTAACGACGGCATGACTGCGGATTGGTACCCGTTCGATCCGAAGTTTTTGCAAGAAGTCTCGAATCGAATCACCAATCAAGTCAGAGCGGTGAATCGGGTGGTGTACGATATAACGAGCAAACCGCCGAGTACCATCGAGTGGGAATAATTTGAACGCACAAATATCTTTTGTTATATTTAAGGAAAATGAGTGTATATGTGCTTACATTTCACGTCTGTTTGTGTTTTATATGTTCTTATATCGTGTCTCTCTCTGTTTTTCTCTCTCTGTTCTTTCTCTTTTGTCTCGTTCTCCGTTCAATCCTTCTCTTTCTTCCTCTGCTTATGCCAGGAGAAAAACTCGACCTTTCTGGACTCCTCCTCTTCGTCCCCTCCTTCTTCGCAAACGTCCTCCTCTCCTTTTTGCCTCTCTCTCTCGTCTTTCTCCGGCGTACGCCCTCATTGCGCCTTGATCGGAATACTCTTCATCTCTTCTTCTACCTTCTTTGGCTCTCCGATCGCCTCGGGTTTCTTCTTGACATCAATGGTCAAAATACCGTCCTTCATGGACGCTTCGATCTGCTCGGGATCGGCGCCTGTCGGGAGAGTGAAGATGCGTTCGACTCTACCCGACGACCTTTCGATCGCGTGCCACTTCATGCGTCCATCTGGCGACTGTTCGTCTTCCTCGTGTTTCGTAGACTTGTGCGCCGATACGTGTAAGTTGTTGTCTTTATCCATCTTGATATCAACGTTGTCTACGTTACAGCCAGGCAGTTCGCCCGATAACGTGTATCGATCCTTCTTCTCGACTATATCGCAGACGAAATCGAATTGATTCATGTCGCTGATATGTTCGCGTGGAATCATCGAGTCCAAAAATGAACTCGTCATGAGCGCGTTATCGTCGCCGAATAAGCGATCGAGCGTGTCCGGCGTAAATCGTCTTCGGCCGAATATTCCTAGAGAGAGAGAGAGAAAGAGAGAACAGCAGGAGAAGAAATAAGAGGTCAATATTTACGCGCGAGAAAAGCGGCGAAAAAACGCGACGAAACGGACGCGATGAACGAACGCATCCGTGGAACAGACAACAGACATCCTCTTTCTTCTCGCCGATCTTAGAAAGTGCTCATACTTTCGCCGCGAAATCGAGCGCGCGCGCGCCTTCTTTTTCCTTGGGAAAAAAATACGCGAGATACGAAAAGAAAAGAAAGAAACGACGAGTAATAGTTCACGCACCGCTCAAAGGACCGGCGCGTTGTTGGGGTTCGCCGAACGGGTTCCAGAGTCCGCGAGGAATGAGTGACATGTTTTGGTTCTCGTCGTGAAGAAGTGTAAACTTTGAGATGCGTCGTGTGTTTACAAAAGCGCGCGCTTTTATTTTTTTTATGAGGTTATTTTTTGTATCTCTCTTCTCTTCTTCATTTTCTGATTTCATTTTCTTATTACAAGAAGTATATGTCTCTCTCACCAGTCTCTCTTTCTCTCGTGCGAAGTGATCTTGTATATCTCTTTCTTCTTCTTCTTCTTCTTCTTCTTCATTTTCTGATTACAAGAAGTATATGTCTCTCTCTTTTTCTCTTTCTCTTTCTCTCTCTCGCTTTGTCTCTCTCTCTCTTCCGATTGACAATCACAACCTCGAGCGCGGCGCAAAGAGTCACGCGCCTTTAATCGGAATCTTCTTCATCTCCTTCTCTTCCAACTTTTTCGGCTCGCCGATAAACTCGGGTTTCTTCATGATGTCGATAGAAAGCACGCCGTCTTTCATCGAACAATCGATTTTATCCGCGTCCGCCGCTTCGGGAAGCGCGAAGATGCGCTCGACTTTACCCGAGGACCTTTCGATCGCGTGCCATTTCACCGTGCCATCCGGCGACTGTTCGTCCTCCTCGTGTTTGATCGACTTCATCGCGCTGATGTGCAAGTTGTTCTCTTTATCAACTTTCACGTCGACGTTCGCCACGGAACATCCGGGCAATTCGCCGGATAAGTGAAACTTATCCTTCTTCTCGACGATGTCGACTAAGAAATCGAACTGGTTCATGTTCGAGACCGTGTCTTTCGGAATCATGCTATCCAGAAAAGACGACGTGATGAGGTCCACGTCGCCGAAGAACGGGTCGTTGAGGAACGTATCCAACGACGCGCGTCCGCCTCGGCGTCGCGGGGCGAGCGTACCTGTCCGTTTGATGAAGTGTGAAGAAGAAGAAGAAAAAAAGAGGTTTTGTATCTCTCAGTCAGTTATTTTGTATCTAAAAAGCGAGAAGAAGAAGAAAGAGAAGAAGAAAGAGAAGAAGAAGCAACGAGGCGCGCGCGCGAGGTCTCTCACCGTACGGATCGCCGCTCAGCACGCGTTTCAGCAACATCGGCGCCGACAGGCGCGCTCGTTGTTGTCGTTCTTCGTCCCGTTTCTCCATCTGTCCTCCTCCTCCTCCTCCTTCTTCTTCAGCCGCAGCGGCGCGCACGAAACGTCTGTTGGTGTTGGTGACGACGACGCGCGAAACAACAGCAGCAGCAGTCGAGGGAGACGACGACGACGGTCGACGACGACGAAACAACAAAAGTCTGCCACCTTCTCGCGGACCGGTGCCGGTGACTTGACTCAAAGAGAACGGCGAGAGTAACGAGCGCGTCAGTGCCATGATGGTATTCGATATTCTTATTCGATGTTTGATGATATGCGCGTATTTTTTAGTCGTAGTATTAGATACAAAAAAATGACGAATTTGAGTTGTTGTTTTTCCCCAAATTCATTTAACGAAAAATGCAGACGTCCACGACGGTCGTGACGTCGCTCAAAAGAGTCTCCGCGGACGCGGACGCGCTGATGGTCGCGTTGGAGAGCAGGATTCAATCGAGCGCGCACGCGTTGGCGGTGAGAGAGGAGAGTCGGTTTTTTCGCGACGACGACGACGACGATGATGAATCATACGAAGAAGAAGAAGAAGAAGAAGGAGTTGAAATTGGAATTCGACGCGAGAGCGCGGAAGAGGAAGAAGAAGAGAAGAAGAAGAAGACGAAGACGAAGACGAAGAAGAACAACAACAAAAACGCTAAACGCGACGACGACGACGACGACGTCGCGAAAACGACGACGAGAAAACGAGACGCGAAAAAAGCCGACGCGCACTTCCGGAAAGGTTTGGAGATGATGAGGAATAACGAGGCGAAAAACGCGTTGAATGAATTCGAATTGGCGATTGAGTTTTGCCCTCTGAAGGCGATTCGAGCGAGGGAGACTTTGGAAAACGCGAGGGAACGCGCGATGGAGATGACCTATGGTGGTAGTTACGGCGACGACGGAGATCATAACGCGTTGGTGGACGTGGACGAGAGGAATACCAACATTGGTGGCGAGATGGAAAAGAGGATGGACGAAGGCGCGGCGACGGCGACGGCGACGAAGACGACGACAAAGATAACGCTCAGGAGAGAAGAAATCGAAGAGTTGTACGATGCCTCGAGATGGTTGTTGAGGAGCACGCCGAGAGATGGGAGAGAAGCGGTTCGGTTGCTCAGAATGGCGGAGCGAATGCTTCGGGAAGACGAGGAGGAAGGCGGGGCGTTTTTAGACGACGGAATTAGAAATGAGATTCGAATAGCAAAGGAAAAGATAGAGAGGGCGATTAAACACGTCAAACGATAGCGAGAAGAAGATAGGAATAGAGGAGTAGGGGAGAAACGTATTTCCCATTACTTCACGTGTAATATTTAGTGTACCATTACTGCTAATCTAGAGCGCGCTAAAAGTATCATCACGTCACGTCATGACATAAATCTATCGAACTATAAATCTATCGAACGCAAGACACGCCCCTAACGCTAAGCACGCGTTTGTCGTTTCTTTTTTCCGATTGAGAAAATTCAACGCCAACGCCGCGAGGAAAGCGATCGGGTGTACGCGCGAAAGAACGACTGGAATTGCCGAGAGAGAGGAAACTAACATCAAAAACTGATTCATCAGCAACACGTTCGATTGCGCGGCGTACTTTTTCTTCACCAAGGTCTGCAAGAAAAACTCCATCACGTAACTCGCGTTCAGGCAACACCAATACAGTTGAAAGCGCTTGCCACCCGTCGCTACGCTCAAATCGGTACTCCTCCCCCGTATCGCGCTCGAGATGTTCAAGCCGTGTAAGCAGCACGTTTTATAAAACACGTACTGCCATTTCTTCGCTCGATACAACGCGTTCTCCACCGAATCAAACCACCTCCCGTTTTCGCCGCCGCTATAGTTTTGCGAGAACGAGTTCACCGGGAACTGTGCTCTGTATCGCCAGGCACTCCACGTCGTCGCGACCAGCGCGAGGACTCTCACATTCACGTCTGCGCACGCGTCGCAAAAGTGCAAATACAAAATCTGCACCAAATTCAGCGCCTGATAAAACAAATGTTCCTTCATTTCGCTCGTGGCGACTGTTTTCGTCTCGTGCAACACGCCGCTCGCTTGCTGTTGTCTTCGTCGCTGTTCCCCTTTTCCTCCCTCACCGCCGCCCTCCCGCACTCTCATATGCAACTTCCCAAAATCGGATATGGCCGAGGCGGTGGTCAGAATTCCCGTCAACGCGAGTAGGACATCGTACGCAATCACAGTAACTTCGCCTCTGTAATAATAAACATCGTCCTTCTGAAACAAAAGCGCGCCTCCAAACGCGAGCGTGAGCATGTGCGCCACGCCAGTCAATCGGTGGCGAACCGCGAAAACTTTTTTAACGGCCACCATTTTGTTCCGATTCGGTACCACGTATCTAAAGAGTATGAGGAGGAAGAACGCGAGATAGGAGGCGACCAACCAGTGATAGAAGCGATGGTCATCGTCGCGATCATGATGTTGTTGTTGTTCGACGCGCATCATCCCTCGTTGTTGTTTCTCTCTCTCTCTCGCGCGCGCGAGAAGAATAACGATGTTTCAAAAGGTTGAAAGATATCTTTTTATCCAAAAAATAGAGTGTGAACTTTCCCCAGAAAAAATGTCGAGCAAACGCGCGCTTCTTCTTCGACGCGCGGCGTCCTCGCTGCTGTTCGCGAGACCAGGCGTTTCTTCTTCTTCTTTTGTTTCTTCGGGTTGCGCGTTAACGACAACATCGACGATGAAAAGAGACGCAACCTTCTTCGCATCAAAATCACCTCTTTTCCCCCCACCGCGCTGCCACGTCGTCGCTGACATCGTCCAAAAGAAGAAGTTTACCCGGTCGTACGCGTGACGCAACTCCTTGGACGCTCCGGACCCGATCGCCGTGGACATTCTCTACCATCCAGAGACGAAATATTTGGACGCGTACATCGAAATGGCGGACGCGATCGAGCTCGCGTTCCCGTCGGTTCTCGTTCGAGGGAACGAGAAAGAAGACGAAGAAGAAAAAGGAGAAGGAGAGGAGTATTTCCGAGTGGAGTTTAGAGAGGAGAAGATATTCGAGATGAAGGACAGACTCCCGCGGATGGAAGAGATCGTCGAAATGTTGGAGGAGAGAGTGATGGAGGCGGAGAAGGAGATGTTTGGCGGCGGTGGCGGGAGTGGAAGCGGCGGCGGGTGCGGGTAAAAGGCGGCGGCTCTCGCTCTCGCTCTTGCTCCCCAGGCGCTTTATGTGTGATGAATGTACGGTACTTCATATTGCTCACGATTGTGCAAACGTGACGCTCTGTCGGCGTAAAAAGTTCAGAGTAAGTTTCGAAATGAAACTACTCGTCGTCGCAGAGTCGATAAAAACAAAGTATCAGTACATATTTATACGCCGGCTGTTTGGGTGTCTACGCCTACTGGCATACTTACGGGCGCGAGCGAGAGAGAAGACGAAAACGCGTACGCAGAAGAAGAAAACACTTCTGTCGTTGTACCATCAGAAACCTTTGTAACATATATAAATAAAGAACTATTCGTTATTCGTAACCGCGCGCGAGAGTCATAAAATAACTTTCCTCTTCTCGAAAGCATCCCGTATGTCCGCCAGTCCGCCGGCGAGAAGAAGATATTTATTCATTTTGCCAGCCCGGGAGGATTCGTCCAAAAAGCGTCAGAAGAATTGCCACGCAATCGGCAATCACAGTAAAGAAGAGTTTTAGAAAAAATGGCGACGGTCCGTAAACTCCAGGCGGAAATCGACAAAACCTTCCGCAAAGTCGACGAGCAGCAGGAGGTGTTTCAGCAAATCTTCGATCGGTTGCACGAGTGCGACCAGAGTTTGAAAGAGAAATACGAGGTAAAATGTTTTATTGTATAAAAGCTTAATTTTTGGGGGCAAAATTGAGACCGAGAGAGAATCGAAAAGAAAATTGAGTTTGTGTCGCCCCGCGAGCGCGCGAGGAGACGAAGAAGACGACGATGGCACAGAGAAGGAAGAATCGCGAATCGTTATCGTCCTTTTTTCCTCCTCTTGTTTCCGTCGTTTTCCTCCGCGCTCCGTCGTCGTCGTCGTCGTCTTTGTCGCGCGTTCATCAGAGAACAACAACAACAACAACAACAGCATTTGACAGTTATGAACAAAAAACAAGAGAGAGGGTTGTGAAATCGCTCGCGGCGCGCTCTTCTTTTCTCTCTCTCTTTTCTTTCGAACCGTTCGTTCCGCTGACCTCTCTCTGTATCTCTCTCTCTCGCTACGAAATCGATCGAACGAATCAAACGCGAACGAAACACACACACATACAAAGGCTGACTTGAAAAAAGAGCTCAAAAAGCTCCAAAAATTCCGCGACCAAATCAAAAACTGGTCCGCCGACACTCTGATCAAAGACAAGACGGCTCTGAACGAATACAAGCGGAAAATAGAAATCGACATGGAGAGATTCAAAATGGTGGAACGACAGTCAAAGACGAAAGCGTTTAGCAAACACGGATTGGAAAAGATGGAGAACGAAACGGCGGAGCAGAAGAGGAGACGGGAGACGAAAGAGTGGCTGTCGGCGTGCGTGGAGGAGCTTTCGAATCAGTCGGACGCGTTCGAGGCGGAGATCGAGGTGTTGCAGTCGGAAGCGACGAAACCGAGCAAACGGAAAGGGAAGAATGCGAGCAGCGGTGGTAACAACGGAAACGAAGAGAAAGTGCAACGGTTGGAAGAGTCGGTGCAAAGACACAAAGCGCACACGTTAAAGTTGGAGATTATGATGCGATTGGTGGAGAACGAGACGTTGCCGGCGGAAGAGGCGGACGAGGTGCGGGATTTGATCGAGGATTATTTGGAGAGGAATCAAGAAGATTTCGACGAATTCGACGTCGTGAACGAAATGTACGAGAGTTTGAATTTGGAAGAGTTGGCGACGAAGGAAAGCGTGAAAGTAGTGACAAACGTGAAGCAGTTGCACGAAGAGTCCGGCGGGGCAGGAGGAGGAGGAGGAGGAGGAGGAGGAGACTCTTCTCCGGCCGGACCGCCGCCGGGTTTGCAAACGGCAGCCTCGAGCGGAGGAGGATCGTCAAAGATTGAACCGCCGAAACCGAGAGTGGTACCACCGGCACCGGTAATGAGTCCAAAAGCCGCGACTGCGGCACAGCAACAGGAACAGCAAAGTTTCAATCAGTGGGGATCGCGGTTCCCGGCGCCGAAAGGTTTGGACGCCGACGGCGTGGGATCCGGGAACGGCGGGAACAATGCTGCGGTCGGGAGCAATGCCGCCCCCGGTGCTGCTGGTAAACCCATACCGCGACCGAACAGCAATTCCGCCAATGTTCTACCGGGGGTTGGAAGTATCAAAGACGGCAACGCCGCGCAACAAGCGTTTCCACCGGGACCGAGACCATTATCGTCCGATGCCAATCAACAACAATCCGTCGCGGAAGCCGCCAACGCGGCGTTTACCGCAAACGAGGTCTTCGACAACCCGAGTCAAGGCGCGCGATCTTTGAATGAAATGTCCACGGCCATGCGACGAGGACTATCCGGAAATAGCATGCAATCCGGATCCGGGAGCGTCCAATCCATAAATAACGCCAGCAACAACAGCATCAACTCCTCCTTGACGCAACAACAACAACAGCAACAACAACAACAACGGCAACAACAACAGCAACAACAACAAAGAGGAGGAGCCGCCTCCACAGCCACGGTCGCGCACGGCGATCCGTCCTCACGTCTCCGTCTTCTCGAAGCTTCTGCTTCCTCTAGACTCCTCCCTTCTGCCTCGGACGGCGTCTGGACTAGACGCGTTCGTCGCGCGCCCCAAGCGCCGATCCCGCCTTCCTATCCCACCTCCCTCGTTGACGGCAACGGGAACAACTTATACCCGGTTCTGGAAAACCCGGCATTATTCGAACGCTTAGACGCCGACGCGCTCTTTTTCTCCTTCTACCACCAACAAGGCACCCCTCAACAATACTTAGCCGCTCGAGAGTTGAAACGCGCCAACTGGCGATTCCACAAAAAGTACAGCGCCTGGTTCGCCCGGAGAGAGGAACCGAAAGTCTCCAACGAAGAATTCGAGCAAGGCGCGTACGTCTACTTCGACCACGCGGTGAGCCGAGACGAATACGGAAGCGTTCGAGGGTGGTGTCAAAGAAGTAAACCGGACTTTCTGTTCGAATACTCGCATCTCGAGAACGAGTTGCAATAAAACATTTTTGAAGAAAGAGAGAGAGCGAGCGAGCGAAAGAGAGAAATCGAGAGAGGCGAGAGAGCTTTTGATTTCGGCGCGCGTGTACACTATACATTTTTACATATTGTGAAACAGAGAATAATAATAATAATATGAAGAAGATAAAAGGTTACGATTAATTTGTTCAAGGTTTAATAACAGTGCCATAACACAGACACAGACACACGTGTATAAATACTATCCATGAGTGAATAATATTCGCA
>Ga0181596_10005629_pt1 | contig 10938 bp, 15 predicted proteins | sample 041ome_6_FD_148655 | JGI IMG/M metagenome (GOLD analysis project Ga0181596, IMG submission 148655) | Coastal salt marsh microbial communities from the Groves Creek Marsh, Skidaway Island, Georgia - 041402US metaG (spades assembly) | ecosystem: Environmental > Aquatic > Marine > Intertidal zone... | reverse complement strand
TAATAAAAATAATAAAAAAAGTGTAAAGAAGCTAAAAAAAGTTTATTTTTCTCGAAAATTAAATAATGCGATAAAAAAAATCTAATTTTTGTTTTGTTTTTATAAATTTTGTAAATTTTTATATGATTTTTGATATTTTGTAAATTTTTATATGATTTTTAAGCATTTTTTTGTCTACGTGTGTGTTTATGGCGAAGCGTTTTCCAAGAGATGGGGATATTCTTCTGTCTCGCCGTAGATGCTGCCGCATTCGAGTATCTTGGTCATCTCCACGGCCTGCTTAGCGCTCATTCCAGCGAAACAATATGATCGCGCAACTTGGTCGGAACACGGCTTGCACTTCATCGGGCATGTGCGGGAATTGTGTCCCTTTTCGCCGCAGATTGAACATGTTTTCGCATTGACAGTGTGAGAAGATGTCGGCTTGAGAGGAAGTGGCTGAGCCAATACACACGACCGGCGGTTATGCCCATTATCACCGCAGAGGCCGCATCTGCGCTGCCCGACAAGAGCCTTTGTGGTCTCCATAAGCGAGAGCGCGGCGCAGGTACGAGAGTTGTGACCCGAGCCGCCACACTTGGAGCACACGCGAACCGGTTTGCTCGTGGTTTTCGCGGCGGCGAAGAATTCCTTGGGCTCCTTGAAGGACTTCGCGCAATCTTGAAGACCTTCTAGCGACTTTGAAACCGCTTTAGGAGCGCGGGGCGACGGCAAGAGAGCTGCAAGTTTATTTGCTGCGCGAACCTCCGAGGCAGGAGGGGCCGTGGGGCAAGTACGCTTGTTGTGTCCCGAAGCTTTGCAAAGTGAGCAGTGCATGATCGAAGTTTCAGAGAAGATAAGTGATCCAATTGTATGATTTTATTTAAAATAGTTCTTTATTATTATCAAATTTATGAACAATTATACAAAAATTTATCGGTTATAAAGTAATCGCTATAAATTTACGAAAAAAAATTAATATAGGGGTTTTATTGTTTTATTTAACGGGGATGATTTTCATGGGCTTCTTTGAGTTCTGGGGAAAGCCAGATGATATCATCTCCATCACTATTCCACTTCCCTACTTCCTGATGATGAACATTGTAGATTTTCCCTGTTTCTTCTTCTTCGTAATACACAACACCCTCGAAACTTATCTCATCATATGAATTCTCATCCATCTTGAGTTCCTCTTCGTCCGAACCATCATCCTCATCATCTGACATTGGTTGTGTTTCTTCCGAACCATCCTTCTCTTCTTCCTTTTCTTTCAAATATTCTGAATATGCTTTTTGATATGCAGGGCGACCCTTCAAATCACTATAGTCTATACCCAACTTATCAAATAATACTCTGTAATCCGAAACCGTCTTCGGGGAATCTAATGGCTCCAAATGAAGACCACACCCCTTACCATCGTCCGTCTCATCCTCCGAAACTTCCTCAGTATCTGGAGTATTTGCTTGATCTTCAACAACTTTATCAGAAGAAGTTTCAACTGGACTACTATTCGCATCACTATCTACACTACCCGGACTGCTAGGTGGGGTCGCCTCTTCTTTTGATTTTTCGGAAATATACAAAGCAGTCAATTCCTTCTTTTTCATACCGCGGAATGCCGTAACAGCTACCCTAGTCGCCAAATAATCGCGCATCTCACCAACCTTGAGCTTCGGAACAGAAACTGATGTTTTGTCTTTCGGAGATTTACTACGACCCTTCTTTGGACCCCAAGATATCGGATTTCCGACGTCCAAAGTTACATCCGGACGATCCTGGTTGAAACGACCATAAGGTAAATCTTTATCCTCGCCACACTCCTTATGCACCTTCAACAACTGGTTCATGTGTGTCTTACATAAACACCCACCCTCAAATGGATTGCGAGTACACTGGATCGCATAACCATGCTTCTCCAGGCGCGCCTCACACTTCAAAGGATTGAAAGGCAACTTCTCCATCTCCTCATACGAAACATTATCCTTCTTTTGAGCAGAAGAAGGCTTCGGCGCAACCGGCAAGCAAGTCTCTGGAAAATATTGAGAAAAATCCGGATAATCATCGTTGCCATTCACACCCTTGTCGTAACCATCGCGCCACAAACGGCGACAAGCCTCCACAAACTCTACAGAGAAATTTATCGTCTGAGATGACATCTCAAAAACCGAAAAAGAAAAGAAACAAAGGACAAACAAAGATATAGAAAGTATGTAGTGAGTGAGTGAGTGAGTGAGTGAGTGAGTGAACACTATTCAGTAGGTTTTTTTATGAAATAACCCTTGAGACAAATCAAATTTATGAACAATCAAGAAAAGAACAATAAAAGATCTTTATTTAAAAAAATATTACGACAAATTTTCGTATTTTATACCATATTTATTAATATATTTATTTCTATTTCTCTGATAGTCATTTCTTATAATTGATCTAATTATTTTAAATAAGAAAAAAAACCATCTTTCTAACATTAATATTAACCAATTATTATTCGTTTGAATAAATAATTTTAAGATAAAATAAATATAAAGAGTTCTTATGAATATTAAAATATTAAAACGTTTATATTTTACATAATTTTTTAATGAACCGAGCAAAGGAGTAATTAAATAAAGATACATATTTAACTTATATATATATTAAACCTTAAAGTGAATATAATCATATATCATTTGAGGATTTTCTAAAACTTTTCTTCGTTTATTTAAATTTTTATCAAGTAAATTACCAAAAACAATAAATAATTCTTCTAATGCCCTTACATCATTAAGAGCTCTATGACTACCGTTAGTGTTAATATTATATGACTTACATAAAGATACCTGTTTATAATAATCTCTTTTTAAAAGCCGCTTTGCAAATAGTAATGAATCGATCAATACAATATTTTTAAAAGGGATGGTTTTAATATTTAAATTCTTCAGTTCATTAAAAATTCTTTTTAAAAATATAAAATCAAAAGTTTCACCATTATGGGCTACAATATATAATTTATTATCGGATGAACTTTTAATTATTTCTTTTAAGAATTCATTTAATTTAATATAAGCTTCTTTCCAATCATTACCTTTCTCTCTTAATAATTGATTAGTAATATTTGTTAAAGCTGAAATATGTTCTGAAATACATTCATCGCTTTTCGGTTTAACAAGAGTTGAAAAAGATATATTAGTATTCATTTGTTTAACTGCAATTTCAATAATATCATCATGATATGGATTTAAACCACTCGTTTCAAAATCTAAGAAAACAATACTCATATTTGTTATATTTTAAAAAATAAATTTTAAATAATATCAAATTTATTTATATTTACCACATTTTATAGTTACACCTTTAGGTGGTTTAAATCCTCTTTTTTTATAGATACTACTCATACAAACCGGATATTCTAAATAATCTTTTACTTTATGATCATATTTTAATGATTTTACACAACTACAATAATTAATGAATAAAGCTTCATCTAATTGTTTTCTTTCTTTTAGAGATAATTTTTTATGGTGTTGTCTTTTATGAATTAATTCTTTATATTTCTTTTTAGAAACGATGCGTTTTTTAGCATTTTTTAATGAATACTTAGGCCTTTTCTTCTTTGTCTTTTCCTTTTTTACCATAATATATTTATTATATATTTTAAAATCACTTATTATTTTTATAGTTCTTTATCGTTTTCCCATACTTTTGCAAGTTCACGAACCACCAATGAAAGTGGTATACCATATTTCGGAGTTTTTATATTATCATTTTTTTTATCTCCACCTACTTGATTATTTATAATTTTAGCTGATATAGGTTTATGAAGTTTATTAGATGAATATTTACGTTTAAATTTTTTATGTGTCTTTTTTTTCTTCGGCATATAATAATTTAAATATAATAATTAAGGATAAATATATGTCATACCATTTATTAATTTAATAAAACAATGATATTTATCTGGATTTTTATCTGAAATAATAGTAACAATACTTTTTTCAGGAAAACAATAATTTCTTTCACTATGAGGAAATATTAGTGCCGCAAGATTACCTTGTATATCACCATTTATAAAAAAAATATTTATTAAATGATCTTCATTATTAATAAATTTTACATCAATAAAATTTATATCTGTATAAAATGGAATATTATATGGATAATATTTAGATGAATCCATTATTAAAATTATATATATATTTATCTTTCACATCTTATGGGTTTAAGCCATTCAATAAAAATATATTATTAATAAAAAAATATTATTAATATATATATAATATTATAATGGGTGAGGTTATTCCTAATCCTGAATATGGTATGGATGAATATGAACCGATACAGGTAGGAGATAGGTCTAAAAGAATAATGGTAAATGCGGGTGGATTTGCTATTTATGATGCTTCTAGATATCCTGAACTCTTGGAAGAAATATTTAATTTTATGATAAATAATTTTGATTATTATAATGAGTTCCCCTTGCCAGACGAAAATTATGATGCGTATCTTTACAACGGTCCTAACCCTAGAACGCTAGCAATTTTTAAAGGGCCTCCGGTCGATGACGGGCGCGCCCCTCCGACAGCGACAGGAGGCTTGAACGCAATATTTATTAGATATAGAGAATATAGAGAGGGGGCGATGAACGATGGCGGTGGCCGAGCAATGACAGAAGAAGAGATAGCCGCTAGAGAGGGGGGCGGTGGTCGAGCCATGACAGGCGAAGAGATTGACCCCACAGCAGGAGAAGCAAAAGCTGGACCTGGTTCGGAATCTTCTGAAGAGGAAGAAGATGATTGTGCCATATGCACTGAAAGTTTGGGAGAAGGTATGACTTTTGAACTACCAGAATGTCAACATTCGTTTCATGTGAAATGTATCCGAAGAATGATTGAGGCTACCCCCCCACACACGAAGTGTCCCTTGTGTAGGAAACCTTTTAACATATCAGAAGTATTAAATTCATTACAGGATGTTCCGAATATCAAGGATAGACGCCTTAAAGAACGCGTGGATAAGAAATGTTTAGAAACTTTAGAAGCTGTCGTTACAGAGTTTAAAAGAATGATAAGAAGGATAACAAGACAAAAATTAGATAACAATATATTATATTTTTGTTATCCGTTAGGAAGATTATTACCATCTTCCGAAAGAACCAGAGTTAGACACTTCACATCAGGTGTTTCACCATATTTTATTCAAAAATTATTAAAAGGGTTTTTAGACGAATTCGTGGAATATCGTAATCAAGCCATGATACGGTATTTACTTATGTTTTGTTTACAAAGAGGCAACATAAGTAAAGAAATTTACTCTGCTCACTATGAATATTTAAATGAATTTTTACCTGATTGGAGCGTTGATTTTGAATTTAAAATGAAGGCGAAAGATTTACTTCGGCCACGGCGGCCAGCAGTAGAACATTTTAGAATTTCTGGCGTCAACGGTTACCACGAAACAGAACACCCATGGATAATTTATAGAGAAATACCATCTGAATTAACTGATGATGATTTTAAAAAAGGAATAATAAATGAAATAAAAAGATTAAGAATCCTTAAAGAATTAATTGATGATAGAGGAAAATATGAAGGAGGCGGCGATTACTTATATGAACGTTATGGACGACGTTTAAAAAGCCGATCGGATGAATTATATAAATTAATTTATGCATTTAGTGCCAGGGGCTTCAATCCAAGGCGTGATTGGTTTGGTGACAATGATTTTACAAAAGCTTGTAAAGCTTTTTTAGAAGAATTTGAAGATGACCACCGAAGTTTATTGAGCGTATTAAAAAGGAAGAGTGACTATGAAAAACAAAAATACTTTGTTAAACTAGATGTTGGACCAGTAGAGTGGCGTGCCGCGGGAGATTTAGAAGCAATCGAGCGGGAAGCGTATGTAACTATGCAAAGAAGATTAGGAGAATTTAACCAACCTACACCTTCGCGTTGGGCTCGCTGCTGTACTACTCCAACTGGTGGAGCAACAGGAGCAGCAGGAGCCGTGGAGGCTGTGATGGAAGGAGATGAAGTAAACGAAAGCAGGGAGGTTTTAGGAGCAGGAGCAGTGGAGGCTGTGATGGAAGGAGATAGAGTAAACGTAAGCAGTGAGGTGTTAGGAGATGGAGTAAACCAGAGCAGGGAGGTGTTAGGGGGTGGTCTACGCCATAATAGATACGGAAATATTCTCATACCGGGAACCGCTTCGCTTAAAACTACAAAGAAAATAAATAAACGTAAACATAAACAAACAAAACATAAGAGAACAAAAAATAGAACAAAAAATAGACCAAAACATAAGAGAACAAAAAATAGAACAAAACATAAGAGAACAAAAAATAGAACAAAAAATAGACCAAAACATAAGAGAACAAAAAATAGAACAAAAAATAGAACAAAAAATAGACCAAAACATAAGAGAACAAAAACTAGAAGATAACAAAACATAAGAGAATAAAATAATTATTAATTTTTATCTTTTATCTTTCACATTTTATGGGTTTAAGCCATTCAATAAAAAACAAAATATTATATATATTAATAATATTATAATGGAGGGAGTTGAGGTTATTCCTAATCCCGAACATGTTATGGATGAATATGAACCGATACAGTTAGACGGTAGTTATGGTTCGCTGGGAATGATGGTAAATGCGGATGGATTTGCTATTTATAATGCTTCTAAATATCCTGAACTCATGAAAGATATATTTGATTTTATGATAAATAATTTTGATTATTATAATTCGTTCCCCTTGCCAGACGAAAATTATGATGTGCCTCTTTACAACGATCCTAACCCTAGAACGCTAGCCATTTTTAAAGGACCTCCGGTCGATGACGAGAGTGCCCCTCCGACAGCGACAGGAGGCTTGAACGCAATATTTAGTAGATATAGAGAATATAGAGAGGGGGCGATGAACACTGGCGGTGGCCGAGCAATGACAGAAGAAGAGATAGCCGCTAGAGAGGGGGGCGGTGGCCGAGACAAGACAGACGAAGAGATTGACCCCGCAGCAGGAGAAGCAAAAGCTGGACCTGGTTCGGAATCTTCTGAAGAGGAAGAGGCAGATTGTGCCATATGCATGGAAAGTTTGAGAGAAGGTATGACTTTTGAACTACCAGTATGTTCACATTCGTTTCATGTGAAATGTATCCGAAATATGATTAAAGCTACCTCTAGAGATAAATGTCCCTTGTGTAGGCATCCTTTTGACAAATCAAAGGTATCAAAATTATTAGACCGAAAGGAAAAGGGATCTGGAGGTTCTGAGGATACATGGCTACAGGGTGCGACTATCAAAGCTAGAATCATTAGAGGATTCTTGGATAAGGAATATTTAGATGATACCGTTACAGGATTTAAAAGAATGATAAGAAGGATAACAAGACAAAAATTAGATAACAATATATTATATTTTTGTTATCCGTTAGGAACGTTATTACCATCTTCCGAAAGAACCAGAGTTAGACACTTCACATCAGGTGTTTCACCATATTTTATTCAAAAATTATTAAAAGGGTTTTTAGACGAATTCGTGGAATATCGTAATCAAGCCATGATACGGTATTTACTTATGTTTTGTTTACAAAGAGGCAACATAAGTAAAGAAATTTACTCTACTCGCGATGAATATTTAAATGAATTTATACCAGTTAGGGACATTGATTTTAAATTTAAAATGAAGGCGAAAGAGTTATACTACGGGCCTATCAATCGTTTCCAGATAAGAGAAAGAGAAGGAGAAGCAGTAGAACATTTTAGAACTTCTGGAGTCGCGCTCCACGAATATTCGCCCTGGAGGAGACTGGGACCCCCATGGATAATTTATAGAGACAGACCATCGGAATTAACAGATGATGATTTTAAAAAAGGAATAATAAATGAAATAAAAAGATTAAGAATCCTTAAAGAATTAATTGATGATAAAAGAGAATATGAAAGAGGCCCCGCTAGCGAGCTCGCGTGTGAACGTTATGAACGACGTTTAAAAATCCGATCGAATGAATTACATAACTTAATTTATGAATTTAGTACCTGGAGCGGAAATCCAAGGCGTGATTGGTTTGGTGAAAATGATTTTACAAAAGTTTGTAAAGCTTTTTTAGAAGAATTTGAAGAAGACCCCCAAAAATGGCGCATATTAAAAGAGAAGAGTGACTATGAAAAAAAGAAATACTTTGTTAAACTAAATGTTGGACCAGTAGAGTGGCGCGCCGCGGGAGATTTAGAAGCAATCGAGCAGGAAGCGTATGAAGCTATGCAAAGCAGATTAGGAGAATTTAATCAACCTACATCTCAACCTACATCTTCGCGTTGGGCTCGCTGCTGTACTACTCCAACTGGTGGAGCAGCAGGAGCAGCAGGAGCCGTGGAGGCTGTGATGGAAGGAGATGAAGTAAACGAAAGCAGGGTGGTGTTAGGAGCAGGAGCAGTGGAGGCTGTGATGGAAGGAGATGGAGTAAACGTAAGCAGTGAGGTGTTAGGAGATGGAGTAAACCAGAGCAGTGAGGTGTTAAGCGGCGGTCTACGCCATAATAGATACGGAAATATTCTCATACCGGGAACCGCTTCGCTTAAAACTACAAAGAAAAAAATTAAACGTAAACATAAACATAAACGAACAAAACATAAGAGAACAAAAAATAGAACAAAAAATAGAACAAAACATAAGAGAACAAAAAAAAGAACAAAAAATAGAACAAAACATAAGAGAACAAAAAAAAGAACAAAAAAGAGAACAAAACATAAGAGAATAAAATAATTATTAATTTTTTATCTTTTATCTTTCACATCTTATGGGTTTAAGCCATTCAATAATATCTTCATCTTCATCTAATTGTGTTAATTCATATTTATCCGTTCTAATCTTATCAATCCATAATCGTTTACCCTTTTTAAATTTAATATATAAATTATAAACCACCGAATTACTATGACTTCTAAATATTGATTTATAAAAATTTAAATCTTCTTTTGTTGAATTTAACTCATGTTGTAATCTATCATTTTCTTCATTTAATTTATCAATAATTTTAATCATTGAAGGGTATTCATTATAATAATCTACGATCGATGGTTCCATTTTATTCAATTTGATTTATTTAATCAATTATGAAATTAATAAATCAAATTTAAAGAAATTATCATATTAAAGAAATATATATATTATGTCTTTCTTTGGCGATTTGTGTTTTTTAGTGAATAGTTTAATGGATACTATTTATGAAAGAGAAATGTTAATGAATCAAAAATCTATTTTTAGTTAACTAAATAATAGTTAGATAATATTTTAATGATATTTATAATTCTATTTATTAAAATAAAAATATTAATTTATTAGGAAAGTTATAAATGGTTCAGAATAATATTAAGTGGAATTTAAATTCTGAAAAATGTTTTGAAATAATTCATTTAACCATAATAGATATTTTAACTGAAAGTAAAAATTATACTAAAAATATTAATGATCTAATTCAATTATTAAATTCTAGAACAAAAATATATAAATTACATAACTCAAAAAAATATAATTCATTTAGTAAATATATAAAATTAGAGTATAATGGTTTTTTAAAATTTATAGAAAATTATAATTTTTATGGTGTAATAAAATGTAATAAAAATATTAATATAAAATTATATAAAAACTTAGTAAATCTCGACGATTTAAAAAATAGTGGAAAAAGATTAACAAAAGATAGTGAATGGATATTTATCGATGAATTAGGTGAAGAATTATAATTAGTAAATAATCTTATATAATTATATAATTATATATTAAATATATGTTTCATTTAGATAGAAATTTATTTACAGCAATTCTGATTTATTTAGGAAGTTGTTATGCATTATATAATTTTAAGCATAAAAAAATGTTTAATGAAGAGGGTAATTTTAGATCTTTTGGCTTATCAAAAGATGAGACAGTATTTCCTTATTGGTTAATAACAACATTAATTGGATTAAGTAGTTATTATTTTTTAATAATAAAAGGTGATGATTTATTATAATATTTATGTTAAATAAATTTATATTTTTTGTATTAATTTTTATATGAATACTAAACCTAAATTAGTAGATCCTAATTGGTTTATGAAACCAAAACCTAAAATAAAAAAAATAATACCAAATAATACTGATAATTCATTATTAATTAATATTATAGGATTATGTATTCTTGTAATAGGAGGATTATGTATTTATCAAAGATATCAAGAAAGAGAAAATAAAGAATTATTTACTAAAAATAAAATAATAGAACTAAATGAATATATAAAAACAAAAATTAAATAGAAATACAATTAGCGTATAAAAAAAATCTATACTATAATATATAAATATGGCTCGTATAAAAAAGAATAATAGAACAAAAAATTTTAGAAATAAAAAAGGTCGTAAAACAAAACGTAGAACTCGTAGAACCCGTAGAAATAGACATAGGGGCGGTAAATCTATTAAAGAACATTGGCATTCCACTAGAGATAAAATTAGAGGTTCTTTTCATAAATTAAGAGAAAGATTTAGAGGAAATGGAAATCAACCTGTATCTTCTCAAGATGAAATAAACAGATTAAGAGGTGAAATGAGAACAAATACTAGTAATGGTATATCTAACATATTTGAAAATATGGGAAGAAAAGCTGATGAAAGAACTAAAAAATTAAGAAAGGTTAATGAGAGTAGTCAGAGAATGATGAATGGAGCTAGTGATTTTCTAGCCTCAGCAAGAAAATTAAGTGGAGAATGATGAATGGAGCCAGTGATTTCTAGCCTCAGCAAAAAAAATAAGGGAAGAAATAGAACAAAGAGAACATATGTCTTAAAAATAATAATATTAATTTTAAGTTTTTAAATTTAGGTTTCTTTATAATATTTTAAAGAATATTTAATAATATTATAAATATATAATGAGTGAAGAATATGAAAAACTATTCACTAAATTTTATAGTGATTTTTTTAAGTTTAAAAATGGTAAAC
>Ga0181596_10005627_pt1 | contig 10940 bp, 8 predicted proteins | sample 041ome_6_FD_148655 | JGI IMG/M metagenome (GOLD analysis project Ga0181596, IMG submission 148655) | Coastal salt marsh microbial communities from the Groves Creek Marsh, Skidaway Island, Georgia - 041402US metaG (spades assembly) | ecosystem: Environmental > Aquatic > Marine > Intertidal zone >... | reverse complement strand
ATGAAGTACTGCCCCCGTCGCTTTATCGAACGCGCGCAGGAGGTTGCGGCCGTTATCCACTTGCGCCACAAAAAGCAGCGTTTTCGTGAGGAGCGGACCAGTCCTGCTGGGGCCACCGACCGGCCCAGGATCCAAAATACCCATGTCTATAATCTTTTGCCGAATACCCTCGCCATGCGGGATCATCCATTCTTGCTCGCCGCTATTAAGGTTTGTAGCGACAATACGGCCATAGGGTGGTTTTGTAAGCGGAAGGCCTTGCGGACCGCCAACATTCATTGCGCCGCCACGAACGTAGCGCAGATTTGATTTTTCAGGATCTGCTTCTTGCAACTGGACGACAATCGGTATCGTGGCGCTAGGTATGTAGAAAAGCCCGCTATCGGGGTCGAATGCGGCGCCGGTCCACCAGCCGCCACCACCCCAGCCTGGTATATTAATAGTCCCCCTCAGCGAAGGCGGCGTGAACAGTGGCCCTGAGTCGAATTGCTCTATGAGTTGTTCTGCTTCGCGACGTAACTCAGGGGTAAAGTTGACGAGTGTGTCATCAGAGAGGCCCTGTAGTTCAAACGCAGGCGGCTTAGTTGGAATGGGCTGAGTTAAAGAAAGCTTTTCACCAGGCACGTTGCTCTGCGGCACAGGGGTTTCGATAATAGGCCATACGGGGTCGCCAGTGACGCGATCGAATACATAGGTGAATCCCTGCTTTGAGATTTGAGCAACCGCTTTGATTTTTTTACCTTCTACGGTCAGGTCGACAAGCGTTGGCGCAGCAGGGAGATCGTAATCCCAGACGCCATGATGCACCATCTGGAAATGCCACAAGCGCTTGCCAGTTTTGGCCTCCACAGCGACTAAGCTTTCTGCAAATAGGTTATCGCCATGGCGCAAACCGCCGTACCAGTCATTCGTCGGGGTGCCAATGGGTAGATACACAATGCCTAGTTCGTCGTCGGCGCTCATAATGGTCCATGAATTGGTATTACCGGTGTATTCCCATGATCCGTTTTCCCAAGTCTCGTTGCCAAACGCACCTGCCTGAGGAATCGTCTCAAACATCCACACAATGTCACCTGTGCGAGGATCAAACCCTCTCACGTTGCCAGGCGGCATTTCCTTTGTGGTTGGTCCGTCATTGATTATGGAATTAACGACAACTATATCGTTGGTCACGAGTGGCGGCGAGACGACGCCATATTGGCGCTTATCTATTTCACGCCCAAGACCCAAGGACAAATCAATCTTGCCCCCGTCGCCGAAACTGCTGTCGGGTAAGCCTGTCACGGCGTCGATAGACCACAGATTAGCATCGTTGGTTGCGAAGAAGATGCGCTGTTTGTCTTCGCTCGACCAGTAACCGACTCCGCGCGAGTTGTAACCTAGATTTGCTGGCCTACCACTAGACCAAGCCTCAGTGTCAAAAATCCATTTTTCCTCGCCCGACGCCGCATCAAGCGCGACGACTCGCCCGAATGAGCTAGGCACATACATGACACCCTCTATCACAATAGGTGTCGCCTTAAAGCCTGCCGGCACTGCCCTGTAGTTTTGTTGCGCAATATTATCGGCAACAGTGGCATTATCTGGGCTCTCCCAAGACCATGCCGGAACCAAGTCGGCGACGTTTGAGGCGTTAACCTGATCTAGTGTCGAGTATTTTTGTGATCCGTTGTCACCGCCATAGCTCGGCCAATCGGCAGAAAAGGCGCTGCCAGCGACGCTAGCACCGAGGCAAACAACTAAAGGGGCAAGCAGTAATGGGAATTTCATGGACTGTCCTTGGTGTGTCGAGAAAAACTATCTCGATACTACCTTAGGAATCCATTGGGGGGAATGAAGCTGGAAAATCTGACTTTTCAGTTTGTTTCAGGGGCATTAAAATTTGGCGGTGAGAGAGGGATTCGAACCCTCGAAGCCTTTCGACTTACACACTTTCCAGGCGTGCTCCTTCAGCCACTCGGACACCTCACCGGGGTAAAACTTACGGCGCGCACTCTAGCTTAGGGCCACCTAGATTACAAGGCGGCAAACATCCATAGGGCGCTTGTGTTTTATTGCCTGACATCACGCGCGAGCCTATCGGCGTGCGTAATTGCTTCGCTTGCGCGATAGACGTTGATGTCTAAACCGCCACGTCGCAGATAATTCATCGAAACTTGCAGTGAGTCAGGGCGACAGTGATTGCTCAAAGCAACGAATATTCGCTCAGCGCATTCTTCATGGTATCCCTGGTGCTCCCGGAACGAGCAAAGATAACTCAGCAGGCTCGCGCCTTCGATCTCGATGCCAGTGACTTTAATTTCAAGACTCGCCCAATCGGGTTGATTGGTGACTGGGCAATTGGAGCGAAAGAGATCGCTGGTGTAACGCGTCTCCTTATTAGCATGTACCGCGTTCGGCGCCTTATCGATGCGAATAAATTCAATGACAGATGCGTCGAGCGGCGCGACATTATCAATTAAGGGCAACCGATCTAAAGCGATCACTGTCCTATTGTCCTGCAGCCGGGGTGCGAAATTTTTCGCCATTAGTGCACGATACTCGCCGAGCGAGTGCACAAGCACATTCACAACATTACCGCTCGCCTGTTCGAGATCTGCTTTGATCGTAGAGGCTAGCAACTCAGTCGACGCCATTCTCTCGTGATTAAACGAATTCAGATAAAGCTTAAGAGATTTCGACTCAACTATGGCAGGAGAACGGCAATCAAAAAACAATTCAGCGACAGCGACACTGGGTTTTCCACTCGAATCCAGCCAAGATAATTCGAAAGCCTGCCAGTGATCGAAGCCGAACATGGCTAGCTGTGGCGGAAACCCAATGGCTTCCCGAGCAGGTGCTCGAGGTATCGGGAACAAAATTTCAGGCGCATACGCTGCGGGGCTCGCCAGCGTTTCGCCAAGCGGGTTGGTAGCCGACTTAGAATCATGCACCATAATTCTAGCTCCTTAACCCAGTGCCGCGGTTTAGCAGCCAAAGACAGCTGCCAAACAACACCACGCTAAAGAGAATTAGAATAAAAAACGCCGCCCCAATAGGCACATCTGAGACGCCTAAAAATCCATAGCGAAACGTGTTGACCATGTAAAAAATAGGATTCAACGCAGACACCGATTGCCAAAATGGTGGCAATAAAGCCGATGAATAAAATACACCGCCCAGATAAATTAATGGCGTAAGTACAAAGGTTGGGATAATCGAGATGTCATCGAAGCTGTTCGCAAAAAGCGCGTTAATAAAGCCTGCAAGTGAAAACACAGTGGCCGTCAGCAAGATCACCGTAATTGTAATCAGCGGATGCTGAATCTGGAGGTCAACAAAAAACAGCGCCATACCAGTGACGATAGCGCCAACTAACAATCCTCGCACCATACCTCCCACGATAAAACCGCAAAGAATGATCGAATTGGGTACCGGCGAGACGAGCACCTCTTCGACACTGCGCTGAAATTTGTGACTAAAGAATGAGGAGACAACATTCGAATAGGAGTTCTGAATTACCGCCATCATGATCAGGCCTGGAATAATGAATTCCATGTAATCGAAGCCGCCCATATCTCCAATGCGGCTACCGACCAAATTGCCGAAAATCACGAAGTAGAGCGAGATAGTAATTGCGGGCGGCACTAGGGTTTGTAGCCAGATCCGTGTAAATCTTCGTACTTCTTTAATAACAATGGTTTCGAACGCAATGTATTTGTGATTCTTAAACATCTGCCGGCTCTCCTCGTGCATTGTCCAATCGACTCAAAAACAACTGCTCCAAGCGATTGCTTTTGCTGCGTAGCGCACTGACTTCGATGCCGCGATCCAGAAAGAGCTTGAACAATCCGCTCATGGTCAGTGTCGCCGCCACTGTGATTTCGAATGAGTGCGCATCGATTAGCGTTGCACTCACCGGCGCGTCACCCCAATTCGGCAAAGACTCGATTGGCGTTGCAAGTTCGACGATGTAAGTTTGTTTATCTAAAGCCTTGAGCAAAGCACGCATACTGGTGTTTTCTACAATGCGCCCGTGGTCGATGATAGCGATATTGCGGCAAAGCTGCTCGGCTTCTTCGAGATAATGAGTCGTAAGAATGATAGTAGTACCCGATTCGTTTAACTCAGTTAAAAACTCCCACATCGAGCGTCTAAGCTCGATATCTACACCTGCGGTGGGCTCGTCTAAGATAAGAAGTTTAGGCTCGTGAACGAGGGCGCGCGCAATCATCAGGCGTCGTTTCATACCGCCGGATAGGGTCCTTGAGCGGTCGTTACGCTTATCCCAGAGGTCTAACTTGCGCAGGTATTTTTCACAACGCTCTGCAGCTAGTGAGCGCGGCATGCCGTAGTAACCTGCCTGCGTCATCACGATATCCTTGACGCGCTCGAACTGACTAAAATTGATCTCTTGAGGTACAACGCCAAGGTCTAATTTGGTTTCGTAAACATGTGAGTCGACGTTTTTGCCGAAAATCTCAACGATACCGCCAGATTTTTTCACTAAGGTAGACAGCACACCAATGGTCGTTGATTTGCCCGCTCCGTTAGGGCCGAGTAGCGCGAAAAAGTCGCCCTGCTCTACCTCTAGACTAATTCCTTTGAGCGCTTCGAATCCATTGGCGTAGGTTTTTGTCAGATCTTTGATCGCGATTGCAGTGGTCATGCTGAGTGAGCCCCTTCGAAAAGTCAGTTTCCCATTTTCCGGTTCCGCAACGAAAAAAGCCCAGCATAGCTGGGCTTTTCGAAATTGGCGTCCCCTAGGGGTTTCGAACCCCTGTTGCCTGGATGAAAACCAGGTGTCCTAGGCCTCTAGACGAAGGGGACAATCTGTATGGCTAGGTGCGCCAAATCAGAACGAGCGGAATTCTAGGGAGCTAGAGCTTTGTAGTCAAGCCTCATCTGCAAAAAAAAGCCAAAAGAAAGCCAGAACCGAGATAATTAGGACGTCTTGACGCGTATATCTGTCTATGACAATGTAGCGGGAGGCGGTCATATCCGCCGCCGCAAATGACTTAGTGAAGGCCTTAGATAAAAATAGCTACCACGTATCCCAAAGCTGCCGACAAAAAGAATCTGGAGGGTTATTAATCTAACTCACTCAACAGAAAGTCTAAGGGCATTGACGCTAGGAACTCTGCATGAACAAGAATCACGACGCAAGCGACGGTATCGATGACGCGCTGATCGCAGAAGCGACCGCGCAGCTGAATCAAGAAATCAAGGTCCTCGACACTTGGTTAGCAGAGCTTGCGCATGCGGCAACCTCCGACGAGGAATCGATGGCCGCATACCAATCCTATACCGACATGCGTGCTAGCCGTTGTGAAATGCTTTCCTCACTTGCCAACCAGATTAAGGGCGACGGACAAAGCGCTTAGCAATCTACTCCGCAGGAACCTAACCACAGCACGCTATCGGCAGACGCCTGCCGCCCTTCCAAGGATATTGTCAATAATTATGCTCAGTTCAACTCAACTCAACACTATGTTTCAACTCCAAGCCGGAATGAATTTCCGTGTTGACCCCAACTGGACAGAAGCAAAATATCCCTACCTTCGCGCGGTGGTTATCGAAGCCGCAGAGGCAATAGAGCACCATGGGTGGAAATGGTGGAAGCAGCAGCATTGCGATCTTAGTCAGCTGCAGATGGAGTTGGTTGATATCTGGCATTTTCTATTGTCGGAAATTTTGCTGAGAAATGGCGGCGATGAAGAAAAAGCGAGAACTTATCTCGAAACGACCTATGCGCGGCAGAGCGCAGCCGACGCGCTGAATTTCGATGGGCAAGAGTACGCTTTAGGCGAGTTCGATTTACTTGAATTACTCCAAACCTTTATCGGTACGTCTGCTGCAGGTAGGATAGAATTGGGCTTGTTTGCTGCGATAATGCGTGGTTGCTCGCTCGATTGGCATGAGCTTTATAAGCAATATGTGAGCAAGAACGTGCTTAATTTCTTTCGTCAAGACCATGGGTATCAAGACGGAACCTACAAAAAAATGTGGAATGGGCGCGAAGATAACGAAGTGCTAGTCGAGGTGATGGCGACACTGGATGCCGCGTCCCCGGCCTTTAAAGACAGCCTCTACGGTTTACTAGAGGCTGCTTATAATCATTAAAATCAGCGCGTTATGAGAATTACTTAAAGTAAGCGTTCTCGCGCTGAGAATGATCAGTCACGTCACGCACCTCTTTCAACTGAGGTATCTGTTGCAGCAGCGTCTTCTCGACCCCTTCCTTAAGTGTCACATCGACCATACCGCAACCCTGGCATCCGCCGCCGAAGCGCAATACCGCAATGTTCTCGTCATAGAGCTCCTCGAGCGTCACATTACCGCCATGCGCCGCGAGCCCAGGATTAATCTCGTTATAGAGAACGTAGTTAATGCGATCTGGGAGCGAACTTTCGTCGGTTATCTTTGGTAGCCGGGAATTAGGCGCTTTAATTGTAAGCTGCCCGCCCATCGCATCCTTCGAATAATCCACCACCGCCTCTTCGAGGAATGGGATGCTAGGTTCGTCGATATAGGCCTTGAAGCCTTCGCACTGCTGAATTGAGTCTTCTTCTTTTTCTTCGCCAGGCCGGCAGAAAGAGATACACGTCTCCGCTTTCGGCGTCCCTGCATCGAGAATGAAAACACGGACCGACACTCCCTCGGTGTCTTGTTTTTTAAGCAGTTCAGCCAGATAGGCCTGAGCGGGTGCGGTTATCGTAATCAAATTGGTGCTCATACTGATCTTTACTCCTTAATTATGAGTTTAAGTCTACTGTAAACAGGTTAGAAAAAGAATAACCAAGTATATTACTTGGTTATAGTGCTATGCCCTCATCAAAGTACTTTGGTAGAATAAATAACCCTCTAGTTAGCCTAGATACTTACCCCTTATAACTGTTTAACGGGCTAGAAATAGCCCAAAGGCACCGGCATGACAGAACAACTTACCCGTACTCAACGAGTAGCCGCGCTGCGCGCCGCCCTCACCCAGCGCATCCTCATTCTTGATGGCGCTATGGGTACGATGATTCAGGGCTATCAGTTGGTTGAGTCTAATTTCCGCGGAGCGCGATTTGCGACAACATCGCAACTTTTGGCGGGAAACAACGATCTTCTTACACTCACAGCTCCCGAAATCATCACAGAGATACACGCGTCTTATCTCGCAGCGGGTGCAGATATCGTTGAAACCAACACGTTTAATTCGACACGCGCATCACAGGCAGACTACGGACTCGAAGAGCTTGCTTATGAGCTAAACGAAGAAGCAGCGAAACTGGCACGCGCTGCGTGCGATGCGGCGACCCAGAACACGCCAAACAAGCCCCGCTTTGTCGCTGGCATTATTGGTCCAACCAGCAAGACCGCTTCGCTCTCGCCTGATGTAAATGATCCAGGGTTCAGAAACACAAGTTTCGACGAGCTGGTTGACGATTACAGCAACTCTGCGCGAGGCTTAATTGCCGGCGGCGCCGATATCCTTATGATCGAAACTGCATTCGACACATTGAATGCCAAAGCTGGGATTTTTGCAGCCCATCGCGTGCTAGATGAACTTGAGCTCGATCTCCCGATCATGATTTCGGGAACGATTACTGACGCAAGCGGACGCACTCTGTCGGGGCAAACTGTGGAGGCATTTTTAAACTCCGTCGCTCACGCTAAGCCTCTTTCTGTCGGCTTCAACTGCGCACTCGGCGCAGAACAATTACGTCCGCATATCGCTGAAACTTCGAGCCTAGCCGAATGCTATGTCTCTGCCCATCCTAATGCCGGTCTGCCAAATGAATTTGGTGAATACGATCAAAGCCCCGAAGAAATGGCCTCTATCATCAAAGAGTTCGCCAGCAGCGGCTTTTTAAATGTTGTAGGTGGCTGCTGTGGCACGTCACCCGAACACATCGCAGCTATGGCAGAGGCGATTCAAGGAATCCCCCCCCGTAAAATACCGACGATCAAGCCTGCCTGCAGGCTTAGCGGATTAGAGGCATTCAACATCAAGGCCGACTCCCTTTTTGTCAACGTCGGCGAGCGCACTAATGTCACTGGGTCGGCACGCTTCGCGCGACTTATTCGAGAAGAAAATTACGATGAAGCGCTTGAGGTAGCCCGAGAGCAAGTAGCCGCCGGCGCGCAGATTATCGACATCAATATGGATGAAGGCATGCTCGATTCCGAGGCGGCTATGGTGCGCTTCCTTAAGTTAGTGGCTGCCGAACCCGAGATTTGCCGCGTGCCGATTATGGTCGACTCCTCGAAATGGCAAATTATTGAAGAAGGCCTGAAATGTATACAAGGTAAAGCCATCGTCAACTCCATTAGCTTGAAGGAAGGCGATGCCGAGTTTATCGAAAAGGCAAAACTCTGCCTCGCCTATGGCGCCGCAGTCGTGGTCATGGCATTCGATGAAGACGGTCAGGCGGATTCATTGGCGCGCAAAAAACAAATTTGCAAACGCAGCTATGACATTTTAATTAGCATAGGATTCCAAGCCGAAGACATAATCTTCGATCCGAATATATTTGCTATTGCCACCGGTATCGATGAGCACAACAACTATGCGGTCGACTTTATCGAAGCCTGCAAATACATTAAAGCAGAGCTCCCTGGCGCCCTAATTTCAGGTGGGGTGAGTAATGTCTCCTTCTCTTTTCGCGGCAATAATCTCGTGCGCGAAGCCATCCACTCAGTCTTTCTCTTTCACGCGATCAAAGCAGGCCTGACGATGGGCATCGTTAATGCCGGCCAGCTAGCCGTCTATGACGATATTCCTGTCGACCTGAAAAAGGCCGTAGAAGACGTAGTGCTTAATCGAACAGCGGATGGCACAGAACAATTAATGACAGTCGCTCAGAACTACAGCGGTACTGGCGGCATCATCGCTACCGAAGACCTGGCTTGGCGAGAGCAGAACGTGGAGAAACGTTTAGCCTATGCGCTGGTTAAAGGCATTACTAAATTTATCGAAGAAGACACCGAGCAAGCGCGACTGAACGCCGAACGTCCGATTCATGTCATCGAAGGCCCTCTCATGGATGGCATGAACGAGGTTGGCGACCTCTTCGGCAGCGGCAAAATGTTTTTGCCGCAAGTGGTTAAAAGCGCGCGCGTAATGAAACAAGCGGTGGCTTACCTCCTGCCTTATATCGAAGCCGAAAAACAAGGTGGTGAGGTCAAAGCAAAGGGCAAAATACTTCTCGCAACGGTGAAGGGAGATGTACACGACATCGGTAAGAATATCGTTGGTGTTGTTCTAGCATGCAACAATTACGAGATTATCGATCTCGGCGTTATGGTACCCGCTGATAAAATCCTCAAGACAGCGATCGAAGAGAATGTGGACATCATCGGCTTGAGTGGTCTCATCACGCCTTCGCTCGATGAAATGGTCCATGTTGCCTCTGAAATGCAGAGACTCGATTTTAACGTACCGTTACTGATCGGAGGGGCCACTACCTCGAAAGCGCACACCGCAGTAAAAATCGAGCAGCATTACAAAAACGATGCGACGGTCTATGTCTCTGACGCATCAAGGAGTGTCAACGTTGTCAGTACACTCCTGAACGAGGCCAATAAGCCCAATTTTGCCAACGATCTTCGTAACGAATACGCAATGATCCGTGAACGCACTGCTAACCGAAAGAGTAAGCGGGAGCTCGTTGATTACCGCGCTGCAAACCGTGCGAGCCTGAAGCTCGATTGGGATAGCTACACGCCTCCAACGCCTGCGTTTACTGGCACAAAAGTTCTCGAAGATTACCCTCTTGAGAAACTCATCGACTACATCGATTGGACACCGTTTTTCATTACTTGGAGTCTCGCAGGTAAATACCCTGCAATTTTAAGCGACGAAAAAGTTGGCGCTGCTGCACGGGACTTGTTTAAAGACGCACAAGAAATGTTAACTGAAATTGTGCAACACAAACTGATCACAGCACGAGCTGTCTTTGGTTTTTGGGAAGGCAACAGTGTCGGCAATGATGTACACCTGGGCGCCTCCGCAGATAATAAAAATATTCATTTTTTGCGTCAGCAAATGCCTAAGCAGGACGATCAACCTCACCTTTGTCTAGCGGACTTTGTCGCGCCCAAAGAATCGGGTAAATCTGACTACCTAGGTGGTTTCGCAGTCACCGCTGGCATAGGCGCCGAAGCGCTCGCAAAGCGTTATCAAGATGACAACAATGATTATGCCTCTCTCATGATCAAAGCCTTAGCCGACCGACTCGCCGAAGCCTTTGCGGAGCATCTTCACGCCCGCGTAAGGGCAGAATATTGGGCCTATGCACCGGACGAGAGCCTGTCCACAGAGGAGCTGATTAGCGAGCGCTATCGAGGCATTCGTCCAGCGCCGGGCTACCCCGCTTGTCCTGAGCATTCTGAGAAAGAGACGCTCTTTTCGCTTCTCGACGCGGAGAAGGAGATTGGCATCGCTCTCACCGATAGCTACGCGATGACGCCAGCTGCAAGTGTAAGCGGATACTATTTTAGCCATCCGGACGCACGCTATTTCTCAGTGGGAAAAATAAGTGGCGAGCAGGTTGAAGACCTTGCATCCAGAAGCAGCAGAGACTTTACACTGCTCAGCCGGCTGCTCGCCCCCAACCTAGATTAACCAACTACCGCACAGGTAGAGGAAAAAGTCGATGTACAGATATGACGGTTATGACGCTACGATGCTCGAAGAACGCGTTATACAATTTAGGGGCCAGACGAATCGCTATCTCGAAGGCAAGCTCACCGATGCCGAATTTCTTCCCCTGCGTTTGCAAAACGGACTCTATGTTCAGCGTTTGGCGCCGATGCTCCGCATCGCTGTTCCCTATGGCATGTTGTCGGCTCGGCAACTGAGAAAGCTCGCTTTTATTTCTTCGCATTACGACAAGGGGTACGGACATTTCACTACTAGGCAAAACATTCAATTCAACTGGCCAGCATTAGAGGATGTCCCCGACCTTCTG
>Ga0181596_10005624_pt1 | contig 10943 bp, 6 predicted proteins | sample 041ome_6_FD_148655 | JGI IMG/M metagenome (GOLD analysis project Ga0181596, IMG submission 148655) | Coastal salt marsh microbial communities from the Groves Creek Marsh, Skidaway Island, Georgia - 041402US metaG (spades assembly) | ecosystem: Environmental > Aquatic > Marine > Intertidal zone >... | reverse complement strand
ATTTCCGAACCCGTCTCGAAAGTGAACGAAACGCAAGCCTGCGAAACGATGATTGCGGGATGCAAAGACGCTCTGTTGCAATACGAAACGAGCATCGAACAAGACGAGGACATGTTATCGATCCAGGACATTTCCGACGAAAAGCTTCTCTCCATTCGCGTCTTGTTGGGCGAAAAAAAAGCGCTCAGAAACACGTTGCGATATTTCGAAACCATTCGCGCCTCTGTCGATCGCTTAGAGTATTACCAAGAGCGACGCTTGAGGCAGTTAAACTTGTTGGACGAGGACGGGAGTTCCACGTACGATCCATTCAACGATTTCATAGCTTAATATAATACTATAATACTCTACTATATTAATAATGATGCAAAAAAAAGAAGTTGTTCAATACGCGAGTTGAACGCGTGACCTTCTCGGTGTAAACGAGATGCTCTAACCACTAAGCTAATCGAACGAGACGATTCTCCTCAATTAGGGTTTACATTACTCTATATACAAAAAACAAAAAAATAAAAATTTGAGCAACAAAGAAAAACAAGACACAAAAAACGCCATTCACAGAAGAGACTCTCTACTAATAATAAACAATGTTGTTGACGAACCCGATCGAGGAGGACGTGTTCGAACGAACCAACGAAAACGAGGACGAGGAGAAAGCGTGCGAAAAAGAACGAGCGAGGAGACGATTAGTATTGGAAGAATCGTCGTCGTCCTATGTGTCGTCTGAGCAGGCAAAAGTGGCGTTTGCTTTTCTCTCAAAATCCAAATCGTCGTCGTCGTTGGGAAGAAACACCGAAGAAGAAGAAGAAAAAGGCATCGAAACGATCGCGTTCTTCTCGAACAGCCGAGTGCCTCTGACGGTGTGCGAGGAGATTTTATCCTCGTTTAAGAGGGAAAACAAAAAGTTTGAGAAGATTGGCCACGTGAAAGTATCAGGCGTGAGCGAACGGAACGACTGTTTGAGCGACGATTTTGATGACGATGATGATTTTGACGACGAGAACACAAAACGAAACGAGACGTTCACGAGAACGTGCGACGTGTATTACCAGAGAGAAACGAAGATCGCTCTCGTGAAGTGTACGTACGACGTTCCCGTGGAAAATGCGACGAGATGGGCGGAAACAGTTTTAAAGAGTCTCTTTCCAGACGACGACGATGAAGGAAGGATGCGTAGTCGTCAAACATCGCCGCTACGAAAGGCGTTCGTCGTCACGTCGTTCGTTTCCTCGTACGCCGACGATACGGACGCGGATGAAAACGGTTTCGGTGATAGCGCTCGTTTTGCCGTGCAATACGTAGGGAACGAGGCGTACACTACTTATTCGAATACAAAAACACGTAAAAATAGCACAAATAAGAAACCTTTATCGGTAGGCCGGGCCGTCGTCGGCGCCGAGGCGGCGTTGTTCAACCGCTTGAACCAGATGGCAAACGACGGCAAAAGCGCCGAGAGGACGAGAACAAAAATAGCCTTGCTCACATGCCCGGACGAGCGTTCGTTTTCGGGAACCGCGGACGATATCATCGACGTTCGCGCTTTGAAAAACATCGTGGATGTTTTACGAGAAGATTTTGACGACGACGAGAATACAGAGGAGAAGGACGAATGGAGCGAGCTCTTACGGTCGGTGGACGAAACCGCGTTGAACGAATGGGCGAGAAAAGGCGGTCGTCATCGTAATCGACACCATCTTCAGCGCGACGCGACGAATTCTTCCATCTCGTTCGTCGCCGACGATAACTTGTTTTCTTAATAATAATAATAATAATAATACTAGTATATATATATATAGTAGAGAGAGGTACTACTAGCGAATGCGAATGAACTTAAATAAACATACATCCGCACACATACTTACACTTGACAAACAACGGGAAGAGAGCGCCGTCAAAAGTCGTCAAAAGTCGAGGACATCACATAATAAAAAAAATGTCATCAACAGCGACGATATTCGCAGCAATGAAGACGACGACGACGATTCAATCCTCTTTTAAACGACCTTGTCGTCCTCGCTCGCTGTTATTATCATCAAAAGGAAGCGAGAAAACTTCTTCCTCCGTCGTCGTCTTCAAAGGTCAAATTCGTCGTCAACATCGGATAATAAAAGGTCGACATTCTGTTCTTCGTTCTTCTTCTTCTTCTTCGTCCTCCTCCTCCTCTTCCGAGGAAAAAAAGAAGACGACGACGATGAAAACGACGACGACGAAAATAATGCTCATCAAGAAAATGATCGTCGCCCCAGCGATGATGTTCGTCTTTTCCGCCACTTTCGGGGGGTTTCTTGGGTTTACTGAAAATGGGTTTTTTGTTCCGTCTGCTGCGTGTGCTGCTGCTTCTCCTTCTGCGACAGGCGAACGGAAAGAACCAACGAACACGGCCGTTCGCGAGTTACGCAAACAGTCGAAAAAAGCGGTGAAATGTTCTTTAGATGTGGCGAAATCGACCATCGATACGATCGATCGGAAAATCAACGAACCGTGGAACTTGGAAGATGTATGGGCGATATTCGCGTTGAGGTTGGTTATAAAACGAAGACGGGAGATGTTTTTATGGTTTGAAAAACAAAGGATGAAAGCGTTCGGAGGAAGAGGAGAGGATTCAAAAAGAGAGAAAGTAATCGAGCAGTTAGAAAGCGCGGACGTTTTGGATTCACCGTATCGAGAAACGTTCGCGCATTGGATTGGGAAACCGCTCGGCGCTTTAATGTTTTTGTGGATCACCGGGTACGTTTTCGACGTGACGTGTGAATTCGTGGACGCGATGTATGTAAATTTTGCGGTTCCCGAGAACGTGGCCGCGGGTTTTGATCGAGGGACGTATATTTTTACCGCTGGGCTTATCGTATCGATGTGGTTATCAAAGTACGGCAGCCAATTGTTGACGAAAATGTTCCCGGATAGTTCGGCGCAAACCGAGGAAGGGAAGAAGTTAATTTTGGTTCGATTTGCCACCATGATCACGTTACTCGCCACGTTTGCGGCTACTCTGGTCACTTTTGGCTTACCTGCCTCGTTTTTATTCTCTTTCGGTGGTCTCGGAGGTTTAGCCTTTGGTTTAGCCGCCAAAGATTTCATCGCGAATTTAATCGGCGGCGTCATCATCGCCGTCACGTCGCCGTTTAGCGAAGGCGATAAGATCGTCTTGTTGGCGTCTGGTGGTAAGTTTAGAGGATCAGATTCACCAAAAATCAGTGAATATAGCGTCGAGAAGATTGGCTGGTACTCGACGTTGTTAATGCCGAGAGATAAGAAACCAACGATCGTACCAAATGGCTTCTTCTTAGGCAACGCGACCATCAACCATTCTCGAGCGACGCATCGATTCGTTCGAGCGGCGTTTGAAATTCGATACGAAGACGTCGGCCAGGCGACTCAAATCAAAGAAGGCATTAATGAATTTTTGGCTAAACATCCACACGTGGATGTTAAGGCTGGATCCAAATCACTGATCACAAACTTAGGCTCGGCAAAGTTGGAGATGGAAGTACGAGCGTTCATCCCGATGGCGGAAGGTGGTGACGCGTATTACGATTTGCGACAAGACGTGTGCCTTGAAGTTTGCCGACTTCTGGAGAAGTACGCACCAAAGAGTGCAGGCACGACTCCCTTGCTTTTGTCGCAAGACGGCTCGTTCGATGGTCGCATTTTATCTTCGTGAAAAACAAATCGCTTTTGCGCTTTTGTGCGTATATAAACGCGGCGTGTTATAACTATTCTTTTTTTGTATGTATTTCCTCTTTAATCATCATTATTTAATCATACGTAGTACTACTTAGTAGTACTCGTTTACAGCATTTTCACAAAGTTCTTTAAAATAATATTACACACACACATACACAGTCACACACGCACTCTATCACTTCTATTTCTTTTCTTCTTCTTTGCTTTTATGTACAGTAATAATCTGTAGTAAAAATTGCTTTCTGCCTTTCGTCTTCCTACACGTCTATGTTTCCGACTTTGGTTAAAAATTGCAAAACTTCGTCGGTATCTCTCAACGAATAACTCGCTTTCGTTTGCTTGGGAACTTTGGTCACCACGATCCCGACGCCGTCGCCTTGCGTCTCGTCGTCGCTGAGTTTCCGTAAAACCTCAAACGCGTCTTCATCCGTCACGTCGTCGCCTAAATACATGGAAATGACATCTTTTCGATCGTTCAATTTCAAAGCTTCCAACAAATAAGACAAAGCTTTCCCTTTATCCCAGTCGACTTTTGGTTTCACTTCCCACACTTTCTTCCCGGAATGTTTCCGCAACTTGTCTTTATTTTGCGCTACGATTTCATCTACCGCTTTTTCCACCTCTGCTTCGTCCTCTTCGTTTTCGCATTGGCGATAATGCGCGCTCACGCAAAACACGTTGGTCTCCACAACCGCGCCTTTTATTGAATCTAACTTTTTCTTCAACGTCTCAAACACGTTCTGCATGACATCCTCTGCCCACAAGCACGGCTTATAATCGATATCTGGCGAGCCTTTCGGACCGGCTATATCTAACCCATGCGATCCCGCGTAATACAACTCGTCCAACTTTACAAAATCGTACACCTTCTCTCTCGCTCGTCCGGAAACGATCGCCGTCGGAAACTTCTTCGCCACCGTTTGCACCGCTCGCCTCGTCTCTTCTGACATGAACGCTTTTTCCGGCTGAGATACAATCGGCGATAACGTCCCGTCGTAATCCAAAAAAACCACCAACTGTTTCCCTTCCGATTTCAGTTGTTTCTTCAATTTCGCGATCAAACTGTTATTCTGATTCGTTCGTTGTTTTTCTTCTTCTTCTCTTCCCTCGATGCCATCGTTCTCGTCATCATCATCATTGAGCAACAAAGCGCTCGGGTGGTGTTTCGTCAACCACTCCTCCTCGGTTTTCCAGTACGTCGGCGTCGTCGCTCGATCGCCCATTTCTTTCAGGGAAAGATCCTCGTACGAGTTTCGATGCGACATTATTTCTTCTTCTTCTTCTTCTTTGTATCTCTTCTGTTTGATTCCGTTTTCTCTTTTAAACTTCTTCAATTCTGTCTATTGGAACGTCCAAATCCAAATCGCGCGCGCTCTTAAGACTTCTTTTTCCTCCTTCTCTCTTTGCGCTCGTTTCAAAAAGAGATCTGTGTTTGTTCTCTTCCGGTGTGGTGACGATCTCGTCGTTTGTGATCGTGTTTTTATATACTCTCGTTGTTTCTCTTGTTGTGTGTAATGCGCGTTCTCTCGCCAAAAGTTGTTTTGTGGCGGAATGTGTTGACGAGCAAACAAACGGCGTCGTGTCGAGCTCTCAGCAAAGTTATAACTGTCTCTTTTCCTCTCTTTTCTTCTCTCCTTTTTCCTCTTTTTTCCTCCTTGTTGTTTGTGAAAAAGCAGTTTCCTCCCTTTTTGTGTTGTTGTTGGCTTCTGTTAAACCCTGATTCAAGAGCACAGAGGGAAAATCAAGATTTGTTGTTCTATTGGATTTTTTGTCACCACGAACCATCTCTTTCTTTTTTGCGAACGAACGAAAAACTACCCAAAACATCAATTCATCATCGGCCCCTTCTTTTCATCGATTCGTCATATATAAACGCACCCAATACACACACTTACAAAATGGCCCTTTCGATGCAATCCGCTTTAGCTGGCAAGCAAATTACCGTAAACAAGGTTTCCTCCAAACGGTACGTGCATTTGATCTTCGCGTGATGGAGTTACGCGTTGAATTACGATTGTCCTTTTTTTTTGTTTTATACAGTACGCTCTTCTTCTTTGGGCGAGATTGAAGAGGGAAAATCGATGATGGCATCCTCCTCTCGATGTTTGTATACTCACACTCACCTCTCTTGTCTTAATGCTCTTCGTCGTCATCAAAACAACACAACAGTTCGGTCAACAAGACGGTCGTCCAAGCGTCCAACTTGTCGGAAAAGCTCTCCAAGGCGGCCGTCACTGCGGCCACCACCGCCGCGTTGTTCGCATCGGTACGTTTCTTTTTTCTTTGCTCTTTTGGTCTCGTTTTACGAAGGGTGGTTTTAAACAACGGGGATAAAAAAACACTTCGCGCTTTTGAAGAAGAAGAAGAAGAGGTTCTCTCTCTCTCTCTCTTCGTCGTCGTTACATCGTGCGCGCGCCTTAAAAGTCTCTCGAGGCACTCCTCCTCCTCTTCCTTTTGAGAGACCACGGGGGAAGAAGAAGAAAAAACGATGAGATGATGAGAGAGATTTGAGCGCGATCCGAGACGAGAGAAGGAAGGAGGGAAAAAGCTTCGGAAAAATCGTATCTCTTCTCGCTTCGCTCTAATCTCAAAATTTTTTTGGCCAAAAAGATCTCAAAAGAAGAGGAGGAGAATTTTTTTTTGAGAGCGTTTTTGGTGTGAAACCAAACAACACAACAATCTGAAAGAAATGTCATTTTTAAAAATAAGAGAACTGACCTTTTTTCCCTTTTTCTCCCTTCTTTCTTCTCAAAACTTGATTTTAAAAACGAAAATATAATACTACTAACAGTCTGCGCAAGCGGTCACGTACGATGAGTTGCAAGGCTTGACGTATTTGCAAGTCAAAGGTACCGGTTTGGCGAACACGTGCCCGGTTGTCGAAAGCGGCTCCGGCCCGAAGGCGTTGAAGGCTGGCGACTACAAGTTTGACAAGTTTTGCGTCGAACCGACTTCGTTTACGGTGAAGGAAGAAAAGGCGGACGGTTCCACCGAGTTTGCCAAGACGAAGTTGATGACTCGTTTGACCTACACTTTGGACGCCATGTCTGGCGACTTCAAGGTTGGCTCTGACGGTTCGGTCAACGTCGTCGAGAAGGACGGCATCGACTACGCGCCGACCACGGTCCAATTGGCTGGGGGCGAACGTGTTCCGTTCTTGTTCACCTTGAAGGAGTTGCAAGCGAAGGGTAACACCTCCCAATTCGGCGGTGACTTCGTTGTCGCTTCGTACAGAGGTTCGTCCTTCCTTGACCCGAAGGGTAGAGGTGGCTCCACTGGTTACGATAACGCCGTCGCGTTGCCGGCCAGATCTGACGCCGATGACTTACAAAAGGAAAACAACAAGAACGTCGCCGCGTTGAAGGGTAGTGCCGTCTTCAACGTCGCGAAGTACGACGAAACTACTGGGGAGATTGCCGGCGTGTTTGAATCCATCCAACCGTCTGACACTGATTTGGGCTCCAAGGCGCCGAAGGATGTCAAGATCACCGGTTTGTGGTACATGCAATTGCAATAAGCGGCGTGTGCGTCTTTTGTAGAAAAAGAAAAACAGAGAGAAAAAATGGAGAGAGAGAGGGTGTGAGAACATTGATTTGAGAGAGTGAGAGAGTGAGAGAACTTAAGCTGAGCGTACGCACAAGTGTGTGGTTTTAATATATAAAATTAAATAGCAATTATATTTACACAACAATCAACAAAACGAGAAGAAGAGGAGACCGAGATGTGCCAACGACGCCATCCCGGCGCCGCTCGATACAGCGCAGAAGAGCAAACTCGTTATTATTATCGTCATACTTTTCTTCTTCTTCTTCTTCTTCTTTCCCTCCGCATGATTGGAATGATATACTAAAATCGTTCCTACCGCGGTGCAAAAAGCAACCCCCGAATCTATCGCAGACCACACCCCGCCCGGTAAGTTCCCATCTTTTACTTTCGTCACGAACGCGGGTAAAAGTAAGAAAGAAGCCCAAACAGAGGCGCAACACGAGTGCACGAGTGTATTTTCATCAGTACTAGTACCAAAAGTGCACTTGAAAACGATCATGTACGCGTGCACGAGCGCCGGAGCGACAGCCGCTAACGCCGCGGAAATCGATACGTGCGTCGACACCGACATTCGTCGCAGAAAATCAAGCTTTGTTGAAGCGGTATTCTTTCTCGATAACGCGAGCATCTTGCAAAAAAGCAGGTGTAAACTCTTAGCCATGCCGTAACCGCAGACTAAAACAACGCTCGTTGCAAAAAGAACGTACATTTCTAATCGTAAAGCTCGCATCTCTTTCGCGCCGATTGCAAAGTTTTCACTCAAAGCCGAGAGCACGTAGAGCGAGGAAAATGCAAGACCCGAAAATGCCATCGACGACGACGGGCCCGACGAGAACAAAACGTGCCAAGATATTGCAGCAGACGCAACGTTCGGTGTTCTCGCGACGAGGATGGGTGCAAACGTGTACCATCCTCGAGTATTTCTATCGGTATTGATATCGTCTACTCCAGAAAAAAATCCATCGATGAAGACGCCGTGGTTGTCTTTTTTCTTCAAAGTCGAAGACGCGTCTTCAAAGCCATGCCAACCCAAATGCGGCGGAATATCAACGTGTATATTCTTTATGTATTGAGAAATATCACCTACTCCTTCATTTCCACCTGCTTTTGCCACGCGATGTAATGCGACCGCGAGCGATAAAATCACTTGCTTGCACCAGCATATCGCGAGATGATCGCAGGACGTTCGCGTCGATACGGTCTTCACTCTTTCGCTATTCCTATTCCTATTATTACCACTATTATTATTACTATCATTCAAAGAGAGAACAAGCGAAGCGTCCACTCCGGAAACTTGCCAATCGCGCATCCCCCCACTCACGGACATCACGGACATCAACTCCTTCTTCCCTTCGCCAGTCGTCATCTTCTTCGATGTTCTTTTCCGCCACGCGTGATTGGCGAAACTCGAAAGCGCAAACGCTCCGGGATGGTACGCGTGCGGCGTTGCCAGAGTCGTCACGTGCACGTGCTCTATTCTTCTTCCGTTAAAATCACTTTTATTCACTATCACTTGCTCTGCTGCATACTTCGCGACTAACCCGCCCATGGAGTGCCCGACCACGATAACGTTCTTCAAATATTTTCCACCGCCGTCATCGTCGTCGTCGTCGTCTTCATAGCTTTCAAAAATCTTCCTCCCAAAATACTCCTCTAACACCCATCTCGTTGTTTCAACTTGCCGTTCCATCGCATCCGCGTCGAACGCCGAGAACTCTTCCTTGAAATCCATCGCGTACCATTCAATCTTTGTCTTTTTTGCCTTCGTTTCTTCACTCGAAGAAGAAGAAGAAGAAGAAGACAAATAGTATTTCCCGAGCGCGTGCGTCGAGTGCGCGAGCGAGCGCACCTGCGCGTAATCGCCGCCGTTTCCCGGTATGAACAAAGCCAGCACAGTTTTTGTTCCTTCCATAAAAGCGTTTTTGTTCTTTCCACCGTTCTCCGAAATGTCGTCCATCTCCTCGTATCGGATGAGATCATACTTTCGCCCTTTTCCTTTCTCAAAGAATCCAACACCACTTTCGCTCAAATCAATTTTCGAATATCCGGGACGCATGTACGTCATCTGACACTCGTTTTCGCTGAAATAAATCGCTCGCATCCAAGAAAAGAGGAGGACGAGGAGTGCGAGGAGAACGCACGCGCATTTCAAAACGAAAGAGAAGAAGAACAAGGAGTAGTGATAGTTGTTGTTGTTTTTCTTCTTCAAATTTGCGTTTCGTCGATGTTGTTCGTTAAAAGAAGTTTTGCGTTTCATCGTTTATTATGTACCCCGACGACGATTCAGAAAACGACATTTAATACATCCTCGCGACGACGATTTTATCATCATCGCGTTAAAAAGTTTCGCTCTTCGTTTCTTTTTGGTGTGGTGCATAAAGTTTGCCGAAAAGCAAAGTTGGTCGTTTGTTATTGAAGAATTCGTTTTGTCTTCTTCAGTACACCACAATTCATATTTTGCAGCTCTTTATTAATATTCATCGCGCGTATCTCTTCTATAAACATTTCTAAAATGACTAAATACTATTTCTCGGCGTCGACAACCTCGTCGACACCCGTCGCCCCCTTTTTCTCCGCGTTCCTCCTCTTTTCCATCATCATCACTTTTTGCTCTTCCTTCTTCTTTTGTCTCAATTGTTTCTTTCTTTCTCTCTCTTTCTCTCTCTTTTCGTTTTCTTCTTTTCTTTTCATCGCTTGTTGTTTCGCCTCTTCGCCTCCTAACCCGTCGAGTAACTCTTTTTGCGTCAAGAAACGACCTCCCGGGCCTCGTATCCGTCGTCGCGCGTGATTGTGTCGGCTTTCGTGCATGTACGGTTTCCTTTTCTCTTCACCCGTGCCGTTCTTCTTACCTCCGGTTGGTGAGAATACCGCCCCGATCTTGTTATATTTCAGTTCGTGTTTCGCTCGCGCCGCTCTTCGCCTGAGAATAGCTTCGTACTGTTTCGCGTTCACGTACACTGGAGGAGCAGCAGCGGCTGCCGCAGCTGCAGCAGCCGCCATGACGAGATGTTGTTGTTGTTGTTGTTGTTCTTGATGATGCTCTTGCGCCTGATTGTTAGTATCGTTGGCTACGAGAAGCGCAGTCGGTTGTAAAAGATATTGTTGCGCAACAAGCGGTACGTTCGGCGGCGGCGGCTGCATCGAAGGCATTTGATACTGCGCTTGAAACGACGACGACGGATGATGATTATACAAGGTTGCCGTAGCCGCCGCTGCTGCTACCATTCCGTCTACTCCGCCATTCATCGCGCTCGTCGTCTGCGCGTGACTTTCTTCCATGCGACGACGTTTTACCATTTCTTCTTCATCTTCTTCTTCCCTTTGTCGTTCGGTCGTCTCGTCGTCGTCGGTATCCTCGTCATCCACGTCTTCCACGCTCTCTTTCATCTCGAGTAAACTCTCCTCGCTTCCCTTCTTCTTCGTCTTTGTCTTTGTCTTCTCGTTCGTATTCTTCCTTTGCAGTCGAGATTCATTATCTTTTTTTATTTCCAATCGTTTCTCGATGTCGTCGTACGCGCTGTACGCGTAGGCCTGCGCGAACGCAGCAGCGTTTAAGACGATGTTTTTCCCACTCTCCTCAAAATCCGCGTTATTTTCGACGATACTATGACCACCAACATTGGTGGTAGTATTACTACTCTTATTATTCATCTCCTCGGCAGCACGAGTCATCAGAAAAGCGTATCTCGCTCCCAAAAATATCTCTACCTGAG
>Ga0181596_10005613_pt1 | contig 10953 bp, 11 predicted proteins | sample 041ome_6_FD_148655 | JGI IMG/M metagenome (GOLD analysis project Ga0181596, IMG submission 148655) | Coastal salt marsh microbial communities from the Groves Creek Marsh, Skidaway Island, Georgia - 041402US metaG (spades assembly) | ecosystem: Environmental > Aquatic > Marine > Intertidal zone... | reverse complement strand
AGTAAAAAATATATTAACAAAACCAAAGCACCCTTATACAAAAGCACTTCTTAATTGTGTTCCTGATATTGAAGGAAAGAGAAAACTTAAGCCAATTGATTACACAAAACTTACTAAAGCAATGTTGGCATCGTGAAATATATACTTTCAGCGAAAAATTTAACAAAATCTTATACTCAAACACGTGGGTTTTTTGCTCGTCAAAGTACCACAATCAGAGCGCTAGATGATGTTTCGATTGATATTCAGTCAGGTAAGACAATCGCTGTGGTAGGCGAATCAGGGAGTGGAAAGTCAACGCTGGCAAAAGCCTTAATAAAATTAATATCAATTGATGTAGGAACAATATTTTTTGATGGTCAGGACATCTCAGATCTTGAAGGTGATAAATTAAAAAAAATTCGCAAGAAAATTCAAATGATATTTCAAGATCCCTACGCATCACTTAATCCACGAATGCGTATTGCGGATATATTAGAGGAGCCATTACTGATAAATAAGTTTGACGATATCTTACGAAGAAAAAAAATAAACAATATAATTCAGAAAGTTGGTTTAAATATTGAAGATTTAACAAAGTATCCACACCAATTTTCTGGTGGACAAAGACAAAGGATTGGCATTGCAAGAGCACTGATACTCGAGCCAAAACTAGTTATTTGTGACGAGCCTGTTTCAGCACTTGATGTTTCTGTGCAAGCTCAAATTCTTGAGCTATTAAAATCTTTACAAAAAGATTTTAACTTAACATACCTCTTCATAACACATGATTTAAGAGTGGTTAAACATATAGCTGATTATGTATTTGTTATGCAGCAAGGAAAGCTTATGGAACAAGGAAAAACTGATATAATTTTCAATAATCCAAAATCCTTATACACGAAAGAGCTTCTGGCTTCGATTCCTGGAAATATTCAAAGAAAGGCAAAATATGGCAGTTGATATAAATGACGATAACTCCTTAAATGAAAAAGCAGTAAATTTTTGGGAGAAAAATAAAAAAAATATAATTCTTGTTGGTATATTTTTTGTTGCAATCTACCTAAGTTTAAATTTTTATTTTGCTAGCCAACAAAAATCACAATTTTTAGCATCTGAGATCTATCAAAAAATTCAATTAGAATTCGATGGTGGAGATATAAATCGATATGTATCTAAACTAAAAACAGAACATAGTAGCTCCCCTTATGCAGGAAGGGCTAGCTTAATTTTAGCTCAGAGCCACACTAAAAATAATAATTTTGATGATGCTTTGCTAGAATTAGACTGGGTAATTAATAATTCACCCGAACAATCAATAAAGTCACTCGCATTATATTCAAAAGCTAAACTCCATCTCATGCAAAATGAGCTTGATATGGCAGAAGTAAGTGCTAATTCAATAAATTCTCATGGCTATGAGGGGTTAAAAAATATTGTACTTGGTGACATTTATATCGCTAGAAAAAATAATGCTAAAGCTTTGGAGTTTTATCAATTAGCCTTTAACTTTTATAAAAATAAAAATGATTTATCAAAAGTTATTAAAACGAAAATAGATGCAATCGGTAGCTAAGTTAATACTCATTGTTAGTATTTCTTTATTAACTTCATGTTTTATTGGGCCTGTAAAGGAACTAAAAATCCAAATTGAAGATTCTTGGCAAGATGACTCTATTCCTGAAAACCCAACCCCCCTTAATGATGCACCCGCAATAAATTCAACAAAACTTTGGGAGCAAAGTTTAGGCTCCAAAACTGATGATAATCTTGAATTTTCGATTTGTGATAATAAACTTTTTATTGCTAGCTCTGAAGGATCCATCTTTTCAATCAATCCGTTTAATGGAAACATTAGTTGGGAAAAAAATATTAATACAAAAATAATAGCCGGTGTTTCATGCAATAAAAAAAATATATTTTTTGTAACTGAAGATGGTTTTGTGCAGGCCCTTGATCACCAAGGTGAGGTTTTATGGAGAGTACTTGTAGGTCAAATATATTCAAAACCTTTTGTTCAGGATAATTCACTTATTGTTAAAACAATAAGTAATGAATTTGTATCATTAAACGCAGATACCGGTAATCAAAATTGGATTTATAGATCACCTTCTCCACCATTAACATTAAGATCATGGGGTAAAATAAATGCTTCAGAGGGCATTATTTTTGCTGGCCTTCCCTCAGGTAAATGCTTGGCTTTGGATTTAAATTCTGGCGCACTTCTATGGGAAACTACTTTCAGTCAGCCAAAAGGCTCAACTGATATTGACAGAGCAAATGACACAACAAGCCAGCCTGTCGTTGTTGGCCCATTTTTATTTGTAGTTGCCTCAAAAGGCAATTTAGCTATGCTTGATAAAAAAACTGGGGAGGTATTTTGGACTAGGGCTTTATCAAGTTTTTACGAATTAGAAAAAAATAATGAATCAATATTCGTTGTTCATAACTCTGGCGCTATTTACTCTGTTTCTATGCAGACAAGTAAAGTAAATTGGAGAAATTCAGAGTATTTGAACAGAAATATTAGGCAGGTAACACTTTTAAACAAAAATATTATTGTTGGCGATTATGATGGATTTCTTCACTATGTCGATATAGTTTCAGGAAAAACAATAGGACGTGAAAAAATTTCATCCACATCAATAATAAATATAAAGTTGGTGGAAAATAAATTGATAATTCATGATTCGTCGAATAATCTGTTTTCATTTCTTATGGAAGATGACAAAATTGATTTGTCTAATCACAATAATTCTAACCATTCCAATAAGATTATCGACAATGAAGAGACTAGCAAAGTTATTCAGAGCAGTGAACAGGAAGAATCATTTTTAGATGAATTAATTTTCTGGGATTAATATGATTTCAATTTCATTGATAGGCAGGCCAAATGTAGGTAAATCCAGTCTATTTAATGTGTTATCACGCTCCAGAAAAGCTTTAGTTGCAGATATTCCTGGGTTAACACGTGACAGGAACTATGTAAAAATTTTCATTGAAAATAAACCAATATGGCTCATCGATACAGGTGGCTTTCAGCCTAAGGCCAAAGACACCGTTTCTTATAAAATGTCTGAACAAACAAAAATAGCAATTGACGAATGTGATTGTGTTCTCTTTGTTGTTGATGCTCGAATTGGTTGCCATCCAATTGATGAGGAGATTGCTGATTTTCTTAGAAAAAAAAACAAAAAAATAATTCTTGTGATTAATAAGTCTGAAGGATTAAATTTTAATATAATCTCTAGCGATTTTTTAAGACTTGGATTTCCAAAGAGTATTTGCATCTCTGCCAGCCACAATGAAAACATTCATATTCTAAAAGAGTTAATTGTCAATCATGTTCATCATAATGAGCCTGATGATTTAGTTAGTGATGAGTATATAAACTTATCAATACTCGGTAAACCTAATGTTGGAAAATCGACTTTGGTGAATAGTCTAATTGGTGAGGAAAGATTTATATCGATGGATCAGCCAGGAACAACCAGAGACGCCATATCAGCTTCATTTTCTCATAACAATAAAAATTTTTTAATTACCGATACAGCCGGAATAAGAAAAAAAGGAAAAGTAACAGACGTTATTGAAAAATTCTCAATTCTAAAAGCTATTAAATCTATTGAAACATCGAATGTATGCATTCTTGTTATAGATGCTGAAGAGGGAATCGGTCAACAAGATTTACAAATTCTTGGTTATATAATCGAAGAAAACAAACCAATGGTTATTGCAATTAATAAATGGGATAAATTAAATAAGTATGAAAAAGATCAATTGAGTGAGAATTTAAATAAAAAACTTATATTTATAACAAATATTGAAAAAATATTTATTTCTGCGACTAAAAAAATTGGGTTTGACAAATTATTGAGTGCGGTAAATAAAGCATTTCAGTCATCAATTAGAAAATTCTCTACACCAATATTAAATAGGTTTTTACAAGATGTCCAATTAACCCATCTCCCCCCCATAAGTAGAGGTATTCGTCCTAAATTAAAATTTGCGCATCAAGGAGGAACAAATCCCCCAAATATTGTGATTCACGGCAATCATTTGCTTGGCATTAAAAAAGACTACATAAAATTTCTGGAATCAGCATTCATTAAAGCTTTTGATTTAATTGGCACACCATTAATTATTAACTTAAAAGAGGGTAATAATCCTTATGTTAAAAAAGACCCTAAACCTATTAAAACAGGCCTTGTAACGAGAAGAAGGATAATTGATAAATCAAGAGCTAAATTGAAAAACAAGAATACAAAGACTTAATCTAGAATATCCCAAAATTCCCACCATTTTTTTTCGTTCTTATTGTTATTTTTTTGTTTAGCAAATCTTGAATCAGGAAAGTTCAAGTCCAAGACGCGTTTTAAGTCCATGGCTAAATCATTAATACCTAGATTTTTATAGGCACTTATTTGAATAACCAAAGCCTCTTCTTGATGCACAGTTTCTGGATAATTTTCTAAAACATACTTAGCTCGATTAAGAGCGGCAATAAATGCTTCGCGTCTCATATAATATCTTGCAACATGGAGTTCGCGTTCAGCTATTTTATTCATTAAATAAATCATTCTATTTTTTGCGTCATCAAAATATTCACTGTTAGGGAATAATAGTGTCATTTCTTTTAGTGCTTTAAAACTCGCTTCTAGCTGAGAAATGTCTCTGTCACTTATATCTTGCAGGGTAATCTCTTTAAAAATACCACGGTCACGAAATAAAATGACCCCTTTTAAATAGTAAGCATAATCCATGGCAGGATGATTAGGATAGCTGCGAATAAATTTATTTAGCATCGCTATTGCTTCTTCCTCTTGATAGAATTCTTTATAAGCATATGCAAGATTAAGTTTAAATTGCGGCGCTAATTTAGAATTAGGGAATCGCTTCTCAGCTTTTTCATAGATTGAAATTACTCTTGGCCAGTCCTTAGCGCTCTGAACAATTTCTGCCTTTTGTAAAACCTCATAATCAGTTAAACCAGTGGTTTCATCTTCCTCAGTAGGGTCTCCAAAAATAGCACATGATGATAAAAAGATTGAAAGTGATATTATTAAGAAAAATTTGCTAATCATTATAGATTTCATAAAAAAAATTATACATCATGACAATTGATAAAAGAGAGATATTAGTACCAGAACACTTATCTGGAAAAAGATTAGATTTTGTTATTCATGAGCTAGTTAATGATTTCTCACGATCTAAAATTCAGCAATGGATTCAACAGGGCCATGTAAAAGTTAATGGGTTAATTTTTCAACCAAAAAAAAAATTATATGGTGGTGAGCTCTTAGAAATTTTTGTGCAAAAAGATCAAGAGCAATTGCAATTTGAAGCAGAAGATATTGATCTTGATATTATTTATTCAGATGACGATATTACAATAATTAATAAACCCGTTGCTATGGTGGTTCATCCCGCTGCAGGTAATTGGTCAGGCACCATGTTAAATGGAATTTTGAAGTATTATCCAAATAATAGGCTGCTCCCCAGAGCAGGAATTGTTCATCGATTAGACAAAGACACCTCTGGACTTTTAGTGATTGCAAAAAATGAAATAGCTCAAAATAATTTAATTAAACAGTTGCAGAAAAAATCCGTGTATAGAGAATATCGTGCAATTGTGTGGGGTCAAATTTGGCAAAATAAAACAATTCATAAGCCTATTGGAAGGCATCCAAGAAATCGATTAAAAATGGCTATTAATGAAATTAATGGTAAAGATTCAATCACTCATTTTGAAGTTTTAGAAAGATTCGCTTTTCATACATATTTAAAATGCAATCTTGAGACAGGACGAACGCATCAAATAAGAGTCCACATGCAACATAACCAGACCCCCATTGTTGGAGACCCGATATATGGTTTCAAGAAAATAATTCCATCAAAAGAATTTTCAGATAATTTAAAAAATAACGTTCTTAATTTTACTCGTCAGGCGCTGCATGCAATTAAATTGGGCTTAATTCACCCAACAACCAATAAAGAGATGTTTTGGGAAATCAGCTTACCGAACGATATGAAAAATTTGCTTCAGGTGATAAGGCAGGAAACAACTGAATTGAACGAAAAATATGATATGGAATATGAGTTTTATGACGATACGTCTGTTTTGGTAGATGACGAAGCACAATTTGATGATGATTGAAGCGATTTATCCTGACTGGAAGGTTCCTTCTCACATTAAGGCCATCCAAACGGTAAAAAAAACAGGTGATATTTCAGGATTTATAAAAAAAAATGATTCAAATTTTACATTTTTAAATCAAACGCATGGTGTCAATATTGCAGAACTTCCGAATAATAGCCCGTTGGAGGCTGATGCATCATTTACCTATGCAAAGCAAACTATTTGTGCTGTTCGAACTGCAGATTGCCTTCCGATATTAATGACTGACATATCTGGTTCGTTTGTTGCGGCAATCCATGCCGGCTGGCGAAGTTTATCGAATGGCATTATTGAAGAAACACTTAAAAAATTAAAAACCAAGACTGAGATTATTGCTTGGTTAGGCCCGTGCATCAGTCAAAAAAATTATGAAGTAGGTAGGGATGTTTATCATCAGTTTATCAAATTAGATCCATCGGTACCCTGTGCCTTTGAAAAATACCATGACAAATATAAACTTGCACTAACAAAGGCTGCAAAAATAAAATTAACTAATTTAAGTATAAAAAATATCTTTGGCAATTCTGTTACTCAAGACTTCTGTACCTTTGATGATCAAATCAATTTTTACTCTTATCGCCGAAGTAACGATTCTGGCCGAATGGTCAGTTTAATTTGGATTGAAGATTAATTTTTAGCAAGTTTACTTCTGCTATATAATTCCTTTTTTAGTTTTGTTATGCCTATGACCCTTTCTTGGATAATTTTTACCTGTATTTTTGGCGGAGTAATTAGCTTTATATTTGCCTTAATGTTTTTAAAATATGCAAACTCGAGTTTACTGAATCATATGGTGAGCTTAGCTGTTGGAACACTATTAGGGGCTGCTTTTCTGGAAATTATTCCGCACGCATTTGAACTATCAAATGATGTGCATCAGGTGACTTTTGTTGTTCTCATAGGTATTTTAATTTTATTTATCTTAGAAAAACTTCTTATATGGCGACATTGCCATGGTATTCATTGCGAGGCCCACTCTGCTGAATCACATTTTGAAATGAATAATAAGGGAAGTTTTGTTCTTATAGGCGATTTATTTCATAACTTTGTCGATGGTGTTTTAATCGCCAGTGCCTTTTTAGTAAATATTAATTTAGGCCTGGTAACCGCGTTAGCAATTATTGCCCATGAAATCCCTCAAGAGGTAAGTAATATTTCAATTTTGGTGAATTCTGGTTTTAGTAAAGTGAAAGCACTTTCATTTAATGTCATTGCAAGTATAACTACGGTGATTGGAGGTGTTTTAGCATTCTTTGTTTTAGATACGCTGCGCTCTCTCATTCCAATTATTTTGGCTTTTGCTGCATCAACGATGTTGTATGTGGCAGTCTCTGATTTAATTCCTGATCTTCACAAAAAAACAGCAATAAGAGATTCTCTAATGCAGGTTCTTTTAATTAGCAGTGGTGTCATAATTATTTATATAATTCACAGCTTCCTGCACTAGATGCTAACAAAATCCTATTCACCCAAAGTTGGTTTTGTATCGCTGGGTTGCCCCAAAGCAGGCTCTGATACAGAAAAAATTCTATCAAGAGTAAAAGCTGAAGGCTATGAAATCTCATCTAATTTTATAAATTCAGATTTGGTTATTGTTAATACCTGCGGCTTTATTGATTCAGCTATAGAGGAATCTTTAGACGCGATTGATGAGGCAATGCAAAAAAACGGCAACGTTATTGTTACTGGCTGTTTAGGAGAGAAAAGGGCAATAATAGAGGCGCGCTTTAAAAATCTTTTGGCAATTACCGGCTCTGAAGCATTTGATGAGGTTATGGACGCTGTTCATAAACATATACCAAAGCCTCATGACCCGCATATTGATCTTATCCCTGCTCAGGGGATAAGATTAACACCAAAGCATTATGCCTATATAAAGATATCTGAGGGCTGTAACCACAAGTGCAGTTTCTGCATCATCCCTTCAATGCGCGGCAAGCTTAAAAGTCGAGATATTGGAGATATCTTAAATGAAGCAGAAACGTTAGTTAAAAATGGCGTAAATGAATTAATTATTATTTCGCAAGATACTAGTGCCTATGGCGTTGATATTAAGTACAGAACTGGATTCTGGAATGGTCGCCCTGTTAAGAGTGACCTTTTCAACCTAGCAAAGCACCTAGGGGAATTGGGAGTTTGGGTAAGATTTCATTACATATATCCTTATCCGAATGTTGATAAAATTATAGAGCTTATGGCAGGTGGAGCAATATTACCTTATATAGATGTGCCTTTTCAGCATGCAAGTCCTAAAATATTAAAATTAATGAAACGCCCAGCGAATTCTGAAAATAATCTTGAGCGTGTAAATCAATGGCGCACGATTTGTCCGGAAATCTCTATTCGAAGTACCTTTATTGTTGGATTTCCAGGAGAAACAGATAAAGATTTTAGGGAGCTTTTACAGTTTATTGAGCAGGCAGAATTAGATCATGTTGGTTGTTTTAGATATTCGAATGTTGAGGGGGCCTCTGCAAAATTAATGGAAGATCAAGTGCCGGAAGAAGTAAAACAAGAGCGGTATAATTTATTTATGCAAACACAACAAAAGATCAGTCAAAAAAAATTAGCAAATAAGGTCGGCGAGATTCAAAGCGTTCATATTGACGAAGTAAACAAAGATTATGCGATAGCAAGATCAGCTGCAAATGCACCTGAAATAGATGGGCTTATTTATCTTGAAAATCCGCAAGGTTTACAAGTAGGAGATATGTTGGATGTTAAAATTAACGCTTTCAAAGATTATGATTTATATGCTGGTCCCAATATTTGAGGAAATTTAAATGACAGTCATTACCAGATTTGCGCCCAGCCCAACGGGAGACCTTCATATTGGTGGAGCTAGAACAGCTTTATATGCATGGGCCTACGCAAAAAATAAAAAAGGCAAGTTTATTCTTCGTATCGAAGATACAGATAGAGAGCGTTCAACTCCTGAAGCTATTGAGATAATAAAAGATGGGATGTCTTGGCTAGGATTACAGCACGATGGTCCTATCTATTACCAAACAGCACGATTGACGCGCTATAAAGAGGTAATTCAGCAATTATTAGTGGCCGATAAAGCTTATTACTGCTATTGCTCAAAGCAAGAGTTGGATTTATTAAGAGAATCTCAAATGCAGCAAGGCTTAAAACCAAAATATGATGGGCGTTGGCGTCCAGAGACTGGAAAGGAGCTTCCTAGTCCGCCAAATGATATTGAACCAGTGATCCGCTTTAAAAACCCCTTAAATGGCAATGTAACATGGGCTGATAAGGTAAAAGGATCGATATCTATTAACAATGAAGAGCTTGACGACTTTATAATTGCGCGTTCCGACGGCACTCCTACCTACAATTTTTGCGTCGTCATTGATGATTGGGATATGAAGATTACTGATGTGATTAGAGGGGATGACCATATCAACAATACGCCGCGACAAATTAATTTGTTAAAAGCGCTAGATGCACCAATTCCTAATTATGCTCATTTATCCATGATTCTCGGATCTGATGGTCAAAAACTATCAAAACGTCATGGTTCAGTCAGTGTGCTAGATTATAAGCAAAGAGGTTATTTGCCCGAGGCAATTAATAATTACCTTGCAAGATTAGGCTGGAGTCATGGTGATGATGAAATTTTTTCCATGGAGCAATTTTGCCAATGGTTTGATTTGCAACATGTCACATCTTCATCCGCACAATTTAATGATGAAAAGCTGGATTGGCTAAACAATCATTATTTAAGAGGTATGAGTGATGAAGTGTTAGCTTCATATCTAATAAAGCAATTAGTTCTGAATGTGGATGAGGCTAAAGTAAAAGACAAGCTTCTACGTGCCATATCGCTTTACAAAGAGCGTGCTAACACCTTGGTAGATTTATCAAACCAGATTATATTTTTCTTTGAGGAACAAAAACTACCAGATGAGTTAATACAAAAGTACCTCGATGATGAAAGATTGCAATTGATTGGTAAATTTTATGCTTTATTTGATAAGCTCGATTGGGAAGATGAAAAAATCAACGCAGCGATTAAAAATTTTGTCGCAGAAAACGCAGTAAAATTTCCCCAAATTGCTATGCCGTTGCGAGTTATTTTAACGGGCACTGACCATACACCCAGTATTGCAAGTATAATGTGGATACTCGGTCGTGATGAGACTAAACAAAGAATACAAAAATATATAAATTAAATGACCAAAAAAACAGATTTACAAGATATTTTCTTGAGCAAGTTAAGTGAAGATAAAATTTCAGTATCAATATATTTGTTAAATGGCATCAAACTTCAAGGTATCATTGATTCATTTGATCAATACGTTGTCGTCTTAAGTGGCAACACTCCTCAACTCATTTACAAGCATGCCATTTCAACTATTGTTCCAACCCAAAAGATACAACTTGAAACAAAAAATAACGATTAATGTTTGAACGCCCTAAAGCAGGTGAGAAAGCTATTCTCGTTAATCTTGATTTCGGTGATATTTATCATGCAGACAATACGTTGGAGCTTACGCAGCTGATCGACACTGCAGGGTTCAAAGTAGCAGAAAAAATTGTCAGCAAAAGAGATCGTCCTGACGTTAAATATTTTGTTGGATCAGGAAAAATTGAAGAGATAAAGACGTTAAAAGACGCATTAAATGTATCCACTATCGTTTTTAATCATGATTTATCGCCCTCACAAGAGCGAAATATAGAAAAGCTGACGGGGCTCCGTGTTTATGATCGTACGGCACTCATACTGTATATATTTTCCCTCAGAGCTAAAAGTTATGAAGGTAAATTACAGGTTGAATTAGCCCACCTGG
>Ga0181596_10005611_pt1 | contig 10957 bp, 10 predicted proteins | sample 041ome_6_FD_148655 | JGI IMG/M metagenome (GOLD analysis project Ga0181596, IMG submission 148655) | Coastal salt marsh microbial communities from the Groves Creek Marsh, Skidaway Island, Georgia - 041402US metaG (spades assembly) | ecosystem: Environmental > Aquatic > Marine > Intertidal zone... | reverse complement strand
TCGCCGGACATCTGTTCATTCTGTACTGGGGCATGATGAGCTACATCACACCTCCAGTTGCCGTCGCTGCCGTGGCTGCATCTACGATCGCGGGTGCACCTGCGATGGAGACTGGGTTCCGGGCCATGCGGCTTGGCGCAATTCTGTTCGTGCTGCCGTTCATGTTCGCCGTGAACCCAACGCTCATTCTGGTGGGTGAGCCGATGGCCATCTTGCATGACGTTGTTACCGCGATCATTGCAGTCTGGATGTTGGCATCTGCGCTGGAAGGCTGGCTCTACTTCTCCGGCCGCCTTATCGGGCCGTTGCGTGTTGTGCTAGCGATGGCCGCCTTCGGAACGCTGTACCCAGGAACAATGACGGATCTGATCGGTCTGGGCACACTGGCGTTCGTCTATATCGTCAACAGGTTTATGGGTGCCAGGGCGACAGCGTAGAGCGCCGTGCGTCGCTTACGACGCAGCCTGGCGCTCTATTACATTGCTTGCGGGCAATTGATCCCGACTAATCTGCTTCAGATTGGTCGGGATTTGTCCTAGAGATTTAGCCCCGCCACAATGACTTGGGCGTCACATCGTGCATGTGCGGCCATTCAAACGGAATCGCGGATTGGCGGAGTGTATGAACACGCGCCATCCGCTTTTCTTTGTGGTGAATATTTTCAGCAATGAATTGGTCGACGGTTCGGTTTTGCGCAAACCTGTCTCTCAGCGCCGCCTGGGCTTGACGTTGTGTGAGTGCTTGAAATTTGCGCCCGGTAGCAGGCACGTCAGCGAATGCTGTCGGAGCGCCACCAAGATTCAATGCACCTGCCCGTTGCACATAGGCCTCTGCCGCCGTCCATACCGGGCCAGCAGCGAAAGTAAGATCGATTTGCTGCAGTTCAAGCAATGCGTATACGCCTGCGCTCAATCCTTCAGTTTCATGCATGTGCGCAAGCTGTGCATCGTCAAGCCAGGTTGCCCACACTTCAACGACCGTCCCGGGGGAGGGTGCCAGCGTGGCGCCACCTACCGCACCATACCCCGAAATACTGGCACCAAATACAACGTCGAAATCTTTGAGGGCCGCCTTCGCTACGAGAACCGCACAGGGTGCAGGAAAGCCCGCAAACTTGCGTATCAGCTGGCTTGGTGCGCGGTTTGAACCAATCGCAAGGATAGGGGTTCGCCTGGCGCGAGGGTCTGCGCCAACGCTTTCCAAGGCGGCCGCTATATCATTAACGCCAGCACCGACCAATGGCTCGACCCGGCCATCCACCCAGACGCAATCAGCTTCAGGTGCGGGATAGGGGTAGGCGACAGCGCGGTAGCGTTCATCTGCACTGAGAGTTTTGACCATGGATCACCTTCAAAAGCGCCGTTTGAACGGGTTGTAATCCCAGAAGTGGGCGGCATTTAGACCGATGATACAAGCGCTTGATCAAAAATATACGATTTTGCTTGAATACCTGCGACAAACCCCCACATCTAGTACATCAAGAACGAACACAGGAGAAATTAAGTGGAGCAAACAGCGCGCTGCGGCGCAAAATGGTCATCAGCGAATATCGTGGCACTCGTCCTCGGGTTCGTTGTGTTCTGGCCGGTTGGCTTGCTTATGCTATTCTTTATTCTTTCAGGAGGTGACATGGCTGATACTTTCAATCGCGCGAAGACTTGGGTTTCCGGTCTTGGGTCAAACCAATCCTACGGGTCCTCAGGCAACGCAGCATTTGATCAGTATCGTGATGAAACGCTGCGTCGGCTTGAAGAAGAGCAGCAGGGTTTTGGCGATTTCATGGAGCGCTTGAAGCGCGCCCGTGACCAGGAAGAGTTCGAACGCTTCATGGCCGAACGCCGCAATCAGAAGGCCAGCGCATAACGTTGCGAGCCACACGGCAGGCGTCAGCCGGGGAGCCCCTCAACCGGTTGGCGCTTTCGCCCTAAACGTTATATCACCCCCGGATGCGCCTGCCTCTCTCGGCGCCGTGTTTCCGGGGGTTTTATTATGTCCGCCACATCTTACAAATCACTTCGGGACTTTATGAGCCTGCTGGAGGCGCGTGGACTGCTACACCGGGTGAAAGCGCCTGTCAGCCCAATTTTGGAAATGACGGAAATTCAGACCCGTCTCCTGGCGGAAGAAGGCCCCGCTGTTCTGTTCGAAGACGTGCGCCGCCCAGACCAGTCACGGTACAGCATGCCAGCCTTGGCCAATCTGTTCGGTACTGTGGAGCGTGTGGCGCTGGGCATGGGCCGGAAGCCAGAGGACCTTAGGGAAGTTGGCGAGACGCTCGCTTTCCTGCGCCAGCCTGAACCACCCGGCGGGTGGCGGGAAGCGCTGTCCATGCTCCCACTGGCAAAGACAGTCATGGCGATGAAACCACGCACAGTTAGCCGTGCCGCATCCCAAGAGATTGTGCTGCAGGGTGACGAAATCGACCTTTCGGCATTGCCGGTGCAAACGTGCTGGCCAGGTGAACCAGCACCTCTGATCACTTGGCCGTTGGTTGTCACCAAAGGGCCGGGTAAGCGGAAGGAAGATGATTTTAACCTGGGCATCTACCGCATGCAGGTGCTGAACAAGAACCAAACGATTATGCGCTGGCTCAAGCATCGTGGTGGGGCCCAACACCATCAGCGCTGGGCCAAGGAAAAGCGCGAGCCGCTGCCGGTTGCGGTGGTGATCGGAGCAGACCCTGGCACTATTCTGGCGGCAGTGACACCAGTGCCAGACACGCTTTCGGAATACCAGTTCGCAGGCCTGCTACGCGGGACTAAGGTTGACCTTGTGGACTGCAAGACGGTCCCGCTTAAGGTGCCAGCAGAGGCCGAAATCGTTATTGAGGGCCATGTCAGCCTGGATGATACGGCGGCAGAAGGCCCATATGGCGACCACACTGGCTATTACAATTCTGTTGAGCAATTTCCGATTTTTACTGCAAGCGCAATCACCATGCGCAGCAACCCGATTTACCTGACAACCTTCACAGGCCGGCCGCCCGATGAGCCAAGCGTGCTAGGTGAGGCGTTAAATGAGGTTTTTATCCCGCTGCTTCAACAGCAGTTCCCGGAAATCGTCGACTTCTGGCTACCGCCCGAGGGCTGCTCCTATCGGATTGCGGTCGTATCCATGCGGAAAGCTTATCCAGGGCATGCCAAGCGGGTGATGTTGGGGGTTTGGTCCTACCTCCGCCAGTTCATGTATACGAAATGGGTGATTATTGTTGATGACGACATCAACGCCCGTGACTGGAAAGAGGTGATGTGGGCCATATCAACCCGCATGGACCCAGCGCGGGACATCACGGCGATTGAGAATACGCCAATCGACTACCTGGATTTCGCTAGCCCTGAATCGGGGCTTGGTTCAAAGGTCGGTATGGATGCCACGAATAAGTGGCCACCAGAAACGAAGCGCGAGTGGGGCGTTCAGATCGCTATGGATCCTAAAATGGTGGAACAGGTGACGGATCGGTGGGCGACACTCGGCCTGCCGGGGTCTGGCAAGTCGATTTGGCGGAAAGACTGACCGGTGCCGGTTTCTCGGTTAGACTAATGGTCGAATCCATATAGCGGGGCGCGCCATGGACTTATCGAAACTAACTGAGCGGCAAGTATTGATGTGGGGCGGCGGCGCTGCCGCACTCTATTGCATTCTCGCCCTAAGCTTCTTTGTTGGCCCGGTCTCGAACATTGTCGCTGATAAGGCCGATGATGCATTGCTGGTAGAAGGTGCGGCGTGGGCAGATATTGAAATCAATGGCCGGGATGTATCCGTCATAGGTGCTGCGCCCAGTGCTGAAGCTGGCCAAAGGGCTGTTGATGCTGTCGGGGCCAAATGGGGTGTCCGTGTTGTCCGCGCAAAATACACGATAGAACCACCGCCGAAGGTGGATGCATTCGTTCCCAGTGGTCCGCCAATCACTGACGCCATAGCCTGCCAAAGCCTCATGGATGGACTATTGAGTGACGGTGGCATTCAGTTTGAGACAGGTAAGGCTGATTTGGCGAGCGCAGGTTTGCCATTGCTGGACCAGATTGGGGCGGCATTGCTCCGCTGCGCTAGTTTTACGATCCGCATTGTCGGCCATACCGATAATACCGGTGACGAGAACGCAAATATCCGCTTGAGCGAGGCTCGCGCGGAAGCGGTGGTTCGTTACCTCACCGACAAAGGCGTTTCTGCGGGCCAGGTTAGTGCTGTCGGGCTGGGCGCGGCTGCGCCCGTCGCCAGCAATGATACAGACGCAGGTCGCTCTCAAAACCGCCGTATCGAATTCCGCGTCAGCCAGTAGGAGAAATTCCTGATGCTCTATCTGACCGTACAAATGCTCGCGTTGTTATTGCTAGCAATCGTCATCGGCGCTGCCATTGGTTGGCTTCTTAGAGGGGCGCGGGACGCAGCAGCACAGGAAGCGCGGTCAACCGCTGACGCTGCCCGCATGGCTGATCTGCGCCGTGATCGGGACGCAGCCGAGACGGCTTTGGCTGAGGCAAAGGCGGCTCAACCCGCAGCTGACGATGGAAAGCTGGCGGAAATACAAAGTGCTCTGGACGAGTGCCGCGCGAATGCGACATCGCTAGCGGCCGAGCGCGATGCAGCGAAAGCCGCGCTGGCGGCTGCAAAGGCCAAACCAGCCGTTGCTGTCGCCGCATCGCCGGTTGCAGCCGTGTCACTGACGGCGCAGGCAAATCCTGCTCCCGAATCTGCTGCCTCAGATGATCTTAAGCAGATATCGGGGATTGGACCGAAGCTAGAAGGCCTGCTGAATGAAGCCGGTATTTCACGGTTTGAGCAGATCGCGAGCCTAACACCGGCTCAAATTGCCGATTTGGACGATATTCTGAATTTCAAAGGCCGTATTGAGCGGGACGACTGGGTCGGGCAGGCCAAGCGTTTCGCATCCGGCGAGACGCCCTAACAGCAAGAAAAGTGACACCCGCATCATGGAAATGACCTACGAAGACATCATCTACAGTGAAAATGGCGCGACAGCGACCATCCAGATCAACCGCCCGGATGTCTATAACGCTTTCCGCCCGCGCACAGTTGTCGAGTTAATCGATGCGTTGATGGAATCGGGCTGGAACCCGGATATCGGTTCAATCGTCCTGACAGGCACCGGCAATAAGGCGTTCTGTACGGGCGGAGATCAATCAGACAAATCTGGCTCATACGGCCATGGCGAGACACGCGGTACGGTCGGCATGCCAATGGAAGAACTGCATACGGCCATTCGTGACGTGCCGAAGCCCGTTGTCGCCAAAGTGCGCGGTTATGCTATTGGCGGCGGCAATGTGCTGGCGACGATTTGTGACATGACCATTGCTGCGGAATCGGCTGTTTTCGGGCAGGTCGGCCCCAAAATGGGGTCCGTGGATCCTGGCTACGGCACTGCTTACCTCTCCCGTATTGTGGGGGAGAAGAAGGCGCGTGAAATTTGGTACATGTGCAAGCGCTATTCTGCACGTGAAGCAGAAGCCATGGGCCTTGTGAATGCAGTGGTGGCAGATGATCAGCTCGATGCAGAAGTTGATGCCTGGTGCGCTGAACTGAACCAACGCAGTCCAACGGCAATCGCTATCGCCAAGCGGTCCTTCAACGCTGATACGGATTCAATCCGCGGTATTGGTGGTCTGGGTTTCCAGGCGCTTCGGCTCTACTACAATACGGCCGAGTCAAAAGAAGGCGGCAATGCGTTTCGCGAAAAGCGCAGCCCGGACTTCCGTAAATTTTACGAATAGCCGACGCGCACCGTCGCGGGCGCTCGCTTCTATGAAAGCCAGCGCTTGCGGCGGCGGTACTGTTTGACGTCGCGGTAGGATTTCCGCTCACCGCCCTCACTCATGCCCAGATAGAATTCTTGGACATCCGAATTGGTGCGGAGGGATTCTGCTTCACCCTCCATAACGATGGAGCCGTTTTCCATCACATAGCCGTAGTCAGCGTATTCCAACGCCAGCGATGCATTCTGCTCGACCAGTAGGATCGTGACACCCTGTTCCTGGTTCAGGCGGCGGATAATACCGAAGATTTCTTCTACGATCATGGGTGCGAGGCCGAGGGACGGCTCATCAAGCAGCACCATTTTCGGGTTCGACATAAGGGCGCGGCCAATCGCGAGCATCTGCTGCTCACCACCGGAATAATAGCCAGACCGGATGTGACGGCGCTCTTTCAGGCGTGGGAAATACGTGTAGACCAAGTCTTTCCGGGCGTTCATTTCAGCTACGGATGGCTCAATATGACCACCAGCAATCAGGTTCTCGTCACCGGTCAGGTTCACAAACACCCGACGGCCTTCAAACACCTGGACGAGGCCGTTTTTGACAATTTCAAACCCGGCCATCTGGTCAATGCGCGTGCCGCCAAACTCGATGGTTCCGCGCGTAATTTCACCGCGTTCCGGGCGAAGCATGCCGGAGATCGCTTTTAGGGTCGTGGTTTTGCCAGCGCCATTGGCGCCCAGCACGGTCGTGATCTTGCCTTCCTTCGCATCCAGCGAAACGCCTTTCAGCACGAGGACGACGTTATTGTACATCACCTCGATATTGTTGATCTGGAGCATGGCCTGGTTCCGCGCGTTCGGGGGAAGGGATAGGGACGGGCGGGCTGCAATCCTGAAGGCCTGCAGCCCGCCCGTTAGTCTCGTAAAGCCCGCTTACTTCGTGTGGGCTATTTCTGCTTCAAGCAGCTCACGCACTTCTGCGCGATAAGCCCGGTACCAATCGGTGTTAGGCTTGTAGCCGTCTTTGGTCGCCTGGAAGATACGAACCCAGCCGCCGCCTTCGTGGTCCTTACGGGTGATCTGCAGCGGGGGCAGAAGGCCACCGAGCGTGTAGTCTTTGATCTCGTAGAAACCGTCACGAACGTCGGTGCCAGTAATGTCAGCACTGCCTTTGGCTTTCACAGCATTCTCGATTGCCGCCAGATGGACAGCCGCCTGGAATACGCCGCGATTGTAGTAGGCGGTGTACTGCATTGCGTCGGGTTCTTCCTTGCCCTGCGCTTTGTACATATCGCGGATCTCCTGAAGAACAGGATAGTCCGAGCCCACACCAGCGAAGTGCATGGTGTTGTAGCCTTCAGCAGCTTCCCAGCCGCCAGAAGCGATGATGTCACCTTCAGACCCGGCCCAAACAAAGCCAACGACCTTGTTTAGTGGATAGCCAGCGCGCTTGAATTCTTTCAAGGACACCGATGGCGCACGACCAAACAGATGGCTGATGACGAAGTCAGCACGGAAACGACGGGTGATGTCGAGAATCTGCGGGCCCATTTCAACGCCAGGAGGCGGCACGGCGAATGTGCGATAGGTGAAGCCTTCTTTCGGGGCCAGCTTTTCTAGAATGGGAATGCCTTCGCGCCCTGCTGGGTTATCATAGAAGATATACGCGATCTTCTTGCCCTTCAGGCTCCCGCCAAGCTGGTCTTTGGCGAACTGAACTGCGGCTGCTGACTGTGAGTAGTAGCTTGCAGCAATGGGGAACATATACGGATAGCGTTCGCCGTTGCCAGCCAATGCCGTGCCGAAGCCAGCGGAGGTGCCAGGGATTTTGTCTTCCGCCATTTTCTGAACGAGCGCAAAGACCATCGGCGTACCGTATGGCGATACCAGAACTGCGTTCTGTGTTTTGAACTTTTGATAGGCTTCAACTGCCGGCGGCACTTTGTACTCGTGGTCAATTTCGTTGACGATGACCTTATTGCCCATGATACCGCCCTTGCTGTTCACAAGGTTCACGTAGTCATGGTAGCCAGGGCAAAGTGCGGTGCCGGTAACGGAAGTTGGGCCGGTCCGGTCGCACATAAAGCCGATGACGAGGTCTTTCGCGCTCGCCGTCGACGCTATAGCGCTTGCAGCGATCGCTGCCGCGCCAAGCGTTGTCCATATTTTCATTGTTATTTCCTCCCGTTGTTAAGTCCTCTACCGGCGATCCTTCGCTAGTAGGAGAACGGCCAGACCCGGAAGTAATTCCGGATGTTAATCCACAAGCGATTGAGGCCTTCGGGTTCCATGATCAGGAATATAATGATCAGTGAACCGAACACGATCAGCCGCATCTGCGATATGATAGAGGCGAGGGCTTCGGGCTCTAGGAAGAGTGAGCCGACATTCTCCATGAACAGCCGGATGCCGATGGGCAGAAGCGTGATGAAGAATGCGCCCAGCACCGAGCCCAGGATTGAGCCGAGGCCGCCAATAATGATCATCGCCAGATAGTCGATGGATACGACCAGCGTAAACTGCTCGTAAGAGGCGATGCCAAGGTAGTAGGTATATAGAACGCCCGTAACGCCTGCATAAAACGATGAAATACCAAAGGCATACAGCTTGTACTTAAACACACTGATGCCAATAATTTCTGCCGCGATATCCTGGTCTCGAATAGCGATGAAGGCGCGCCCGATCCGGCTCCGGATGAGATTCTGGGTGCAGACAATGGCAATCGCTGCAATGGTCACCAGGAACATATAGAGCTCAACCGCCTGATCCAATTTCCAGCCCAAGATGGTTGGGCGGTCAATCTCGATGGAGGCTTGAACGCCGCCAGAAATCGACGGGGAATGGTTGATAATCCACTCAATGATAAACTGTGCAGCAAGCGTGGCGATGGCGAGATAGATGCCCTTAATGCGCAGGCTCGGGATGCCAACGACAAGCCCGATCGCGGCGGCCATTAAGCCACCGGCAGGCAGGGTTAGCAGGAACGGCATATCCAGCTTGGTAACAAGGTTCGCAGCGGTATAGGCACCGACAGACATAAAGGCAGCGTGGCCAATGGAAAGCTGGCCTGCGTATCCGACCAGGATATTGAGCCCAAGTGCGCCGACAACAGCAATGGCAACCAAGCTCAGCAAGGTAAGCTGATACTCGCCTAATAGAAGCGGGGCGGCGACAAAGAAAAGCAGCACCATCAGTCCGACTGAAAACCGCGAAATAGGCAGCGCGTAGAGCGTCATATCCCGCTTATAGTCAGTCTTGTACTCGCCTGATTCCCGATAAAACATCGACCTAGATCCTCTCGATCAATTTACGGCCGAATAGTCCATACGGTCTTATCATGAGCATTATGATCATCAGGACATAAGGTGCGAAATCCTTCGTGCCGCCGCCGACATAGGGGTCGATAAATCCAGAGGCCAGCGCCTCGACCAGGCCGATGATAATGCCGCCGACGATAACGCCGATAATCGAGTCGAGGCCGCCCAGGATCACAACTGGGAACACTTTCAGGCCGACCAGGGCAAGCTGCGTATCAACACCACTCATGCTGCCCCAAAGCACCCCGCCCAGCATCGCGACGACGCCAGCCATGACCCAGGCCAGCGCGAAATATTTCTCAACGTTGATGCCCATGGCGGAGGACACTTGATGGCTATCCGCGACGGCGCGCATGGCAACGCCTTTACGGGTCTTCAGGAAGAACCACCCAAACCCCAGCAGAAAGAGGATACTGACGCCTGCACCAACCAGCTGAATCGGGGAGAAGAAGAAGGGGCCGAAAATCACTGGGGAATCGGGAATTGGCAGCTCCAGCCCACGTGGCGCAGAGCCAAACACCATCGGCCCGAACCCGCGTAAAATCGCCGCCAGGCCAATCGTCGCCATGATGATAGACACAATTGGGCGACCAATAAGTGGCCTTAGAACAACGCGTTCCAGGCCAATATTAAACAGAACCATGAAGACGAGGCCTGCGAACAAGGCCAACCAAAGCGGGAAGCCATAAGCGTCACTAGCCAGAGCAGCGATCACAATGCCAGCGATCATGACAAATTCGCCCTGGGCGAAGTTGATCGCATCTGTCGCCTTGTAGATCAGCACAAACCCAAGTGCGACCAGCGAGTACATCAGCCCATTGGCAACGCCTTGACCGGCGAGCTCAATGGCAAAGGGTAAATCACCCATCCTAAATCTCCCTAAGCCGCATCTTGGATGGAAAGGCGCATATCGACATGGCTTTTCCGTCCATCTTCAAATGTCACTTCTGCGCGCAGATCGACTGCATCCTGGCCGCCATAAAAGGCGTCAATCACGCCTGCATAATGTTCGGCGATGTAGCCTCGGCGCAGCTTTCGTGTCCGGGTAATTTCCGCATCATCAGCATCAAAATCTTTGCCAAGGAGCAGAAATCGTTTGATCTGTAAGGCGTCTGGCAGTGTCCGGTTAATTCGGGTGACTTCATCACTGATGAGCTGGCGCACTTCGTCCTTCTGCGCCAAATCAAGGTAATTGGTGTAGGGCAGGGCTTTGCGTTCAGCCCATTTCCCAACGGTGTTGAAATCAATTGCGATCATCGCGCAGACATGCGGCCGTTCATGACCGAAGGAGATTGCTTCGCTGATATAGGCACTATATTTCAGCTTGTTTTCAACGAATTGCGGCGCAAACGCAGAGCCATCGGTGAGCTTGCCGACATCTTTGGCGCGATCAATGATGGTGAGTTCACCATCAGGGTCCAGCACGCCAGCGTCGCCAGTTTTGAACCATTCGCCGTCAACGAAGGCATCTTTTGTCGCTTCCTCGTTCTTGTAGTAGCCCTTGAAGACGCCGTCGCTTTTCACGAGCACTTCGCCACTTTCGGCGATGCGGACCTGGATGCCGTCGCAAGCTTTGCCAACGGTGTCTGGATTGGCATTGGTATTCGATTGAATAGAGCCCAACCCGCTGATTTCCGTGGAGCCATAAACTTGCTTCAGGTTAACCCCGAAGGCGCGGAAAAAGCGGAATGTATCTGGGCCGAGCGGCGCACCGCCCGTGAGCGCCCAGCGCGAGCGGCGAAGACCAAATTGATCCCGAACCGGCGCATACACAAGGTATTCGCCAAGGAACTGCATGAATTTGTCGCCGCCTGAAAGCGTCTCGCCTTCCTCTTCCTTGCGCCGATATTCGATCGCTGCATCTTTGAATTTATTGAAAACTGCCCGCTTTATGCCAGATAGGTCTTCAGCCTTAACTTGGATTTCG
>Ga0181596_10005606_pt1 | contig 10960 bp, 3 predicted proteins | sample 041ome_6_FD_148655 | JGI IMG/M metagenome (GOLD analysis project Ga0181596, IMG submission 148655) | Coastal salt marsh microbial communities from the Groves Creek Marsh, Skidaway Island, Georgia - 041402US metaG (spades assembly) | ecosystem: Environmental > Aquatic > Marine > Intertidal zone >... | reverse complement strand
GCAAACATGGATTACCAATAAACGAAATACTCTGTACTACAAATGTTAACGACGTACTCAGAAGATTTATTGAAAGTGGAGTATTACAACCTCAAAAGACGCAGGCTAGTTTGTCTCCGAGTATGGATATCCAGATTCCATCTAGTTTAGAGCGTCTGATTTTTGATTTATTAGGAGATACAACAAATTTTTATAAAGATCTTTATGATACAGACTCTTCTGCACTGTCTGATGCTGCAGTTGGAAGATTGCAATCAATACTTTCTTCAACAACCTATTTAGATAGCGATATACAAGATAGTATTAAGCATATATATGATACATATGGTGTCATAGTGGACCCACACTCCATAACTGCAGTAACTATGGCATTACATCATAAGTCCAGTATTCCAACAGTTGCTGTTGCAACTGCCTCACCAGAGAAATTTAGTAGTGTCGTTGCACCCTTAGTTAAAGAATTTGAAGTTATCAGTATTGAGGGAGATGAAGTGTCTACAGAGTGTTCCAGTGAGGTTACTAATGTAGTTGAGGCCATATCAGCCTATTTTTCCTGATAGTTTAGCGCAATAAGTTGTAAAAATTTCTAATAGAAATTATTCCGAAATACCTTACTTAGAAGAATTTCCAGGTAAGATTATCTTAGAAACTTAATGTTTACTTGAGTTTTATTGTGTAAGGGCAATTAAATAGGGCGTAAATGAAAAAACTTTTAAATATTTCACTTTCTTTTTTAATGATTTTTACCGTTGCATTTGCAACAATTGAAACGGTTGATTCCGAACCTGCATTTGCTGACGCTTCTAAAGCTTTTGACTGTAAGGCTTCAAATGGAGATCTGTATGGATATCAAACAGCAAAGAATGATAATTCAATAAATATTACACAATTTAATGTTGAGACTGGAACTACTTTTCCTGTAAAATCTTTCACTAAATTAGGTAATACAAGAGTAAAAAACTTCGATAATATAGCAGCATCAGCAATGGATGATCAAGGTCATTTATTCGTATTCGCTAGAAAAGATAATAAAGTAACACCATATTATTTGGCTTCAGACAGCACACAAGGAGTGAAGGTAGGGAAAAGTTTAGATGCTAATTCCGTAATTGATGCAGCTACCTATTTTGAATACGGTGGCAATAAATACATGGTTGCTGCCAATGGATTCTTTGCTGGAGATATTCGGGGTTGGGCTGTGCCGGACACCTATAACTATGCAGGAGTACCTGGTACTTGGAGTTCAGTAAGTTTTAATGCTAACACTTCAGGAGTAACCGCAAAGCTTGCTAAAACTGATGATATTGCTTGGCTAGTAGATGGTTCAGGTTATCCAGCTCTTAATGGGACATCCCCAAGTTTTGTAGGTTATGATATAGAAACGCAAAAGGTGGTTCTTGGTTATATAACTAGCAAAAGTGGAACTACATTTAATATTACCGTTAAAGATTACCCTTTAAATCGTTCTGGTTGGGATAAAGAAACTCGTGTAGGAGCTGTCTTTGCTTTTGGTGGTTCTGAGGTTTACGCAATTCATAATGGAACTGGAAATGTAAGAAAAATAACGTACGATGGTAGTTCTTTTGGGTGGGGTAGCAACTTAGGAAACATGACAGTAACTACCAGCAATGATGGTGCAGCTTGCCATACTGGTACTCCAAATCAAAATTTTACTCCTGCAGCCTCCCTAGTAGCAGCATCTTCCTGTACAGAAGGAGCAGAAGGAAAGAAAGTTACTATTACATTATCAAACCCAGAAGCTAGTGGGAAAGAAACACCTAGTGTACAATTTTTAGGACAAATTTCACCTCCATATCAAGCTATTGATAGAACGCTTGCACCAGGAGGAACTGCAACAATAGTAACAACTGGCTCTAGCAACGGATTAGTAACATTAACTCTTTCTGCAATTAATCAATCGGATACAAGTGAAACTACAACAATTAGCGAGTCAATTACTGTTGATGCTTCTTCATGCATCACTACACCAACAGATCCTGACAGTACTTTTTCACAGTCTCTAGGTACTTGTTCTGGCAATACAGATAGTTCAACTTCAACCTCTACTCTTTCTATTACGAATAATGAAAGTAGTGCAACAACTTACTATAAGGTAGAGTACTCACTTGATGGTGGTTCAAGTTACACTGTAAAAGCTGCAAACTTATCAGTTGCTGCTGGGCAAACAGATACTTCAATGACGCAAGCAGTCACACATGGCCAACAGATTATCTGGAGAGTAACAGACTCAGATATTTCAAATACTTTCACAGGTCAGTCTCCTGAACAAGTCTCTCCGTCAGCAGTTGTTGGATGTCTTTTAGAAGTCAATGCAGGTGAAACTTACTCTGCATGCCAAACTTTAGGTTCTGCGAGTGAGGGAAAACACCACACAATAATGACTTTTTATAATAGTGAAAGCCAAGGAGTCTATTTGTATGCAGATATAAGATTAAGCACAGATGGAAGTACCTGGGGTGACTGGCAAGTTAGAGGTCTTCAAAATCTAATTTCGGCCAATAGTAGTTTTACTAGAAGTTTTGGAACTGTGCCAGATGGGCAATATTACCAATGGAGATGGAGATTCGGAACAACTATATCAAATTTAAATGCAGCAAGCTGGATAGAAGGACCAGTCAATGGTGCGGTGGATTGCCCTACACAAATTGGTTCGGGATTTTCAACAGAACTTGGTGCATGTGGTGCAGAAGGGTCTAATTCTCAGAGAATAACTCTTACCCCTTCAAACAATGGTCCATCTGCTGAAACACCTGCTTATTTTTATGTACAAATTAAATTAAACGGAAGCGATTGGACCACACTAACTGGAGCTGGTTGGGATAATTTAGAAGTAGCCGCTGGTGCAACTGCATCTCCAGCATACACCTTAAAACTTAGTGATGGAGATACATTTGATGTAAGATATGCTGTTCAGAACTATCCTCATACAGAGACCCCAACAAGTTGGACCGATTTAAGTTGGGCTCCTGGTGGAAGGTCCAATTTATTAATAGACTGTCCAAGTGAGACCATTGATACGACTGTCTCAGTTGCAAATGGTACATGTGGTGGAACAACATTAGGATATATGCCTCAAGTCTTTACGATGAATAACGGTAGTGGGGCAGATACAGTTGCTTACTACCGAGTTCAATACAACAAAAATTCTGCTGGCTGGGTCACTGCTGTAGAAAATCAATCAGTAGATATTGATTCATCTCAAACATATACGTTAGAAGATCTTATAGTTGGCGACACAATTGCATGGAGATATTATGCACTCAATACGTCTTTAGCAATTCCATCTAATGGTGTTGACCCAGTTTCTGATTCAGATTACACAACCGTTTCAAGCCCTCCTACCCCTGGAGATGGATGTAACAATGCAGCAACAAGTAGTTCTACATCTTTAGGTACATGTTCAGGCGCTTCAGTGAACTCAACTCTATCTATAGATATCAATACTTACACTGATAATTTTGAAAACGGAGATAGTATCTCTACAACTCCACTGAAATATTATGTACAGTATCAAATAGATGACGGAAGTTGGACTGATCATACCGCAGAGAGTGCTGCATTTGGAACTGGGTCCGGTAGAGATTTAGTGAACGCAACAGCAACGTTTACACAAGCTGTACCAGATGGAAGCACAATAAATTGGAGATATCAAGCTAAATATGATGGTGGTAGCTTTGCTGCTATAGCTGACGCACCTGTAATTTCTGCAAACAATGGTGAGGCAGTAGAGTGTCCATACATTAATCCAACAGCTTCTAGTGCCATTGGTTCTTGTTTGCAAAGTGTAAGTGGGACTAATGATGGTCCAGCAACTTCAACGTTTACAATGCAAAACGCAGGAGCAACAAGAAATGCTTACTTCTTCGTTGAATACAAAATAAATGATGGTGATTGGATAGAAAAAGATACCAACAAACAAGTTGCAGCTGACGCAACAGAGACCTTAACGGTTGATGTTCCACATGGCTCGACTATTACCTGGAGGTATAAATCATCTATTACACCAAGAGACTTCTCAACAGGGTCGTATACAACATTGGATGAAAGTGCAGCTGTCAATTGTCCTGTACTTGTAGTTACAGCAACATTAACACCTACTGCGTCATGCCAAGATGGGGTATTTACATCATTTATTACTATTCAAAACCTAGACTCATCAAATGTTTCTGGTTTCATACAAGCTTATTATTCATTTGATAACTCTACGTGGACAGCCGCTACATTTTCTGGAGCTGATGTAACAGACTTAGAGATTCAAGACAATACAGCGAAAACACTTGATGGAGTTGTCGTGCCTGGAGGATCAACAATTTACTGGAGATATGAAGAAAGGTTGCCAAGTGCTTCTTTTACTAATACCTATGTAACAACAGGTCCAAACAGTACTCCACTCTCTGTAACCGCAGACTGTCCAAATCTTGACCCATCAGCATCGGTTACTTTAGGAGCATGTAGTGGTGGTTCAAAACCATCAACACTGACAATAGATAACTCTTTATCCAACATTCCAGGCTTTTTTAAAGTGGAGTACCGTTTTGATGATGGAGCTTGGGGTGAAGCTGCCTCAAACGATGAAGTGGCTGGTGGAGCTTCTGCAACTTTCTCGGTAAATGTACCAAATGGTAGTTATGTAACTTGGAGATATAAAATCACAGATACTAGTGATACTTTCACAGAGGATTATATCCTCACAGCATCAAGCGAATCCGTAGCTTGTTATACAACGGGTAATGACTTTAGTCTTTCAGTTGCGACTGGTTGCGGATATCCTGATGCTGTAGCGATCTTCTATGCTTCTGTGCCACTGAATGTTCAATCAGCTGCTTTCTTCGATGTGCTATCCAACATCGATGGAGCCGGATTTTTCGGGGGCAGTCCTGTATTAGTTGCTCCTGGGGAGACAGTAGAGATAGGGGTATCAGTACCTTATGGTTCTTCAATTCAATGGCGTTATAAAGTAACATCTGAAGAGGGTGCTGATGGAACATATATTAGTACTGATGTACTCACTCCAGAGTACGCTTCATACGATCCGTGTAATCCTGATCCACCTGTTACAACTACAACTACAACTACAATTCCAACCATTGAGCCAATATTTAAACCTATCATCACAAATGTAAGAACATGTAATGATGATGGCACTGCTTCATATGGTTTAACTGTTGACAATACACAATCAAATGTCTCCTTAGGCATAACAACTTTAATGAAGATTGACAATGTAACTGTTGTGAATACTGATTATCTAGTTAACTCTGGTGAGAGTAAATTTATTACCACTGTAGCTTCTGTTCCAGAGGGCTCATATTATAGGATTAAATTCTTTGTCTCCGATGGAGCTGGGGGAGGAACTTCTGTAGGTGTTTTCAAGAAAATAACAGATTGTTATGAAGACACAAGTGACTCAACAACCACAACAACCAGTCCACCAATAACAACTCCAGAATCAGAGGAGCCACAACAGGTATGCGATACAGGATTTGATGGAAGTTGTGATACGCCTCTAACAGAGGATGAGGGTAATGACTTCTTCGAGTGGGATGATTACGATGAAGATGTTTACTTAACTGATGGTAATTATGTTGTTCAGTATGTTTATACGGAAGATGAACTCCCCATTGCTGCAACAGGTATTTTTCAAGACCTGTACGTATTCTTTTTTGTAGTATTTTCTTCAGCAGGTATTGTACTTCTAAACTGGTTACCTCGTAGAAGAAGAGACTAAAATAGTTTGATAGGTCAAGAGTTCACCAATGACCTGCAAACTCTTATATGGGTAGTGCTCTCAGTAAGTGGTGTCATACTTTTTGATGCTAATAAGAAAAACACCTACAGCAATAAATTAAATAGTCTTGATAGTGTCTATACCAATGCAATAGAGTTAAAAAACCAATTAGAAAGTACTTTTAATGAAGAAGTACAAATAATCATCGATTTTAAGAGATTACAGCCATATGGGTTTAATTTTGGACTACTTGGTACAAAACGAGAGAATACTGAAATCACAAATAGCAAACTTATAGAGGGTTATGAGACATTAAGAGATACTTTTTTGAGCTCATATGGTATCTCAAACACTCAACTTAAGTCAAAATTTGCTTCCTATATTTATAAACAGACAAATGGATTAGTCACAATAAACTTCATAGGAGTTCCTGCAGTAGATAGGGAGAGCAAAAATGATTATTTAGAAGCTCCAAAAATAATGAGATTATCAGTCAACCGTAGGTTGACTTTCGCTATGGGAGCAGCACTTATCTCTCTAGGATTATTTACCGCAGGATCTTTAATCCAACAAGTATATTTCTCTGACGCAACTCAACTTGAGACACAGCAACAGTTACGTAATCTTTTTATCATGAATGATAAAAATTCAGAGGAGTTACGAGAATCAGAGAATATCCTTTCACAAAAAGTTAATTCAGAACCAGGAACATATGAATCTCCCGTCTTAGGTGATGATTCTACGGAACTCTCTAATGGCGGTCTAAATGAGCTTTTCGATAATATATTTAATGAAGATGCAGCTGAGAATGTACCAGAAGTTTTTGGCATGTTAGAGATTCCACAAATAAATCTTGAGCAGTATGTAGTAACAGGAACCAGTGCTGAAGCATTGACTTACGGTCCTGGTTATTACACAAAAACCTCTACACCTGGAAATCGTGGAAACGTGGGAATAGCTGGTCACAGAACTACTTATGGAGCACCTTTTTCAGATTTAGATAAATTACAAACTGGAGATCAAATTATGCTTACGGTTGGTACAGACAAGTTCAAATATATTATTGATGAGATTCTTATTGTAGATCCAGATCAAGGTGAGCGTTATCTTTACAATAGGGGAGATGAGAGAATTACTCTAACTACGTGCCATCCAAAGTTTTCAGATAAACTCCGATTAATTGTGACAGGATCCTTGGAAAAAAAAGAACAAGTTAATTAAATCATTTTATAATAGGAAATATGGGTGAAGAAATAATCTTAGACGGTAGAGTGTTATCAGCACAAACTAAATATTTAATTGTCCATGACAAACTCATTGATGCGGCTATAAAACTGTTAAATAAAAAATCTGTTGATGTAAATACGCTTAGTGTCAGTGATGTATGTAAACAAGCTAAAGTTGCTGTCTCTTCAGGATATAACCATTTTCCAAATGGGTTTGTAGATGTTTATCATGGGATTTTTAAACTCACATTACAAAATGTTGAAGATTCATTATCTGATATGACTATTCAATCTAAAAGCTCAGAATACAAAGTTAACTACTATCTACATGCTGTTGCAAACAGTGTTGTTGCTCTTGGTGAGGCATCAAGATTAACACTATTCCACTACAGAGAGATGGCTAGTTTAGAAGGATTCGTTTTCGGTGAACCCAAATTACTTCTTGATGCGTTGATAAAAGATTATTGCCAAGAGCAAGGTATTCCTAAATACAAAGCATTAGTTGAGGATACCTGGATCAGTTTCAATGGATTGCTCTATATTTGGATGCGTTTCGATGAAAACTCTAAACTTTTCTCAAAGTATGACGATGAATGGTTCCTAAAAAGCATTAAACACCTTTTTAAAAAGCAGCTTTCAAGTCATATAAGCTAGAACTCAAATATATTCAAAAAGTTCTAATTTATTGAATAGATCCAAAAAATTATTGAGTTAGAACAGATTCTAATCTAAACTAGAAGTAATTTAATAAAATTATGATATATCGAATTATTGGTACAATTTTGAACGTTCCTAAGTTCTTTAGGGGAATATTTAGCGTGCACACATTAAAAAAATTACTGTCTGTAACACTATCTTTTTTAATGCTTCTGTCTATTTCTTATACATTTATCGAGACAGTAGACCCAGAACCCGCTTTTGCAGCATCATGGGACTGCCTTGATTCAAGTGGTAGGCCAATTGCATTTCAAACTAAGTATTCCAGTGGCAATTTAAATGTTATTCAATATAATTTCTCAACAAATCAAGAATCTACAACAACTTTTACCAGTGGTTTTTCTGGTTCAGGTGAGATCAATGCATCTTTTATGGATCTAGATGGAAATCTTTATGTTCAAAGAAAGCATACCAATACTAACGGCGCAAATAGTCGTTTATATTTAGTAAATCCAACTGGAAACCCAACGCTTGTAGACAGTTCATCGGCTGGTGATGACCTTAACGCAGCAACATTTTTTGTTGACAATGGATATGAGTATGCAATTTCTGGTAGAGGACACTTCGCTGGTCCAGGAAGTTATGTTCGATTTAGTAGCGACACAAGTTTGGCTGCAGATAAACTATATTCTCTTGGAAGTACAAATACTAATGGTGGGCAAATCCAAAGGACAAAAGCTAAAGACTTTACATGGATTCGAGATAATTCAAACTTTCCAACAATGTTTAATAACCAGAAACCAAACTTTATTGGCATAGATGGTGGTAACCAGAGAATATATGTTTCCTCATATACAATAACAAATCAAGGTGATTCTAATGAGGAAATAGAGATTGAGACTCAATCTTATAGCATCAGTATATCTAACAACAATGACAGAACTGACTTTGGTGCAATTTATGGCTTTGGATCTGACGAGATTTATGCAATGAACAATCACACAGGAAATATATATAAAATAAATATTAGTGGATCTGGCTATTCTGTTTCTGATACAGGAGATGATGGCGCTCAATCATCAAACAATGATGGTGCTGCATGTCACGCTGGAGATCCAAGTGTTACATTTAATCCCTCAGTTACAGCTAGTCAGGGAAGTTGTGATGGGTCAAATCGTGAAATAGATGTTACTTTAAATAATTCAAGTTCAAATGTTGCAACAAACTATGTTGTTACGTATACAGTTAATGGTGGCAGTGCTCAGTCACTGACATCAGGAACCTCTGTCTCGTCGTCGTCGAATAACACGTCCCTGAGCGTGCCAGGCCAGGCTAATGGTGCTGCAGTAGTAATTAGTTGGTATGCAGAAAATACAAGTAATAATCTTCGAGAACCCGTAACTGGTACAACGTTACTTTCAACTATCACAGTAGATGCCTCTTCATGTTCTCCAACGCCTACATCCAAGAGTTCCTCGTCTTCAGTTAGCGCAGCTTTTGGATCGTGTTCCTCTGGTAGTGCAACATCAACTCTTACAATTACAAATTCAGACTCATCGACTGTGTACTATTATGTTGATTATTCTATTAACGGTGGAACCTATGTAAATGCTTCTACAAACCTATCAGTTTCAGCAGGTGTAACTAATACAAGTCTGAGTACTTCAGTTAGTCATGGTCAAAATATTACCTGGAGATTTAAAGCCTCTGATATAAATAACGATTTCACTGGATTAAATTATTCAACACTTACAACAAGCAGTAATCTTGACTGTCCTGTAATTGATACAACTGGAGCTTCCTCTTTTGGATCTTGTGCTGCAGGTTCTAAAACATCTACTTTCACAATGTCTAACTCTAGTTCTGCAAATACTGCTGCTTTCTTTAGAGTCCAATATTCTATTAATGGTGGTAGTTTCCAAAATGCAGTAACAAACCAAAGTGTTGGTATAAACTCCTCAGAGACTACATCAGTTTCTGTACCTCACGGCTCTACTATTCAGTGGCAGTATGAAATCTCCAATACTTCTAATACTTTCACTGGCACATATACACAGGAATCTACCTCTTCTGCCGTTGACTGTCCAACAATAGATATTTCTGCATCACAATCTCTTGGTAGCTGTTCAGCTGGTTCATCAACTTCAACTTTAACTCTAAGCAACTCTAGCTCTGCTAATTCAACAGCATATTTTTATGTTGAGTATTCAATTGATGGAGGTTCAAACTGGACTGAGAAGTCATCAAATCAATCTGTACTACAAAATGATTCTGAGTCATTAACACAATCTGTTGCACATGGAACTGCAATAACATGGCGATATAAGTCATCCTCTACATCGGGTTCATTTACAGGAGAATACACAACGCTATCAGATAGCCCTACTGTTGAATGTCCAGTTTTAGACACTTCTGTATCTTCTTCACTTGGTAGTTGTGGTTCAGGAACTGCTTTATCAACATTTACAATTAATAATTCAAGTTCCGCGAATACAACTGCATATTTTCAAGTCGAGTATAAATTGAGCTCTGAATCTTCATATACAAGCGTAGCCTCTAATCAAGCAGTTGCACCAGATGGTACAGCATCATTCAATAAGGCAGTGCCACATGGAGAAAATATTACATGGCAATATAGAACTTCATCAACTAGTAATTCTTTTTCTGGTAGCTATAGTTTTGGTGGAACTAGTGCGATAGTTGATTGTCCCGTGTTAGCAACTTCTGTTTCTTCCTCTTTTGGATCTTGTTCTGCTGGATCTAAAACTTCAACCTTTACAATGTCTAACTCCAGTTCTGCAAACGTTGCAGCATACTTTAGAGTCCAATATTCTATTGATGGTGGAGATTTTGTAACATCTACATTAAACAATCAAGTAGCAATTGATTCCAGCAGTACAGTATCAGCAACAGTACCTCACGGCTCTACTATTCAGTGGCAGTATGAAATCTCCAATACTTCTAATACTTTCACTGGCACATATACACAGGAATCTACCTCTTCTGCCGTTGACTGTCCTGTAATTGATACAACTGGAGCTTCCTCTTTTGGATCTTGTGCTGCAGGTTCTAAAACATCTACTTTCACAATGTCTAACTCTAGTTCTGCAAATACTGCTGCTTTCTTTAGAGTCCAATATTCTATTAATGGTGGTAGTTTCCAAAATGCAGTAACAAACCAAAGTGTTGGTATAAACTCCTCAGAGACTACATCAGTTTCTGTACCTCACGGCTCTACTATTCAGTGGCAGTATGAAATCTCCAATACTTCTAATACTTTCACTGGCACATATACACAGGAATCTACCTCTTCTGCCGTTGACTGTCC
>Ga0181596_10005585_pt1 | contig 10984 bp, 9 predicted proteins | sample 041ome_6_FD_148655 | JGI IMG/M metagenome (GOLD analysis project Ga0181596, IMG submission 148655) | Coastal salt marsh microbial communities from the Groves Creek Marsh, Skidaway Island, Georgia - 041402US metaG (spades assembly) | ecosystem: Environmental > Aquatic > Marine > Intertidal zone >... | reverse complement strand
CTGCCTAAGCTGGTCCTCACCACCGATGCTGTGATGCCAGAAAGCGAACGTTGTTGCCTGACGATTCCAAGGATTCAACAGCAGGAAATCCAGCTCAGCCTGATAACTCTCCAGCGTGGCGATGTAATCCGATGGCGCTGCAGCAAACTGCGCCCTCAGCCAGGCTGACACCGAGCTGCCCACCAGATCCTCTATTTGCTGGGGCGTTCCCCCAAATGACGCCTGGGAAAGGAATCGGACCGTACTTTCGGGTGTCGAGAAAGGCGCCAAATCCAGCTCGGGATCACCGGGACCCTGGTCTAACGATTGCCCTCTGACCTGCTGGACGGACGTCAACAATGAATGAAATACACTATCCGCAGCCTTTAGCGGGGGGCTGCTAAATACCGCCGTGAGAATGATCAGGGCAGCAGCAAACCGCCGTGACCGTTGCTCCGTCAACCGCTCTGGGGGGGCTTCAAAATAGCCCATGCCGTCCTCCGCAGAAACCTCACTCACATCTTCTACGTGCAATTACAACTAATCCGCCGTTCCATCAGGTCTTCCGTCAAAACGCAAACCTCCTGCCAGCCAAGCACGCCAGGGTAAACGTGGTGCCGATACCTTAGGCAACCCGTTCCCGAGCGTGTTTCCAAACCGTCACCTCGTAGCCCCCCAAACTCCCGGGAAGCTCCACCCGACCCGCTGGTTTGGAACCCAACTTCTCAGCCAGGTGTTGGGACGCTACGTTCCTGTCATGGATCAGGTGACCCACTGTTTCCCAACCCAGAACATCATAAGCATATTGTATGGCAGCCTGCGCAGCCTCCAGGGCAAAGCCCCGACCCCACCACTGCCGGCGCAATCCCCAACCCACCTCTCGCACGGGCCAGTGCAATGGATACCAGGGCCCTACTCGACCAATCCACTCGCCAGACGCTTTCTCCACCACAGCGAACATGCCAGCATCGGTAAGTTGCCAGGCGCCCAACCAACTCGCGAAGGTCCGCCAGGCATCGGCAGGGTGCTGCGCGCCACCGAGATGTTGCATCGTTTCCGGGCAGGTCAGGAAGTGCTCTGCTGCCGGCCAGTCTTCGGCGCAGGGCAGACGCAAAACCAGTCGTTCGGTTTCAATGATCAAGGCGCGTCTTACCCAGGCGAGGGAGCAACATGGGTATCCTGGCCATGACCTCGGCATACTCAGGCCTGCGCTGCATAGAGCGCTCTTCCATCATTGGGATGCTGGCAAAGCGAAACATCAAAACCATGGCGACGGCGCCCAAACACACCCACAGTGCACCGCCAGGGTGGGCCGCAAGACCAAACAGTGCAAGCCCCACCCAAAGGCCAATTTCACCGAGATAGTTGGGATGGCGGCAGCGGGCCCAGAGGCCAGTCTCAAGGGTGTCACCCGGCTGTGCCTTGTCCGCAAACGCATGCAGTTGGAAATCCGAAATCATCTGCAATGTGATGGCAGCAAAGGTGATAGCCGTCGCCAGCACGTCAACGATGTTGAAAGCTCGGTCGCCCACCACAGTCATCGCGTAGACGGGTAGCATGCCCATGAATACCTGCAGGGTTGGGAACAGATGGACGCCCAGAAAATCCATCAAGAATCCGTACCGTCCGGCGCGGGCACGAAGCATTGGATAGCGCCAGTCCTCATGGTGAAGGCCCGGCCAATAGTAGGCCCAGTGACAGGTGAGGCGCGTTGCCCAGTACAGCAACAGCGCCAATACGATGAATTCTCGAAGTTGTGAGGGACCCTCCCCCTGCGTCATCCACCACAACATGAGCAGCGGCGGCACCACCGACCAGAAGGGATCATAGAAGCTGCTGTTGCGATGCCAGCGGCTGGCGGCAAATACCACCAGCGTAGCAACCAGGTCAGCGAGCAGCGCGCGCCAGAGCGGGTCAGCCTCGGACACCGCGAGCACCACCCCCCCGGCAAATAAGGCAACGACATACACCACGACCACGCGAACCAAGGCCTCCGATTTAGGTATATCGGGTTCGGGTCGTCGCCATATTGCCTGAATCATCAACCTACCTCTTGGCTATGTGATGAGCGCTTTGACAAACGCCCCAGATATTCAACCAGAACCGGAACCAATGAAAACGTTACCAAAACCATGATGGGTATGGCGATGGTCAAAAGCTGCCCCAAAGATGCAGCCCCCCGATGGGCGCTGGTCATCAGCGATGCAAAGGTGGCCACGGTTGTAACGGCAGATAACAACACCGCTCGGGGGGTGCTGGAGTCCATCAGTCGCTCCATGGAGCCCAGCGTTTGATACCGGTGTGCCACGTGGATGGCCGAATCGATGCCCAACCCAAAGATCAAAGGCACAACCAACACGTTGGCCATATTGAGCGACAAGCCAATCCATTCCATGACTGCAAAGGTCAGCACCGTCGTTAGCATCAGGGGAATGACGACTACAATGGGCATCACGATACCGCGATAATAAATCGCAAGCAGCAGCGTTATCCCAAGCAAGGCGATACCGGAAGCCTCTCTAAAGGCTCTGACCACCACGCTACCCACACCGTACTCAATCACCGCGCGCCCGCCGCCATTGTCAATCACTGTGCGGGCTTCATTGACAAAATAATCAAGGCCAGCCCTGTTGTGCGTAGGCAAAGCGGGGCCTATTTCAAGACGATATCGACCATCAGGCATGATCCAGCGATTTCGAAGCTCGTCTGATAGATCGGCCAGATTCGGCGCCGTGCTGGTCAGAAGCGGCTGGAGTTCACCGCGCCAACCCGAGAGGACGTGGCGAATATTCTCATCCAGTTTCGAGAGCGCCACGTCGTCATAGACGGCCAGCTCTGTCACCAGGGTCCTCACCTCGGAAGTCAGTGCAGGCTGTTGCTGGAGGCCCGCCAATTGAGCACGGACCATCACGGGGTCGAGGGGCGGAAAATCTGCCAGTTGATCGAGCATTTCTCCCAATTTCGCGAGTTGGGCGCCTCGATCTACAGCATCTGCTCCAGGCAAAAAGTCTTCAATCGAGGATACATAACCCACGGCATCAAGAGACAACAGTTCCGAGGTCAAGTTTTCAATCTCGGCGGGTTCAACAAGGGTCGAGATACTGTAATCCGTGCTGAAGCCTGCCTGCTGTAACTGCTCCAGTAAGGTCATGGCAGGGGTATCGAGATCCCGCAATCCTGCCACTGAATAATCGAAACTGGCATCCCGGGCTTTCAAGGCGCCCGCGATACCGAGCGCCAACCAGATGATCAACGCCGTTCTTACCGATGGCCATCTGAGCCTCGATCCCACTGACGGGGGCCCGTTCGCTTGCGGCAGCCCAAGCAACCCAAACAGTGCCGGCAGCAGGGTAACGGTAAGGAAGATGGCAACCAGCATGCCACCGGCAGAAATCACACCCAATTCACCAAGACCCCGATATTCGGTGGGCGTAAAGGAGAGAAAGGCCCATGCTGTGGTTGCCGCTGACAGAAACAGGGCGACCCCGGTGTTCCTGGCGGCCCGGCCAACGGCATTGCTGTCGGAACTCGCCTCACGCACGGCGAGACCGTAATGCAAGCCGAAATCAACCCCCAAGCCAAAAAACATAACAAGGAATGCCAGTGACAGCGTGTTGTATTGCCCTACCGTCACCATGGCCAGGGCATGGGTCCAGATGCTACCTATACCCACCAAAGCCAGCATGCCCAGTGTCAGGACCCAGGACCGAACGCCAATCGCCACGACCAAAACGAGAAAAACGGTGGACAGGGCCGCGGCAAGCTTAACGCCGCCCAGCGCATCCGAGATCTCCTCGTGGGCCAGAACCACATCTCCGGTCATGGCGATGGACAGCTCGGGAAAGGCTTGCACGACAGGCTCTACCCAGCCCTGCAGCCCAGTCACAATATCAGCGGCAGGCATCTGCGCGGCATAGTCGGGCTCAATATTGACCAGTATCAGTTCGTAAAACAGACCATCCTTCCCCTCTACAGCGGGTGGCATATCAACCAACCTGGCCAGTTCATCAAGGGATGCCTTGCGTCCTTGTAACAGGTCCATCAGCAGCGGTGGTGCGTCGTTTGGAAGTTCCCGAGCAAGGATGCCCAAAGCGCCTGTGAGCGCACCGGCATCATGGAGTGTGGTGCTTAGGGTGGCTAAAAGATTTACCGAATCCATCAGTCCCTGGAAATCATCGCCATCCAGATAAAACGCGATGGCGTCCCGAACAGCGGATTCACGCATGGGCGTTGCAATTTGCTCTGGAGAGATCGCTGCGGGCAACTGGACAAGAAGTCGGTCCGCCGCCACGGAGACCTTCTCCGGGGAGGCTCCTGACACCACAATAATGGCCAGGTCCCGTAGCTGCGGAAACGCAGACTTGAGGTTTTCGTCGTCACTGAACCACTGCTCGGAAGCACGGGGCAGGATGACCTCATCCATAGATGAGTTGAGTTGGAAGCTCCCCAGTCCGTACAAGCCTGCCAGCACGGTCACGCACAGCAGTGCAAGGACTGTTTTTCTGGGATGGTTAAAGCAGCGGGTTACCCAGGCTTCAAGCCGCCTCATTGATTCCTGCCGTCAGCCAGCCAGCGGGACAGATCTGCGCATAAATAGCCAGAAGATTCTTGACCGACGTCTCATGGGCAAGCGGCAACATTGCCTCTGCATTTTCTCGACTGGCTTGCTGTACCAGAGCTGGATTGCCGTCGAAGGCACGGATCCTGTCCGCCAGGTGCTCACTGGAGGGGAAGTCAAAGCGACTCTCGGGTATGGCCGTCAGCTCTCCAGCGGCTGAAGCCTTTGAATTGGATACTATGGCGGGCACACCCGCCGCCATCGCCTGCATCACCGACATGCCCTCCAGTTCGCTCTCCCCAGCATGGAGAAAAAGATCCGCGTTGGCGTACAGTAATTCCAGTTCCGGGTCTGAGGGCGCCGTAAAGGTGGCATTTACGCCCAATGCATTGCTTAGCCGTTGTAATGAATCGCGTTCCGGCCCAAGGCCAGCAAAAGTTACGTGAAACCGATCCCGCTGCTTCAGGCCAGCCAGAGCCCGTAGAATAATATCGTAGCGCTTCTCGGCAGCCTGGCGACCGACGCAGAGTACCTTGACCTGTTGCGGGAGGCCTTCCCTCAACCTGAAAGACTTCAAGTGGTGCGCTGGAATGCCATTGGAAAGGACTTCAACCGGGGTCCCGATTCCCACCTGGCGTATGAGGTCACGGGCGAACACCGAGGGGGCAATCACGGTGTCGCAGCGGTCAAAAATAAACCGACGCATCAAGGCGTAGACGCCGCGGGCAAGCAAGGGTGTAGGTAGTTTGAGATTTCGAAGAATATTTTCGGCTTGCAGGTGAAAAGAGGCCACGATGGGCAGCCCTATCTTGCGCGCTTCGGATATCGCGCATGCCCCCAAAAACAACGGGAACTGGACGTGCAGCACGCTGGCTCCAGTGAGCGCCTCCCTGATACGAGAGCGATCGGGTTTGGCGAGCATGACACGCATGGTCTCCATCATGCCATTGACCCCCGGGATGGATAGCCTGGGAAACTCATAGAGCTCCACACCGGCCACAGGGTTCTCCTGTCCTTCCAATGCCATGACACGGACACCAACACCCCTGGCTAACAGCGCTTCTGCGAAGCGGCGTGATGAGACGACGGTACCGTTAAACGGCTGATCCCAGGCATCGACGACCATAACGACAATCATAGGGTTCAGATACCTGACCAGCTTGCTACGTTCACGGGCGCACTGGCCAGCGTCACAGAAACCGGTATGCCCGTGAGATGGGCCATCCCTGAATGTGGCTCAAGCGCGTCAGGCCCGTCTGCGGCCAATATATTGACGTTGGCGCCTTTCAGTTTGCTGGCGATATTGAGTCCGATTGCGTGTTGATGGCCCCAACCGTGAGGCACCGACACCAGCCCCCGCTCGAGGGTGCCAAGGGGCGCGACCGGCAACCTGATGGTGCCAGCATCAGATGCGATGTCGACGGGCAGCCCTGGATCAATACTCAGCGCTGACATGTCATCGGGATGCATATAAGCCACGTTGGTCTGCTCGTTGTCACCTTGGGTCAGCGAGGCCACATTTTGGGTCCAGCTGTTGTGTGTATTGTGCCGGCGCTTTGAGATTAAACGAAACGCTCGACCTTTGGCTGCCTCCTCACCGGGAAGCGCCGCCGCGCCGGCTACAAATTCATCGGGCGCAAGCTGCACTTTACCGTTTTCAGTGGTGACTCGCTTGCCCAAAAAACTACTGGACTTCGCACCCTCTACCGGGTACCCGTCGGGGTGTTTAAGCAATTCTGTAAAGCTGGGAGCACCGTTGTGCCGCAGAATTCGATCCAACAGCCAGCGCTGGGGAAATCCTTTGCCCCGCCATCGATTAAAGCGCGTCACTGTGGCGAGCAGCCACTGCAGGGGTTTCGACCCAAACAGGCCAACACCACAGGCCGATGCCAACTCCGTGTAAATTGTCGCCTCATCCCGGGTTTCACCGGGGGGTGCCAGTACCGCCTCGGTCGCAGCTAGATAGGGGATGGACTGCAGACCGAGGAATAACGGGAAGACAAAAGGCAAATCAGGTCGCTCAAGTGGAGAGGTCGCAGGGAGAACATAGTGGGCCTGACTCGCCGTCTCGTTGAGATAAATATCCGTGACCACAAGTAACTCGAGGGAGTCCAGAGCCGACCGCAGACGTTCAGCATTCGGCATGGTCAATAGCGGATTACCCCCGGTGACGAAGAGGCTGGTCAACTGTTCCTCGCCCGGCGTCAATATCTCGTCCGCCAAAATACCACCGGGCATCGCACCATTGAGGCGGCGAAACCCGCCAACACGGGAGTGAACATCCCGTTCAAACAGGCCTTTGCGCTTGGCCACAGCCGCAAAGTCAAAAATACCCTGTCCTATCAGGTGACCGCCCTCCCGATCGAGGTTGCCACTCAAGGCGATGATGACTTCGACCAACCACTGCGCCAGGGTGCCCTGCCCCCCCATGCCCAGGCCCGTACCGGTCGCGATAGCGGCACCCTCTGCCGCGCAGAACGTTTCTACCAGTTGCCTGAGGACGTCGGGTGACATCCCGGTTAGAGACTGGGTGCGCTCTGGCGGCCAATCAGCGGCAATGTCATGTAGCGCCTCGATACCGTCATAGTGATCCGCATCCAATACGCTTTGGGGTGGACGCAGTTTGATCAGTTCATGGAGGAAACTCAGCAGGAAATAAACATCAGACCCGGGCAGGATAGGCTGATATTCGCCGGCAACTTTGGCTGTTTCAGTCTCTCTGGGGTCAACGACGACCACTCTCCCGCCCCGCTTTCGAATCTCCTTCAGACGCCGGACCGGGTGGGCCACCTGAAGAAAAGTCCATTTGGAAACAACCGGGTTGGTGCCCAGTATCAGAAGGAAATTGAGCTTCTCAAGGTCTGGAAATGGCTGGGTAAAGGGGAATCCGTAGATGGCCTGTGACGATGCAAAGCGATGCGCGCAATCCTGAGTCGCGGAGCTGTAGATATTTCTCGAGCCAATCCCATCCATAAATCCCTGGGCAAAAATGGGATGCAGCAAACTGAACCCAGCCGCCGTCCCCACATACATGCCAATACGATGCGGGCTTATTTTGCGTTCCGCCCTGACTTTTGCGCCAATTTCGCGCATGGCCGTCTGCCAGCTTATGGGCTGAAAACGATCTCCCACCCGCTTGAGAGGCGTTTGCAGCCGATCCGGTGAGCTGTAAAGCTCGCCCTGTGCCAGACCCTTCATGCAGGCGAAACCCAGCGTACCCCGATGACTTTTGCGAGGCGCTATCTGCGTGACAACCCCGGCCTCCACAGAAACTTCAAGGGCACAACTTGCTTCACAGATACGGCAAAACGTTTGGTTTATCAAAATCTTATCTTCACAATACTTTTTTTGTTCGATTCACCGAACCCAGTGATCCAGGTGCAACTCTGGTCATTCCACACGCGCGGTCAATCTATCGCAAACCGGGCAAGACCGCACTCAGCTCACACCGAGTCAATTTCGATGGCCTCTGGCGCTCGCGTCGCCCATTCGGTCCAGGAGCCATCGTAAACCCTGGCCGTTACGCCCAGGGTATGTAACGCAAGGGCAAGTACACAGGCGGTCACCCCGCTGCCGCAACTGGTGATGATGCTTCCCGGAGCGGCGTTCTGGTGATCCTCCAACATGCTACGCAGCTCACTTTCATTAACGAGACTGCCCCGCAACGGATCCACCACTCGGCTGAAAGGCAGATTTACCGCGCCCGGCATGTGCCCACTGGGGAGACCCGGCCTTGGCTCTGGGTCGGTACCCGCAAAGCGACCACAGGATCGGGCGTCCAAAATACAATGGTCACCCCGAGCGACAGCGCTTTGAACCTGCTCGTGAGTCGCCAGCAACTGATCATTGAATTGCACTTCAAAAGGCTCTGGGGAGGGGGTGGCTGGCCGGCCCGGTATCGTCGGCAAGCCGGCAGCTTCCCAGGCAGGTAACCCCCCTTCCAGAATCGCGACCCGCTGATGGCCAAACAATCTAAACAACCACCAGACCCTCGGGGCCGTAAACAGTCCCACGACGTCGTAAACCACTACAAAGTCAGTGTTCCTGATGCCCAGCGCCTGCACTGCATGCGCAAACTGAGTGGGACTCGGACGGGTATGGGGCAGTGCGCTGCCCGTATCGGCCACCTGTTCAATGTCAAAAAACACGGACCCCGGCAGGGATTTTTTCTCAAATTCGGAAAAGCCATTCCGCTCTGCCGCAGGCATGTGCCAAGATCCATCGAGAAGGGCCATGCCTGGAGCATCAATGTTCGCGTGTAGCCACGCTACGCTGACAAAAACGGGATCAGACATGTGCCAGGTTCTCCTCCGGGCGTCGGGGCCGCTCCCCAAGATACACCTTTACCTCCCTGAATTCCTGAGACTCATCGAGATCGGGCAGCGTGTGACTGTGTCGTGTTTCCAGCAGCTGGTATCCGTGAAAGTTGAAATCCTTGATGCGGGAGTCCGCCAGCAGGACCTGTGGCGCTCGATCGAGAAAACGTCCCAGCCAGTCAAGATTCGATCTGTCGTAAAGGACATCTGCAGCCAAAATAAGATCAAGGGGACCCGCCAGTTCATCCAACCCGCCGATCACCTCCACGCCCACATTGTTGTGGCTCGCATTGAGCAAACAGGCCTCGCGAGCCAGGGGGTCCGTGTCACACGCTACCACAGAACCTGCTCCTCCGAGCGCCGCAGCAATCGCCACCACGCCAGAGCCAGTGCCAAAGTCCAGCACTCGGCGACCTTTGAGATACCCTGGGTTTTCCAGGAGAAAACAGGCGAGACTCTGCCCTGCCGCCCAGCAAAAAGCCCAGTACATGGGTTCGTCCATGATCCGGACCACGGCGTCGCCCTCCAGGCGATGTTGCGGATAGGACTCCTGCAGCAAATGAAGCTCCAGACCCCTGCTATCGGGTAGGGAAACCGTGTCGAGCTCGGCGTCTGGAATCACTCGCGCCAGAGCCTCGCTTAGGGTCTGACGAGTACTGTTTGCGTGAGCGGTCATTGGGGGCCCCGTTGAGAAGCGTGCCGACTGGATTCAGCGATTCAGCGATTCAGCGATTCAGCGATTCAGCGCAGAGATTAACGTGACACCGCACCCCGTTGCGAGGGCCAGGCATCCCGGCCAGGGATAGCACCGCCAGCCTGAGGGCAGCGCAGGCAGGCTCAGTCTGTCTGAAGCAGCAAAGCCCTCAACGCCCCACCCCCCAGCCAGTCCTGCCCGCATTGGCCTGACAACCCAGACAACAGCAGCGAAGTTTGCAACGATGACGACAGTGCTGTGGCCATCATTCGTTGCTGATACGGAAGTTGCTGCTCGTAAATGGGCAAGGCTGCCTCCAGACTCTCGGCACCACTGACGCGTTCCACAAAGCCACGAAGATGGGACTCCAGCGCACTGACCAACGCCCCGTCATCACCAATATCGGGCGCCAGTGCCACGTCCCAGGTCATATCCGTTCTCAGGTCGCAGTGAGCGACCCAGGGGCCGGGGCTACGATCTCCCCATTCTTCAGGGGAAATGAGGGACAGTTGCCAACCCGAGCCCCTGCGATAGAGGTAGTACGTTTTGCCCGGCACCACGCGAAAATCGAAGTGCGCGGACAGTACCAGTGTGGAAAGACAAAAATCCCGCAGGATGGCCTCGCCCGTTTTTGGCTCGGCCTGCCATGGCCGCAGCGCATTCAGTGCGTCAAGCACGGGCACAAGGCCCTTACCCTGCGGATTTCCTGCTGGTGTCGGATGACCGGACATCAACCCAGCTCGGGTTGTCGGGCAAGGATGGCCTCACGAAGCTCGCTGGGGATGGGACAGCTCTTCCGGTCGGCCTTGTCGACAAATACGCTGACGAAACTGCCCCGGGCCGCCGTCTCGCCGGTGCGCCGATTCGTCATTTCCCACTCCAATGTCAGACTACTGTTGCCCAGCCGGGAAAATCGTACCCCGACATCTACCCAGTCTGCGCCCAGACATTCACTGATAAAGTCGATGTTGGCATTGACGGTAAAGGTGAGCGTGGGCTGCTGGTGGATTTCATTGAAGTCCCACCCCAACTCCGCCCAATATTCCCCAGACACTTCGTCGGCCAGTATCAAATAGGTTGCAAAGTACGTGTGCCCATTGGCATCGGTATCGGCAAACCGAATTTTTTGTGCACCGGTGTAGGGATAAGACATGGCAAACCTCGGTATTGGTTCGTTAACTGACTGGTATCGCGTTGCAAACAAGGGTAACGAATCCCAGGGGCGATCGGGAGATTATCACCCCGGCCTTCACTGACAGGCTGCCCTCCCGCCACCCCGCGCAGGGAAACGCGGGACAGCCGCCACGAAGGCCAGCGCTTGCATTGCGGTCCATACGCTGGCGCCGACAGATTCGATCAGTAGGCTGAAATCGGTGTCACCGAGACAGACTGGGATAATGAATGAGGCCTGCTTCCGGAGTGGGGTGGTGCCAACAG
>Ga0181596_10005569_pt1 | contig 11007 bp, 6 predicted proteins | sample 041ome_6_FD_148655 | JGI IMG/M metagenome (GOLD analysis project Ga0181596, IMG submission 148655) | Coastal salt marsh microbial communities from the Groves Creek Marsh, Skidaway Island, Georgia - 041402US metaG (spades assembly) | ecosystem: Environmental > Aquatic > Marine > Intertidal zone >... | reverse complement strand
CTTAGTTTAAAAAATGCTTTAAAAAAAGCGAAAAAAGATTTGAGGTATTAAAAATCAATAAGCAACTTCAATGATAATCTCATTGAGACGATTAAAAAATTTATAAGGAGAATTATATCCCAAAAGAATAGGATCTCCTTGAATTTTCAGCTTATTTTCATTCAGATTTTCTTTAAGGATTTTGGTGTAGTATTCTGATTTACCTTTAGTTGAATATCCACCGTATCCAATAGCAGCAAAATAGGCTTCTTTCGATTGGATTATTTGAACATTTTTATTTTGAGGTTCGGGAGGGATCTCTATTGAACTTGGCAAAACAAAAGCCATTTTTTCCTTATTCCCTTTTTTTTCCATGTGCACAGGAGTGGTCAATAAGCATGTTCCAGAGCTTTGGGGATATGTCTTTTTTTCTGATGGAATCTTGAATGATATATCCTGTCCAAAAGATGCTTCCTTACTCCAATGGATGTATATGCATTACTGTAAAATTCATTCACGAGCAAAAAAAGGACTACACCCATATAAATACAAACAGCGTAATTTCAAGGAAAAAGTTAGAATAGAGAAACTTATATTAAATGATATTCTGTATTGGAAAATTAAAACCCCTATCAAATTCGTGAGGATGGGAAGCTAGAAATTCATAGTAGGACATAATTGAAATTTTGTTTAAAAAAAAGAAAATACTTTAATCAAGTCATTAATTATTTATCTACGTCCCAGAGCTTTTGGATATGAACAAGGCTTTTTCCCATTTGGACTATCCATTTTATAAATTGTTAAAGAAATTTTAATTTTTTTAAAAAAAAATTTAATTTTATCTCATTATTAATAAAAACCAAATCTTATCATGAAAGTTAATAAAAACAACAAGCTGTTGCTGGTTTTGCTTTTTTTGTTGAGTGGATTTACTTTCGCTCAGCAAACTATTAGTGGACTAGTAACAGATGAAACAGGTGTTCCGTTACCGGGAGCTACTGTATTAGTAAATCAAACTAATAATGGAACTACTACGGATTTCGATGGAAATTTTAGCATTAGTGCTTCCGATGGACAATCCATTTCCATTAGCTTTGTAGGCTATCAAACCCTAAGTATTGTGGTTGGGGACGGTGCCGATTATAATGTCAGTCTACAGCCCGACTCACTTTTAGATGAGGTAGTAGTCACTGCATTGGGTGTTGAGAGAAACACCAAAGCTATTGGTTACTCGGTAACTCAAGTGGGTGGTGAAGAAGTTAATGAAATTAAATTCACCAGCGCAATTAATGCCCTTCAAGGGAAAATTGCAGGGGTTCAAATCACAGGGAACTCTACAGGGGCTAAAGGTTCTACAAGGGTTGTCATTCGTGGTAACAGTTCCTTAAATGGTAATAATCAGCCATTATACGTAGTTGATGGAATTCCAATTGATAACACCAACTTAGGTTCTGCTGGAGTTTGGGGTGGTGCGGATGCTGGAGACGGTATATCCGCCTTAAACCCTGATGAAGTAGAATCTGTTTCCGTTCTTAAAGGGGGTGCAGCAGCAGCTCTGTACGGCTCTAGAGCATCCAATGGTGTAATTTTGATTACAACTAAAAAAGGAACTGGAGTAGAAGGAATTCAAGTAGAAGTAACAAGTTCTATTCAGTTTGATGACATCAAAAATGATCCTTACGATCCTCAGACTACATATGGACAAGGACGAGACTTTTCAAAAACTTCTGACACTGTTGATACCTATGCCAACTGGGGTCCAGCGTTAGACGGATCAAGTGTTGAGCAGTGGGACGGTGTTTCAAGACCTTATTCTTATAAAGGAAATAATCTTGAGAAGTTTTATTCAGGAGGAGAGACTTATATCAATTCTGTAGCGATATCTTCATCAAATCAATCAGGAAATGTAAGATTGTCGTATTCCAACTTACATAACACAGATATCATACCAAACTCTAAACTAGATAGAAATTCATTAGGTATAAATGCTGTACAAAAAATTGGAAAATTTTCAGCAGATGTGAACTTAAAGTATATCAATGATGAATCTGTAGGAGCCCCTAGATTATCAGATTCTCCTGGAAATGCTAACTTTGGTATTCGCTTATTTGCACCTTCAATTGACGTCAATGATATGTTAGGTGCAGGTGGTCTAGGGACTAATGAAGATGGATCTGAGTTCAGAACTAGTGACAACACATATTCTCAAAACCCTTGGTTTGCTGCATGGCAGTACTTTGACAATTCAAATAAAGAACGTGTGATTGGTTCTGCGTCTGTTCGTTGGGACATTACCGATTTTCTTTATGCTAAAGGACGTTTTGGTGTAGATCGTTATGACTATGACAGAACATCTGGCACACCTTACGGAACAGCATACCAACCTCTTGGTAGTATGAATGTGTCTAAATTAACACGTCAGCAAAGAGATGCAGATCTTTTTCTTGGAACAGATAATTTGGAGGTTGTGAATGATCTTTCTGTTACTGCATTTGTGGGTGTCAACCAAAACTATGTGAATTCTGAAAGTGTAAGTGCCTCAGGATCACAATTTATTGTGCCTTTTCTTTATGATGTAAAAAACACAACAAATCAAGGGACTGGTTACGAATTTAGTGAGCGTCAAATAAATGCCGTTTATGCATCTGCTGAGATTGGATTTAAAGATGCAATCTACCTAAATGTAACCGCTAGAAATGACTGGTTTTCAACTCTTTCATTAGCAGAAAAGGAAGCACCAAATTATGATTTATATACCTCAGCTTCACTTTCGGTAGTCCTTTCTGATTTAATAGAATTACCTGAATTAATTTCTTTTGCTAAACTAAGAGGAGGTTATTCTCAAGTTGCAGGTGGGGCAGGTAATCCCTATAGACTTAATCTAACTTATTCTATTGTAGATCAAGGTCACCAAGGTGCTTCATTAGGAAGAATTTCAAATAGTTCAATTCCAAATTCGGAAATCACTCCATTTGAGAAAAATGAAACGGAGCTAGGTTTAGACTTGAGATTATTGGACAACCGTTTTTCTGTAGACTTTACTTATTATGATAACGAAACAGACGGAGATATTGTAGGGGTTAGTGCTTCTCCAACCTCTGGGTACTCAAGTGCACTTGCAAATTTAGGTATTATATCTAACAAAGGTGTTGAGCTTTTATTGAATGCAAATGCTATAAAAACTGATGATTTTGATTTAAGTTTTAGTTTGAACTATGCAAATAATATTTCTGAAATTGTTTCAACAAATGATGCTGGGACTAATATTACCTTAGATGAGCCTCGGTCTAGAAATCTTAATGTGACCCATATTGTAGGAGAACAGTTTGGTGCCTTATATGGAACATCATACAACCGTGACAGTCAAGGAAGGATTATCCACGATATTGATGAAGATGGTACTCCCATCCCTCAAATAGGACCTAGAAAAATACTAGGATTTGGAGTAAATCCTGTTTCTCTTGGTTTTGGTGCCAATATCAGATACAAAAATCTTACATTAAACTTCTTGATTGAAGGTAAAAATGGAGGTCAGATGTTCTCTGGAACTAACGCTATGGCAAAGTACTTTGGTGCTCATAAAGCTACTATTGATGCGGACGGTCGTGAGAATGGTTTTACTGTATCTGGAGTAGATGCTGGTGGAAATGCATTTACAACGGCAATCGCTCCAGATCGTATAGAAGATTATTGGAGAAGAACATTTTCAATTGCAGAAGAAGCAATTTATGATGTGAATTATTTAAGACTTCGACAACTAAGTTTAGGATATGGTATTCCAAGCAGTATGCTTGAGAGTACATTCATCTCAAGTGTCAGAGTCTCTTTGATAGGGAGAAACCTATTCCTTTTATCTAATAGTGTAGAAAATGTTGATCCAGAATCTGGATATAATGTTTCTAACTCACAGGGATTAGAATGGTTCGGATTACCCGTTCCAAGAAGTTTAGGTCTCAATGTAAACCTTAAATTTTAATTGAAATGAAGAAAATATATTTAGTACTTGTAGTATTTAGTTTAGTCTTAACCTCTTGTGATTTTGACGAAGGTTTTGAAGAAATGAATGTAAATCCAAGAGCAGCAGCACAGATTGATGTAAACAATAAGTTTGCTTCTGTTTTCTTAAGGACTTCTGGAGGACGCTATGAAAATTGGAGAACTAGTTTAATCTATTCCTCTAATATCATTCAGCACTTTTCCTCAACCGCTACCTATTGGAGTGGGAATTTTTACACCCTGAACCAAGGCTATTCAACTTCCTTATTTGACAGGGCATATCCCGAACAAGTAAAGGAGATTGAAGATATCATTTTTCAGCTTACTAATGATGGCGTATCGGATACCCAAATGGGAGTAGCTAGAATCTGGCGTGCTTTCATTTATCACCGTATAACAGACTTATATGGCGACATCCCTTATTCTGAAGCAGGTAAAGGTTATATAGATGGTATTTTGACACCAGCTTATGATACTCAGGAATCAATTTATTTGGATATGTTATCTGAAATTGAAGCTGGAATAGGTCAGTTAGGATCTGATACGATGGGAGCTTCTGATCTTATTTTCCAAGGGGATGTAACTAAATGGAAAAAGTTTGGTAATTCTTTAATACTTCGTTTGGCTATGCGCCTTACAAAAGCAGATCCAGCTACTGCTCAAGCATGGGCTCAAAAAGCGATTAGCGGTGGAACCATGACATCAAATGATGACATTGCTTTCATCGAACATACTGATGGACCTGCTGGAATCAATAGAAATGGTCATGGAGAGGTGTTTAACGCCGATGGAAATATTAGAATTTCTAAATTCTTTATGGACTTCTTGAAAAACAGGAATGACCCTAGAACCTCTATTATAGCTGCAAGAAGAAGTGATAAAAGCACAGATCCTGCTGATTTATTTGGAATGCCTAATGGGCTTACTTCAGGAGCATTGGAAGATAAGTATGGTACTACAAGCGATTATTATGCTGAGCCAAATAGAGATGTTTTTGGGGGTTTTGATACGCCTATGGTTTTTCAATCCTATGCAGAAGTTGAATTTTTGAAAGCTGAAGCAGCTCATAGAGGATGGCATACAGGTGATGTGGAAACCCATTATAACAATGGTGTTAAAGCAGCTATGCAAATGCTAGGGTCTCTTTATGAAAATGCAGTAGCTATTTCAGACGCTCAAGTAAGTGACTATCTAGCAGCAAATCCATTAGATGTTACAAGTCCAATGGAGATGATTCATACACAATACTGGGTTTCTACATTATTTAATGAGTATGAAGCCTTTGCCAACTGGAGAAGAACTGGATTTCCTAACCTCGAACCTTTTGGTGGAGAAGCTGTTTATCCAGGAAATGAAACCAATGGTGAAATTCCTCGGAGAATGATTTATCCTTTTAGTGAGGAGAGTACCAATCCTGAAAACTATGCAGCTGCGATAAGTAGACAGGGTCCAAATGACCTTACGACTAGAGTATGGTGGGATAAATAATTCGGGATCTCCACTTATAAAATTTATTTTTGAAAAGGTGGTTTTAAACCACCTTTTCTATATTATGACTGGCTCCAAATTTACTTTTCTATTATTCGTATTGTTGACCCTGTCAATAAGAGGTCAAAAATTTGAATTAATACCTCCTAAAAATAGTGGGATTTACTTTGAAAACACACTTCGTGAAACTTCTACAGAAAATATCATTACCTATGAATACTTTTATAACGGTGGAGGAGTTGCTGCAGGAGATTTAAACAACGACGGCTTGACCGATTTGATCTTTACTTCTAATCAGGATCAATCGCGTATCTACCTTAATCTGGGAGAACTTAAGTTTGAGGATATAACTGATCGAACTGGGATTGACAATAAAAATGGTTGGAAAACAGGAATAGCAATTGCTGATGTAAATAATGACGGTTGGCTGGATATCTATATTTCCTATTCTGGAAATTATTCAAAAAAAGATCTAAGAAACAAGCTCTACATCAATCAAAAAGATTTAACCTTTAAAGAAGAGGCTAAAAAATATGGTATAGATGATTTTGGGTACACCTCTCAATCTACCTTTTTTGACTATGACAAGGACGGAGATTTAGATCTATTTGTTCTAAATCATAACACTAAGCTCTTCAGGAACTTTGATGCAGCATATGCGAAAACACAATTCGATGACTATGCAGGAGACCGACTTTATGAAAATACAGGTAAAGGGTTTGTGGATGTTACTATAAAATCAGGCATTCTGTCCAACCCCATTGGATACGGACTAGGGGTGGTAGTTACCGATACTAATAATGACGGTTGGCCCGATTTTTATGTGTCCAATGATTATGTAGAAGAGGACTATCTTTATATTAATAATCAGGACGGTACTTTTAGTAATCAACTTAAGGAACAAATGTCATGTATATCAAACTTCTCCATGGGTGTGGACGCCGGTGATATTAATAATGATGGTTTATTAGACCTTATCACTTTGGACATGCTGCCCCAAGACAACAAACGTCAAAAATTGTTGTTCGCTCCTGACAATTTTGAACTCTACAATAATATGGTAGAAAATGGATTCCACCATCAGTCTATGCGAAATATGCTACAACTCAATAATGGTAATGGAACCTTCAGTGATATCGGACAAATGGCAGGTATTTCTAGTACAGACTGGAGTTGGGCGCCTTTATTAGCGGACTTTAATAATGATGGCTTGCTCGACCTATACATTACCAATGGATATGGAAGAGATATGATCAATCGCGATGTGATGAAGTTTTATATTGATGAACGGATCAAGTTTGTTGAAGGGAAATCTGATCAAAAAATGTTTGAAGTCCTGCAAGGGATTCAATCAACCCCTTTACAGAATTATTTTTATCTCAATAAAGGAAATTTAACCTTTGAAGATAAAACCTTGGATTCAGGTTTTCAAGGACCCGATTTTTCCCATGGTGCCATATATTCTGATTTGGATAATGATGGTGATCTAGAGATTGTGGTCAACAGTATGAATGCAACTGCCAAAGTCTTTAAAAATTTATCAAGAGAAACCGAGGCAGCATCCAATTATATCCGAGTAAAATTGACTCAGGAAAACAAAAATATCTTTGCTGTAGGTTCAAAAATTACTGTTTATACTTCTTCAGGGGAAAAGTTAGTTCGCGAATTAAATCCTACTCATGGGTATCAATCCTCTGTTTTAGAACCTCTTCACTTTGGTTTAGGAACTCATAAAGTAGATTCCATCCAAATTTTGTGGAATGACTTAACCGTTCAAACCCTTAAAGAGAAGCTTCCACTGAATGAATTTGTAGAAATCCAAAAGAAAAGTACCCACTCCTTCTTAAAGAAAAATCTTGAGCCCATATTTGCTGTTGAATATGACACGATAAATCAACCACACAAGGAACTGCTGGTCAATGATTTCAAAGTACAGCCCTTACTGCCGTATATGATTTCTTTTCACGGCCCAAAAATTAAAAAAGTGGATTTCAATCAAGATGGATTAGACGATCTGTTTTTCACTAGCCCCGAAGGTCAGGCTCCTGCACTTCTGATTCAAAAAACTGATGGTACATTTGTCAAATCAGATCAACCACACTTGGAATCTTCAAGTTATTTTGAAGACACCAATGCTACTTTTTTTGATGCCGATGGAGACAGGGATTTAGACCTATATATTGTTTCTGGAGGCTATGGGGCAACTGATTCAGGAATTGTGCTAGAAGATCGACTTTATATGAATTTGAGTGGCATTTTTACCCCTTCTGAAACCTTACCCAAAGATAATCAAGTAGGCTCGGTTGCAGTTCCCTGGGATTTTGACCAAGATGGAGATCTTGATCTTTTTGTGGGGACACGCGTGAAACAGTCAGAATTTCCAAAAGGAGCACCTTCTTTAATCCTTTCAAACGACGGGCAAGGAAATTTTAAACAAATTAAAATCCAATATTTTGATCGTGTTACTGACGCATTAGTAGCTGATTTTGATGGGGATCAGGTCAAAGAACTGCTAGTCCTTGGAGATTGGACGTATCCCAAAATATTTGCATTTCGAGATCGCACTTTTGTAGACCTTACTGCATCGTATTTTTCTGAAAATTTGTCGGGGTGGTGGAACACCGTAAAAGCAGATGATTTAGATGGCGATGGCGATTTAGATCTTGTTATGGGTAATTGGGGTACCAATAATCTTTTTAAACCTTCTGCTGATCAGCCCATGGAAATATTTTACGATGACTTTGATGGCAATGGTTATATTGACCCCATTTGGTGTTATTACAACATCGATGGAGTTTCTTACCCTTTTGTTTCGAAAGACGAACTTACTGATCAAATCGTATCCTTGCGTAAAAAATTTGTGACTTATGAATCTTATTCTGATAAGACCTTGGGAGAGATTTTCCCCGAAAAACAATTAGAAAATTCCCCAAAATGTATTACCAATTTTTTAGAAACTATTTGGTTTGAAAATCAAAATGGAGGATTTGTTAAAAGAAATTTACCTATTGAGGCCAATATTTCTTCTGTCCACGCTATCAGTATTCATGATTTTGATCAGGATGGGAATAAAGATATTTTTCTCGGAGGGAATGTTCACTTCAATCGTGTTCGTATCGGTCGAAGAGAAACTTCTTTTGGGGTGTACTTGAGTGGAGATGGTAACGGAAAATTTACTTACATTCCTAACAGGAAAACGGATCTGACTGTTCACGGTTCGGTAAGAGCTTTAGAAATAATTCAAACTAAAGACCTTCAAAAACTAGTCATTGGAATGAACAATGCAAAACCTCTAATTATAACTGTTAAAAATGAATAAAAAAATTAGAGACTCCTATATGCTTTTTTTATTTGCTCTATTATTTCAGCCTCAACCTAGTTATGGTCAACAATCAGATTCCAAGGCATATATTGATGATCTGAAAGCGATCACTGATATCATGGTGTATGATGTTACCTCCCCTGTGGCAGCTGCACGTTACTACGCCTACAGTACTTTGGCTTCTTATGAGGTCCTTGCACTTCAGGAAAACAATAATCACCCTAGTTTTTTTGACTTTTTTCAAAGACCTCTTGAAAATCCATTCCCCCAAAATTTTAAGTTGGGAAATGAGGTGGTAGCCTACCGCTATGCATTGCTATGTACAGCGAAAAAATTATTGCCTTCAGGAAAGAAGCTCGAATCAAAAATTAAGTCTTTAAGGCAAGAATTGGTAAAAGAAGAAGTACTTTTTCTAGATCAAATAATTCAAACCATAGTAGATTATGCAAATCGGGATGGCTTTTTACAACTCAACAATTTAAAACGCTACACCCCTAAAAAAGGCCCTGCATTTTGGCAACCTACAAAGCCCGCTTATATGGCACCTGTGGAGCCTAATTGGAACAGTCTAACCCCTCTTTTTTTAAAATCAGCTGATCAGTTTTTGACCAAACCCCCAATAAAATATGATTTGAATCCAGAATCAGATTTTTATAAACTTTTATTAGAGGTTAAACAAGTCACTGACCAAAACGACAAGAAAAAAAATGAAATCGCTGTTTTTTGGGACTGTAACCCTTATGCGATCTCTCAAATTGGACATCTGGAATTTGGATTGAAAAAAATATCACCTGGGGGACATTGGATGGGAATCGCCGGAATTGCCACACGTAAAGCGCGATTTGATGTCAATAAAACTATTTTTACGCATACCATACTCGCAATCGTTTTGCACGATGCGTTCATTGCGTGTTGGGATGAAAAGTACCGTTCCAATAGGGTGCGCCCAGAAACAGTGATCAATCGCCATCTTGATAAGGGATGGAGTCCTTTGCTTCAAACTCCTCCCTTCCCTGAATATGTATCTGGCCATAGTGTGGTTTCTTCTGCATCAGCAGAAATTTTGACATTAATTTTTGGATCTAATTTTAGCTTTAGAGACACTTCTGAAAAGGAATTTGGATTGAAAACAAGAAGCTACAAATCTTTTAAGCAAGCAGCTGATGAAGCCTGTATTTCGAGACTCTATGGAGGAATCCATTACAAAGATGCCATTGACGAAGGTATATGGCAGGGAAGACAAGTGGCTTCTTTTATCATAGCCAAAACCAAATCTCATTTCCCCTACTAATAGGAACTAAATAAAAACCCTTGAATCCTTTTTTATTTGTAACGGGTATACCAATCTATTGAACTCTTAGTCTGAAAGTTGTCGTTAAGATTGATTTAATACCAAAAATCTGTAGTGTCTGCATTGAATTCCAATTCAGAGACTACTATCAATTCTTTCGAGCACTCCTCTTGCCAGTAACAAAAAACATCTGACTCATTAAAGCCTGACAAATGATAAACTTTTTGGCTTCCACCCCCAGTATTTTCATTAGTAAAAGTGATGTAACTAATAGATTGAAATTCAACGATACTTGAGATATTACTTATTTCTTCAGAGATACAGGAGGCAAGCAATAAACAAAAATGCATTTTTTTCATTAAGTTAGGTTAAGATGTGTTTTTGAATTGAGCATTTATTCTTTTTTGATTTTTCCATTTTGGTTTAGAAAACATTAAATTAGTTAAGGCAAAAATTTAGAGTTTTATGAAGCCAAGATTTCGGTTGGGCGATGTATGGATTTTAATCTATGTAGTTACCTCACTTATTTTAGGAAGTTGTACAGCCTCCAAAGTCTATCGAACTGAAGTGTTGGTAATTGGAGGAGGAACTGCAGGAACCGCCGCTGCTATTAGTAGTGCACGTATGGGAGTCACTACGTTCTTATTGAATGACACTCCCTGGTTAGGAGGAATGCTTACGGCCGCTGGGGTAAGTGCTGTGGACGGAAACACCAAACTGCTTTCCGGGTTTTGGGGAGAATTTAGAGACAGTCTAGTTGGGCGTTATGGAAGCCCTGAGGCACTTAGAACTGGTTGGGTGAGTAATCATCTGTTTGAACCCACAGTTGGTGCAGAAATCCTTTTAAATACAGCACAAAATGAACCTAACCTAACCCTTTGGATGGATACCCATTGGAAGTCCGTCGAAAAACAAGCCGAGGGGTGGATGG
>Ga0181596_10005566_pt1 | contig 11012 bp, 10 predicted proteins | sample 041ome_6_FD_148655 | JGI IMG/M metagenome (GOLD analysis project Ga0181596, IMG submission 148655) | Coastal salt marsh microbial communities from the Groves Creek Marsh, Skidaway Island, Georgia - 041402US metaG (spades assembly) | ecosystem: Environmental > Aquatic > Marine > Intertidal zone... | reverse complement strand
TATCAGCCAAATCAACGGGCGAGCCGGTTCAGACACCTGGACGCCACTGGACGACGAGGCGCTGGCCCTGTTTCGGTTCTGTCACACGCTGTCGACCCAGACCGCCGGGCTGTTCGATCCCACCGCGGGCATCCTGCGCAGGGTCTGGGACTTCAAAACGGGACAATCCGGCAACCCCGAACAAATACCCGAGCTGCTGGAGCGGGTCGGCTGGTCCATGGTGTCCCTTGAGGACCACAAGGTTCGCTTGGAAAGGCCCGGCATGGAATTGGACCTCGGTGGAGTGGTCAAGGAGTATGCAGCTGACAAAGTCGCCCAGCAGTTGCGTGAGCAGGGCCTTGACTGCGCCTTGATCGAACTGGCGGGGGATGTGGTGGCTATGGGGGAACCACGGCCGGGCCGGCCCTGGTCGGTGGGTATCAGTGATCCTGCACGGCCAACTGAAGCCTTACTGACCGTAGAGTTGGTTAATGCCGCCCTGGCAACCAGTGGCAATTATCAACGGGTGCTGGAGATCGGGGACAAAAAATACAGCCACTTCCTGAACCCCCGCAGTGGCTGGCCCGTGGCAGGGCCCGCGAGCATCTCGGTGATCTCGGATACCTGCCTCACTGCGGGCGCGGTAGCCACCGGAGCCTGCCTGCACGATGATGATCAGCGCCCTGGTTGGTTACAGCGAGCGGGCTTGCCCTGGCTGGAAGTAAATGAGCAAGGCCTGCTGTCAGGGCCTTTACGAGACGCTCATCCGGGGAACAGGCTACAGCGTACCTGAGAGGTACACATTCTCTCGGCTCATGTTCTCATGCCAGACAAACTCTACTTCGACGGTCACTGTCCACTCTGTGTCAAGGAGATGGATCGGCTGGAAAAAATAAAAGGCGACTGTCTGGAACTCGTTGACATTCACAGCCTGGACGCCGCGGACAGCCCCGTTGACAAAGACACGTTGCTCAGAGTGCTGCACCTGGAACAGGATGGCGGCGTCATGAGGACGGGTATCGACGCCAACGTCGCTGCCTGGCAGCACACGCGCTACGGCATCCTGTGGCGCTGGATGCGCCTACCGCTTATCCGGCCCTTGATAGAGGTCGTCTACGATCGCTGGGCGCGCTGGCGCTACGATCGGCTGTACAGCAAGTCAGAGCGGTAGGCCGTGAACTTCTCATCAGACGACATGGAAGCGCTGGCGACGCGCCAGCGTGCCAACCTGATCAACTGCATCACAGGCTTCAAACCCGCTCTGCTGCTCGGCACGGTCAACACCGGCGGGCACACCAACCTGGCGATGTTCAACAACGTCTTCCACATTGGTGCCAGCCCACCCTTACTTGGGCTGATCGTGCGTCCACGCCCGGAGGGGACAGAGCGTCACAGCTTGGACAATCTCCTCGAAACCGAACATTACACTCTCAACCACGTGCACCATGACATGCTGCCCGCCGCACACCAAACTTCGGCACGTTATCCCCGAGAGCAATCCGAATTTGCTGCAAGCGGTCTCAGCGCGCTGTACCAGCCCGGTTTTCCTGCACCTTTCGTGGCCGAGGCGCGCATCCGCATGGGCTTGCGCCTGGTTGAGCACCAGGAACTCAGCGTAAACCACACCCAGTTGGTTATCGGGGAACTGGAAGTCCTGAACTGCCCGGACGATATCCTTCGAGACGATGGCAGCGTAGATCTTGCTGCGGCCGGGTCGGTAGCATCCTGCGGTCTCGACAGCTACCACTCTGTCGCAGAAGGACAGCGTTATGCTTACGCAAAGGCGAATCTGGCTCCTCGGAGACTCGGTGGCTGATCAGGATTCATTAGCTGCCACAAAAGTGGCAGCGACCTGCTACCGAGATCTTTTTAAAGGCTGGGTGAGACGCCGCGAATTACCCCGCGTATGATCGACATTTGTGGCTCTTAAAGGCTATCGGCGAGGATTCACCTCAGTACGGGCCACTATCCATTAAAGGGTACCCGCTGTGGCAGAAAAACGGTCCTCAGAATATCTAACCACGCTGGAAAAAGGCTTCCGGGTGCTCACCTGTTTCACAAAAGAGCAACCGCAAATGACGCTTTCTGACGTCGCCAGGGCGAGTGACCTGAACCCCGCGGTAGCCAGGCGCTGTCTTCTGACTCTGGTTGAATTGGGCTATGTAGGAAAGACCGGCGCGGATTACATGCTGCGCCCGAAAGTGTTGGCCCTGTCCACAGCGTTTACCGAGAGCTTTGATATCGACAACTTAATTCGGCCACGCTTACAGCAGCTGCGCGCAGAAACAGGTGACAGCGCCTCGTTTGCGGTAATGGACGGCAGCGAGGTGCTCTATGTCACTCACGTTTCCACCCATAGGGTAATTAAAACTCAGGCGACAACCGGCACACGTTTTCCGGCTCTCAGCACCTCACTTGGACGCGCCATGATGTCCACGTGGACAGAAGGTGAGATCGATGCCTTTCTTTTCCGACATCCGCACAAGGCCACCACGCGGTTTACCGAGACGGATCCCGCCAAACTCAAAGCAGCGATCATGACGGCAGCCAAGCTTGGATACGCCTTCATAAGCGACGAACTGGACTATGGCATTACCTCCATCGCGGCACCGTTAGTGCTGCCGGGCAAGGGGACCATTGGCGCCGTCAATATCTCTGCGGCCACCGCAAAAATTGACCTGGAGACCTTTGCCTCGCAACGATTCTCCCTTTTGCGACCGGCACAGCAGCAACTCATTGACGACCTGATGCACGCCGACGCGTTAATCAGCGCCATTACGCAAAATAGCAACGGCTAGGGAGAAGCGACCCGCTGGCTGCTCAGGTGGCGTGGCATCAACGCCGGTTGGGTAGATTCAGGAACAAACGTGAGTGTGAGGATTCAGGGACGATGCTGACTGGCGGGGACTGCTGACAAGGCAGCGGGCGGCCCTGTCCTTTGGCGTCCGAGTCTTGACACACTCACGACGCCGGCAAGTTGACCAGCCAGTTAACTATCGCTCTATTGACCGCCTCTGGGTGAGACAGGTTACAGAGATGCCCTCCACCGTCTATCACTACAGACTGCGCATTGGGCAGTGCAGCCAACACCTCGGCGTGTTGGCACCGGGATGAGACTTCATACTCCCCTTTCAGCACCAGCATTGGTAAGTCCAGCGCCTGCAGATCACCGTCCATGTCCATAGGTTTGGGCAGCGCGTTTTCGGTGAGCAGATCCGCGCCACGGTAGGCTTCGACCAGCTTGGCCATCACCTCGGGCGCCACTGACTCACAACCTCGACGCATCAAAGGATGCGCCAACCAATCAGCTCGGAACAGCTGCAGCTCACCGGCAGCTAACCATTGCCGATACCGGTCAAATGGGATGGCCTCCCCTGCCGCTTCCGTCACCTGAAGCCCGTCAACGTGTCCCCCTTGCAGCACGAGACCAGAGATACCCGCGCTGTCCTCGAGGGCGAAGCGCAATGCCAAACGCGCGCCCTGAGACACGCCATAAAGGATAACGGGCCTGCCAATAGCTGAGATCACAGCGCGCAGGTCAGCTGTTTCAAGGGCAAAATCTGGCGGCAACCGGTTATTACCAAACCCGCGGCGGTCGAAGCTGACCACGGTGATATTGTGTTCAAGGATACCCCGCTGAGCCGCGAAAGATTGCTTATCCAACGTCCAGCCATGGAGGCACAACAATACGGGCCAGTCATCGCTTACCAAGCCAGATACGTCCACCGCCAGCGTCCCGCCTTGCACGGCAACGGACAACATCTTGCTGGACTTCTGCACTAAACGTCCTCCTCCGTGTACGCAACCGCGGCAGCGGCACCATGCCACAGCACATCACCAACAGGGTTGGTCTGTTCTTCCAGGACATGCCCAACCAGCCCCGCCGTTCGCGCTACCAAAATAACGCCCCGCATCATTGCTGCGGGCACACGCGCCTCTATCATGAGGGCCGCGAGGGCTGCACTCACGTTCATCACCAAAGGCCTGCCCAACGCGGTGCTCAGTGCATCCTCAAGCGCCACCATGGCCGCTCTGGCACGACTACCGTCGGACAGCATATCCAACAGCTTCTGTGTGCGAGGGTCCCTACCCTTATGGATCGGATGTCCAAACCCGGGTAATGGCAGCTTCGCCGCGCGATGCTCGGTCACTATTCGCTCAGCCTCCGAGCCGAGGTCGTCCGCAGCCAACAGCCGTTCAGCGAGGACGCCGCACTTGCCCGCTGTGCCACCGTAGCGATCGCCGACGCCCAGTAACCCCGCAGCCACCGCGCCCTGCAGGGATTCTGGCGCGCCCGTCAGGGTCAGCCTTGTCGCGATGACAGACGGCATAAGCCCGTGCTCCATGATCGTGACCATCACCGCGTCCAGCAGGGCGATTTGCTCGCTACTGGGCTCCTCACCCAGCGCCTGCAGTAAAAACGCGCCGGTAATGGAGTAACGACCAATAACGTCCGCTACCAAGTCCCTACCGCGCACCGTAATACTGTCAGCATCGCTGGTGCAGATACGTGTGGTGGCTTTTGCTTCACTTGTCTCTGCCATATGGGGGTCTCAACGTAAATATAGATGGTGGGGCAACTCTCTCATGTCGACCCATTGACTGGCGAACTGTCATCTCTGATCCGCTTCGAACTTTTTCGAGTATACTATAAGTTCGTATATCGAAGAGTATTTCGTATAACGAAAACATTAGCTAGATACGAGGAATCGCCATGAAGTCCCATTATCCGTTAGTGACACTGGCTGTCGCCGCTGCCTTGTCTGCCGGTGAGGCCGTTGCCCAGGCAACGCTGGAAGAGGTTGTTGTTACCGCTCGAAAACGGTCGGAATCATTATTCGAGAGCCCGATATCGGTCCGCGCATTCACTGAGGCGGAGATCAGAGCCGCCGGGATACAAACGCCACAGGACTTTGTCGACCTCACCCCCAATGTCACCCTGGTGCAGACTCAAAGCACTGGTAACTCGTTCCTGAACATCCGAGGCATCTCTTCGGCGAGAAACAGTGAACTGGCAGCAGCTGTGATCATCGACGGGGTCTTGCTTTCAAACCCCACTCAATTGAACCAGCAGTTGTATGACATTCAGCAGATCGAAGTGCTGCGGGGTCCGCAGGGTGCACTCTACGGTCGTAATGCGATTGGTGGTGCCATCACCATTACGACCAAAGAACCCAGTGACGAGCACGAAGCAGAAATTCGTATCGGTGCCGAATCAGCCCCCGGTTACAGCGTAAAAGGCTTTGTCGGTGGCCCCCTGAGCGACGACGGCTCGGTCAAATACCGACTGGCAGGATCCTACATGGATAACGACGGGTATCTGGACAATGTCTACCTGGGTGAAGAGGCCGACCCCTATAAAGATATGTCATTACGTGCTCGGCTCGATTGGGACGTCTCCGATACACTGACAACAGACTTCCGGGCCAGTTACTCAAAGCTTGAAACCCAGGCGTTCTATTTCGTGTTGGATGCCGACGCTGATGACACGGATAAACCAATCCAGAACAACAACCCGGGTAACAATGAGCGGGAATTCACCAGTGCGAGCTTTAAATTCGACTGGGACCTGGGCAACGTTACCCTGACTGGCATTTCCGCCTACGACGACGTCTCTGAAGTATCTTCTGGCGACAACGTGTTTTTCCTGCCCCCCGAAGACCCCAACAACTTCTGGAACTATGATTTCTTCTTTGGCTGCCTGCGCGATGGGATCACCAATCCTGCCTGCGCTTTTCTGGGTCCCTTCCCCGGCACACAGGACCCTTACATTGACCTCAGCCAGAACCAGTACCTTGAGGTGGAGTCGTTCAGTCAGGAAATTAGGCTGACCTCAAACAACACGGAAGGCCTGCGGTGGAGCATTGGCGCTTATGCCATCGCGACAGAACGCTACATCTCTACGGGCGGCCAGATTGACCGTGGACTTGGCGTTTTTGACGTCGAGAAAGTATTCCGGCCCTCCATCTTCACCGATGGATACAGCGACGGCGTGGTGAATGACCCCAGCCCGCAACTCGGAGTGCTAGCCGACAGCCAGGACAATTTCGCCTGGGCAGTGTTTGGTCAGCTCGCCTATGACGTCACCGACACCCTGGAGGTAGCGTTCTCGCTGCGTTACGACGAGGACGAGCGAGAGAACACCACGCTGACAGAAGCCGAGTACAACGTGCCGTTCAACTCGGCCATTGCCTACGGGGACGTTCGCAAAGAAACCTGGGATGCCATGCAACCGAAGCTCACTCTCCGGTGGCGCCCCAGCCAGGACTGGATGCTGTATGCGGACGCCAGTCGCGGCTTCCGAAGTGGCGGATTCAATCAGACCGGCGTGGGCACGGCAGTACCTTACCCCGGCATTGAAGATATCTTTGACGAACAGATCGCGGATACCTTCGAAGTGGGTGCCAAAGGCGAGCTTAATGATGGCAAGCTGCGCCTGTCCGCCGCGCTCTATCACACCAATTTGGAGGGCGCCTACTTCTTCTATTACGACGCCGGCACCAACACCCAAAACCTCGGCAGCCTGAGAGAGGTGGAGTACCAGGGTGCCGAATTCGAAGTATCAGCTTTATTGGGCGAGTACTTCACACTCAAGGCAGGCATAGGACTGACCGACAGTGAAATTACCGAAGTTCCCGAGGACGGCTCCGGGCTATCCCAGGCGTGGCTGGGCAACCAGGCCCCTCTGGTCAGCGAAGTCACTGCCAACGTTAGTCTGCAATTTGACAGACCTGTTGGCAACGGCATGAATGTGTTCGCTCGCGCCGACTACCAGTACCTGGGTGAGACTTGGTGGGAGCCGGACAACTACTCCTCCAGAAGCGGCGTGAACCTCGTTGACGCGCGGGTCGGATTAGTTGCCGAGGGCAACTGGGGTGTAACAGTGTGGGTGCGTAACGCCACCGACAAGGAATACAACACTGAGTTTTCCCCCAACGCCAACCGGTCGCTCAATTTTCTCTGGAAAGCGCAACCTGTCCGGTATGGTATAGAGCTGACCAAGTGGTTCTGAACCCGCAGTCGATAGCAACTCTGGAGATCTAATATGAATGCAGTCGCACCCATCAAGAGCACCCTCCACCACAACGCGTATGTCTGCAAAGACCTGGAAGCCGTCCGCCAGTTTTATGAGGACGTGATCGGCTTCAAATTGGTGGCTACCTGGGCTGAGCGGACCGATCTATTCGGCAAAGTGCGCACCTACGCGCACTGTTTCTTCGACATTGGCGACGGCTCCTGTCTGGCTTTTTTCCAATTTGCTGACCAGGACGACGCCAATGAATTTGGGCCGGAATTGCCGCGTTCCGGCTTTCGGCACCTGGCTATGAAAGTGGACCAAGCGACCCAGGACGCCCTGAAGGATCGACTGGAGGCAGCGGGATATTTTGAGAGTGGTGAGGCCTACCCCCTGAACCACGGCTACTGCTGGTCACTGTACGTGTTTGACCCTTCCGGTCTGCTGGTGGAATTCACAGTGGACCACGAAGATGTCGAAGCCATTAATCGGGATAAAGCCGCCAATGCCCATGCTGATCTGGCGAAGTGGCTTGGAGGCGACCATACCCCCAACAATGAGCAGTTCCACCGCTAATACGGAGTTTTATTGATGTCAGTAAAAGTTGCGGTTGTATACCACTCGGGATACGGCCATACGGATGTTGTTGCCGAAAATATCGTCGCTGGCCTCAACGAGGTCGCAGGCGTCACCGTCACGGTGGTAAAGGCGGGCGACATTGTCGACCCCGAGAGCTCTGCTTTAAACATCCTGGACGAGATGGATGCTATGGTGTTCGGCTCGCCAACCTACATGGGATCTGCAGCAGCCAGCTTCAAGGGGTTCATGGAAGCCACCTCCAGTCGCTGGATGGAACAGCGCTGGAGTAACAAGTTGGCTGCTGGATTCACCAACTCGGGCGCCATGAATGGTGATAAGCAAAACACCCTGATGGAATTCCTGACATTTGCCATGCAGCACGGCATGGTGTGGGTGGGTCTGGGCCAAATGCCAGGCAATAACCACTCGGGTGGATCGAACGATGACAATAACCGATGCGGAGCATCGATCGGATGCATGACACAGGCCAATGTGGATCAGGGCGGCGACGTGGCGCCGCCTCCCTCAGACCGCGCAACCGCCAAGCTGTTTGGTACCCGCATCGGAGAAGCGGCGCTGCGCTGGAACGCTGGGAATGCGTGATCACCAGATCTACGATCCGGAAGTCGAAACGCGTCCGGTAGCCGCGCAGTTCACCGAGGATCGGACCAGCTATGAGAACCAAATCCGTTACCTAATGGATCACTCAGCGTTCTATCAGGCCAAGCTGGCCGAGGCTGGCTTCGACTCACCGGAAAAAATCGGCAGCCTTGAGGATATCGCGCAGCTGCCGTTCACTGAAAAAGATGAATTGCGCACCAGCCAGGCTACGTTTCCTCCTTTTGGTAGCCATGTTGCTGCCGACCCCGACAGCCTTCGACGGGTTTTCAGTACCAGTGGCACGACGGGCACACCCTGTTATCTAGGTCTGACCCAAAACGACCTGGAGATGTATGCCACCAACGTTGCAAGGGGCTACAGTGCCGCGGGTTTCAAGCCGGGCCAACGCCTGGTGGTGGGCTTTAACGCGGGACCTTTTGTTGCCGGTGCGGTGTATTACGGATTCGACAAGATCGGTTGTAACGTCATCCCGGTGGGCACCGGCAATACCGAAAGGATGGTAACTGCGATACAGAAGCTGGGAGCTACGGGTGTCAGTTGCACCCCCTCCTACGGACTCTATTTGATCGACTGGTGCCGAGAACACGGGATAGACACGCAAAGTTTGGGATTGCAAAACATGATCACGGCCGGCGAACCCGGCGGTGGCGACGCCCTGGTTCGCAGTACCATCACAGAGGCCTTTGGCTGCGCAGTAAGGGAATCCATGGGGATCGGCGATATTTCCCTGTCTGTGTGGGCGGAAGACGCCGACGAACAGGGTATGCACTTCATGGCCCGAGGAAATGTTCACGTCGAGTTGATCGATCCTCTTAGCGGCTCCCCTATTCCCTGGGAGGATGGCGCACAGGGCGAGTTGGTCTACACAGCACTCCAACGTGAAGCCATGCCGCTGCTGCGCTTCAGAAGTCGCGATCATGTGGTAGTCAACATGGCGAGCAACCCCACCGGTCGTACTGGACCCAGGATTCGCTGCATCGGCCGCACCGACGACATGCTCATTGTCCGGGGCGTAAACCTGTTTCCCACAGCGGTACGGAGTGTTCTCGAGGAATTCAATCAGGAGGTGTCGGGCATCTTCAGCATCCGCCCAGGTGCGGAAGGCGTCTTACAAACACCGCCGTTACCTGTTGTGGTCGAGGTAGCCCATGGACAGCAGGTCGACAACCCCGACCTGGCGAAGCGCATCCGTGGCGCCATCAGGGAGCGCTTGCTGGTCACCGCCGAAGTGCGACTGGTCGAGCACGGCAAACTGCCCAGGGAGACCTACAAAACCAAACTGGTAGATTATTCGGAGGCGGCTGCCTAACCCCCTGTTGCCCTCCTCCTTACCCCAATCACAGCGCTAATTTTTGAGAGGTTTGCTATGAGTTACATGCCGCTATTCCCAACCTGCCTGGTGGGAAGTTACCCGCAACCCGACTGGCTGATCGACAAAGCCAAACTCAAGGGTCGTTTTCCGCCCCGAACCCGAGCAAAAGAGCTATGGCGTATTGCGCCCGAGCATCTGGGTGAGGCACAGAGAGATGCTGTGAGGTTGGCCGTCGAAGATCAGGTGAGTGCTGGGCTGGATATCGTGACGGATGGAGAGGCCTGCCGGGAAAGCTACTCCAATCATTTCGCTACGGCCCTCAATGGGGTGGACATTGACAATCCTGGAGAAGCGCTGGACCGAAGTGGTGAGCCGGTGCACGTGCCTCGAATAACGGGCAAGATCAGCCGCCGCCATCCGGTCAGTATTAACGAGGTCAAGTTTCTTCGCAGCCTCACCGACCGAGCCATCAAATTTACCGTACCTGGCCCCTTTACCATGAGCCAACAGGCACAGAATGACTTCTACGCCACACCAGCCGAAGCGGCGATGGATTACGCGGCGGCGGTTAAGGAAGAAATTATTGATCTCTTCGCCGCCGGGGCCGACGTTGTACAACTCGACGAGCCTTACATGCAGGCGCGACCCGAGGCTGCCGAGGACTATGGCATTCAAGCGCTGAATGCGGCGCTCGACGGCGTGGGCGGTACCACCTGCGTGCATATTTGCTTTGGCTACGCTGCCCTGATTCATGAACGCCCCGAGGGATATTCATTTTTGCCGCAGCTCGCTGATGCCTGTTGTCAGCAAATTTCGATTGAAACGGCCCAATCGAAACTTGACTGCGGCGTGCTGCAATCCCTGCCAGCGCAAACCGTGCTGCTAGGCGTTATCGACCTGTCAACAACCGATGTGGAAACCCCCGATATGATCGTCGATCGGGTCAACCGAGCGCTGCCCTTTATCGACAAGGATAGGGTGGTACTGGCCCCAGACTGCGGCATGAAATACCTGCCCCGGGATGTATCCCTGGGCAAACTGGATGCAATGGTCGAGGCCGCTAGGCGCCTGAGACAAATGCACGGCTGAGACACAACGACAGCCGCAAGCTTATTCAACAGCCCCCCGCCTGTGAACCTTCCAGGAGCTTAGGCATAGCTCAGTAGTCAACTGACCACAGGCATCCGGGGATTCCCGAGACCCTGCCCTGCCAATTTGCTGGAACTTTTTCCCCGGTGGCACGTCCTATTAGTGGTATTGTCCAGATAAATTTAAGCGGAGCGCATCCCGGCATGTCAGACACAGAAATAGAATCCAGTGGCGAGGCGGCATCCGGAGGCAACACCAGAAATATTGCCCTGACCATCGGTGGGCTCCTCGTCCTGTCGGGGGTTCTTTACTGGGGCTTCCTGCAAGAACAAGAGACACCACCCGCCACACCACAGACGCCAGTGACCCCGGAGGTGGAAATCGAGGTGGAAGAGATTGTCGCGGTACCAGCGCCAC
>Ga0181596_10005551_pt1 | contig 11024 bp, 8 predicted proteins | sample 041ome_6_FD_148655 | JGI IMG/M metagenome (GOLD analysis project Ga0181596, IMG submission 148655) | Coastal salt marsh microbial communities from the Groves Creek Marsh, Skidaway Island, Georgia - 041402US metaG (spades assembly) | ecosystem: Environmental > Aquatic > Marine > Intertidal zone >... | reverse complement strand
GTGGAATAACTTTCGCATATTATTGTTTAATTAAATAATAAATAAACACGTTTTGACGATGGTGACGACGCAAAAAGAGAGGTCGTCAAAACGCTTCTTCAGGAGAAAGAATTGAAGTTCGTCTGAATCGTCTTCTCTTTGATGAGTGAATGAAGAGAGTTCGTTATCCGTTGTTTTTCGTCTCTCGAGGGTTTCTCTGACAACGAACTTTTTTAGGGTTTCATTCTCGTGCTTAGGGTAAACCCTAAACTTGTGAGCAAAGATATTTTCTCTCTCTCTCTTTCGCCTTGTCTGTCTGGGAAAAAAGAATTGGATTCACACAACAAAAAAAAGAAATGGTGTCAAGTTCGTCAAGTTTCGAAGACAACGCGTCGGTGGAAACGCTCGTCGTCGCCGGAATCACGTTCGGCCTCGCGCACGTTCTCAGCGGACCCGATCATCTCTGCGCTTTGGCGGTCATTGCTTCTTCCTCCTCGAGTTCTTCTTCTTCTTCTTCTTCGGATGATGATTCGTGCGATGATGAAAATGATCAGGATTGTAACGACCTTAACATCGAAAGGGTGGATGTAAACGACGACGGGAAGAAAAGGATGAGGAGAGAAACGAAAAACGCGAAGGACGACGACGAAGAGTCCGGCGTCGTCGATGATGATGATGATGATGATGATGATTACGTTATTATTGCGAATACTACTAACGATACAAAGAAACGATTTAATGACCCAAAACTGCTTTTGGCGGCCAACAGAAGAAAAAGCCGACAACGAAGAGACAACTTCCTCCTGGGCGTCTCGTGGGCGTTTGGCCACTCGTTCGGGTTATCTCTACTCGTCTGCGTGTTTTTCGCGCTGAAAAAAGAGTTAAACATAAACGCGATTGGAGATGTTGGGGATAAGATTGTTGGGTTTACGATGATTGCCATCGCGTTCGCGGCGGCGAGAGGCGCGAGGAAGTTTCGCGTGCGGGAGAAAGCGGAGAGAGAGCACGTGAGAGATTCAGAAGCGGATGGGGAGGGAGAGGAGATGGCGCATTTAGGCGACGAGATTATTTTGGAGATTGATCCGACGGCGAGGACGAAAGTGGTCGCGTCTGGTTCGAAGGAGCACGAAGAAATGCACTTGAGGAGGGAACCGCACGTGCACCAAAGGAGCGCGAGTCGCGAGCGACGCTTCGCCGGCGGCGGCGGCGGCGGCGGAAACAAGGAAGTAGTGGGGGTAGAAAAAGAAGAAAGAGGAGAAAATGATGAAGAGAAGAACGTTTCGAGCAGTGGTCGTGGTGGTATACCGACGACGACGAAAGAGAAGGACGAGGAGAAGAAGGACTCGAGGAAAAAATCAGCATTCCTCGTCGGCCTCGTCCACGGCATCTCCGGTGTCTCTGGTATCCTCGGCGTTCTCCCCGGCGTCGTCTTAAACTCCTCTGCAAAATCAGCCGCGTTCATAGTATCTTTCTTGCTCTGCTCTACCATCGCCATGACGCTTTTCTCCGTCCTGTTTGGTGAAACGTTGCGAAAAGCCGCCTCGTTCGCCGGCGAGCGCGGAAAAGGCAAAAGTGATGGCCGAAAGCTCGCCTCGAACGTCATCGTCGGTGCGAACGCGTTCTTCGCGCTTGGGTCATTCGCGTGTGGCTTCGTGTGGTTGTATTTATCTTTCAGCGGAGAAGGTGTTGACGTTTAATGATGATGTTATTATTTATTAGTAGAGTAACATTTTCCCAATACAGTTGTAGAAGTCACCACAAAACAACTCTGTCCCCGGCGCTTTCCTGCACACACACGCACACAAAAAACACAAATGACCGCCGAACAATCGCATCAACGAGAACAAACGAGAGAGTTCTTCGTGGATGCCATCGCCGGGTGGGTCGCCGGTGCCAGTTCCACCGTTTGCGTGCAACCGGTGGATACGATTTTGACGAGGGTACAAAGCGCGTCGATTCCATCATCGTTCGCGGCGGCGGCGGCGAATACGACTACTACTTCCACGTCATCATCTTTATCGTCGAGAGGAGGAAGCGCAGTAGGTACGGGAACGACTCGAAACGTGCTCCAATCTGTCTTTCGAGACGGTGGGTACAAAGCGTTCTTTCGAGGTCTCCCGGCGGCGACGATGGTGATTCCGTTGCAAAATATGCTCCTCTTTGTAGGGTACGGCGTCGGCGAGCGATGGAGCAAAACATCGATGGATAAGAACAACGAGAACAAAAGCGAGAACAATAAAATGAACAGAACGCACGACGGCTTAATGCCCGTGTTTGTGGGCGGCGTGTGCGGCGGGATCGTCCAATCGTTCGTCGTGGCGCCGTTTGAATTGTTGAAAGTGAACCAACAAGTTCGAGGCGGGTCGGCCAAGGCGGTCGCGGAGAGGTTGTTGACTGGGAATAGCACCACGCGCAACCACGCGGCTTCGGTAGCGTTTAGAGGTTTAGGGTCCACGTTGTTGAGAGATGGAGTACCGCACGGGGTGTGGTTCGCGTCGTACGAATATTTCAAGAGAAAATGTTTAGAGCGACACCGGGGAGAAGACCAACGACACCTTACGCGAGAAGAAGGAGAAGAAGAAGAAGGAGGAGAAGAAAAGAAACTTTCGTCGATAGAAGCGATGTCGTGCGGCGCGTCCGCGGGTGCCGTCGCGTGGGCGGTCGGATACCCTTTCGATACGATTAAAACGCACATTCAAGCGAATTCCTCGAGCGCGTACAAACCAAACATTTGGGAGGCGTTTTCGCACTTGCGAAGAACGAATACGCTATATAAAGGCTTCGGATTGAAACTGTTGAGAGCGGTCCCAGCGTCTGCTATTTGCTTCGTATCCTACGAGGAGTGTCGTAAACTCATGGATTAATTTATTTACTACTTCACAATGTATACTACATGTATTAGAACAGAACTATCGTCATCACCGTCTCAGCGCGGCTAATCGCGCGACTCGCACCGCCGTCGCCGCGTCTCTCGCCACCCATAACCCCGCCGGAGGGCACGCCGCCGACGCTAAAAACCCCGTGGAAACGAGCGCGGTTGCACCAAACGCGTGCGACAGGATGCCTGATTTCAACTTTGGCGAATACGAGGATGAAACGTTTTCCTCCTCCTCCTTCTCGCTACTACTACTACTACTTCTATGACTAAAATACGCGTCCGTCGCGCTATCCCATAAGCACCACACCCCTCGCCAAAACAACACGCAGCTCAAGCCGACGAAGTACGTCGGCGGTGAAAACAGCATCACTCGTTTCCTTGCGCTCCTCGTCGCCGCGCCTACGTGTTCTCGCATCATCATCAGTTTCACGTGTTGGCTCGTCGCCAGCCCACTGACGCCTCCGAGGAAGCACGCCATGCCGGATTTTAATTCGCTCGAAGGGAACACGGTTTCGTCGAGCACGTACCACGCGCCTCGCCAGAAGCTCGCCACCGCGATGCCGACGAACGTGGTCGTCGCCAGGAGTGGGATTGCTTGCTCCAAAGGTACTTTCGACGACGACGCTTGGGAGGCGGAGGAGGCGAAGCATCGCGCCTTCTTTTGATGACGACTTGGTCCCGTTCGACGCGGACCCCCTTTTGTTCGCATCGTGGCTGCGAGAACAAAAGCAGCGGTCGTCGTCGTCGTCGTCGTCGTCGTTCTCGGGGTTGTTACGGTGGTGGTGTTCGCCGCGCTTTGTGTGCGCATCATCCGCCTGGACAAGAGCGCATCAGTCGTTTTACACAGACGTCGAGCAGCTCGCCTCATTTTATCCACACCACGAGTACGTTGTGAACGCTGCTCGCGCTCTCCCCTTAGAACCAAAGCGTGATGATGATGTCGAGAGGGTCTCAAAAAAACGCGAGCAAAGAGAAGGGGAGGCTTTCAACGCTCTCTTTTAGGGTGTATGTACTGGGCAAAAACGACGCCACGAAAGCAGACCGGCAGAAAGACCGACCCTTTCGGGCGTTTGTTTTTTTCGCGTCCTTTGGCGACGTGTTTCCCGCACTTCATATAGGTGCCAACAATATCTGAACACCTCACGTCGCGTTATCCTCACTTCTCACGCGGTATATATCTGAGACAGTGCAGAGAAGAACACGAAACAGAACTTCCAAAGAACACATATTCCACGTAGTTCTGTCCGCGCGAGCGAGAGCATCACGCGCACTAGAAAGCACGCGCACACGTTTAGTATTTATACGAATCACACGCGTTACGGGATGGCGACGTTTCGGGAACCCTCGGCGACGTTTCGAGGACGAATGGTACATTCATATCTCTTCGCCTTGATGGCGACGCTTTTGACCACTTTTACTGGTCTGAAAACTGCACGAGCGACGTGCATTCCATCCAACTCGGAGTACGAGGCATTTTTTGCCGGCTTGATCGATTCCGCGAACCCACCGTCGTTACCGACTGCTGGGTCGTGTTGCCAGATGGATGTCTGTGCGATTCCGTGCCCTGCGACGGTGCCGAAACCGGATTCGGATTTCGGGATCGGCGTGATATGCGTGGTGGTTTTATTTTGCATGATTGGCATTGGGACGGTGTATTTTGTGGGCGGGAAAGCGAAGAATTTTTTCGTCGCCGGGAGGTCTTTACCGTTACCGGTGGTCATCTTAACCTTGGCGTCTCAGTCCATCGACTCGAACGCGTTGTTAGGCAACGCGGATTTGAGTTATAAGTTCGCGTTCTTCGACGGCGCGGTGTTACCGATTGGTCTCGGTTTGTCGTTGATTTTGAACGCGCTCTTCTTCGCGAAGAAAATGAACGCGGAAGGTGTTTTGACTTTGCCTGATGTCTACGGGAAACGCTACGGCGTCGCCACGGAGATCATCGCGAGTTTAGTCTTGTGCTGCTCTTTTCTTTGCCTTCTCGCGGGGAACTTGGTGGGGATGGCGAAAATTTTGGCCTACTTGTTCGATTTGGACATCACCGACGGCGTTTTCTTATCCGGCATTATTATTTTGGTGTACACGGCGTGCGGTGGGTTATTTTCAGTCGCCTACACGGATGTTATTCAATCCGCCGTAGGCATGACTGGATGCCTCGCCGCCGTGTATTGGATTATTAAAAACGCCGAGTTCGAAGCGCCGCCGCCGTCGATTGGATTTCCCGATTACGTCTATCCCGACGAGGCGACGGCCAAATTGTACGACGGCATCCCGTGCACGAACGTTCCGGATGCTTTTTGCTACAACGCCGCGAAATGGTGCCCGAGCGATGATAATTGCAAAACGGACGCCGGCGCGTACCCGTTTGGCGATAAAGTCATCTACGACAGGTCGATGAGCGACCCGCGCGCGTTGACACCGTTTCCAAACGCGATTTTATTCAACTGGGCGACTATTTTTGTCCTTGGTTTCGGTAACTTGGCAGCTTTGGACTTCCAGGCGCGCTGTTTGGCGGCCAAGTCGCCGACGACGGCCCAAATCGGTTGCTTAGTCGCCGGTTTGTTGACGTTCTTCGTCGGTATTCCGTTTGCGTACACGGGCGCCGCTACGCGTTACTACTTCGGCCCGGATTCACCGTACGCGAGTTTTGAAACGGACTCGTGCTCAAAAATTCTCGGTTTACCGACGTGCGCGATGTGGCAGCCAGATGGAAACGCGTTCATTTACATGTTGACCCACGTCGTCCCGAAAGGATTAGGCGGTTGGTGCTTGCTCGGCATCGTCGCCGCGTCTATGAGTACGTGCGATGGCGCAATCTTAGCGCTCGGAACTGTGTTCTCGCACAACATCGTCCGACACATGCCGGGAGAAATGATCAAACCGGATACGTTATTGCGATGGGCGCGCATATCGACCATCCCGTTTGCGTTTATCGCGATGGGAATCGCCGCGGCGAAATCAGATACCACGGGTTATCTTCTCGTCGTCGCCTTCGACGTCGCTTTAGCCGGTGCCGTCATCCCGCTCTTCGCCGCTTTCTACGTCAAAGACCCGTCGCCGAACGCGGCGTTCTGGTCCATCTTCGCCGGCTCCTTGTGCCGCGTCATCTTGGAATTTTCCTTGAAAAAAGACGGATTCTTGATTTACCCGTACGGCGGCGACGAGTTTTTGGATTACGGCACAGCGGCGTCGGACTTATACCCAACGTTCTTCGATAAATCATCCGCTGATTTATGGGACCCATCCGTGCAAGAGTGCAAACAATCCAGATTCGAAGATTGGACCGGCGTGGACTCTTTGGTCTCCCCCGCCGTCTCTTTGCTCGTGTTCACAATCTTACACGTTCTCGAGAAAACCTGCGGCAACGTTTCCTGCTTTCCCAAATCCTGGTTAACGCCTTTGGAGAAGAACTTTGAAGACGAGGACGATACTCCGAGCGCAGAAATCGAGATGAAATAAATAAAGTCATCGTCTCGTTTTCATAATCATCATCTTCACAAATCATCGTATTGTTGCAATATGACGTTTTGATATACTAATACGAAGAATAATAATAAACATCCACAGCACAAAAGTGGTAAAAAAAAAACGAAAAAATCGAAAAAACGCTTTAAATTTTCAACTGTTTGGTCTTCTTCACTCCTTTGAATCTCTCTCTTTTATTCTCTCTTAATCGCGCGCGCGTTTGAAAAAGGAAACGAACACGAAAGCGGCGAAAACACATAAAGCGCGAAAGAGTTTCGTCGCAAAGACTCGTCGAGCGCGTTTCTTTTTTGCTTTTCTCTCTGAAAAAATCAAAAGCTATAAATCGAGACCAATCCCCGAGACACACATCACACATGCGGGTTGGGGTTGACCATCATCTTCGAGGAGACCACGACGACGCGCAGATGACGATCGACGAAGAACGTCTGGAAGAAATAACGGAAGAAGAACAGAACAAAAGAAGAAAGAGTAAATGTAACGTCGCGAATGCGATTTTACACGCGTTCGAAGAGCAATCCAACACGAACGCGGGCGCGTTTTTTTCCTTCATGGCTGGTCCAGGCGGGTTGGTCGAGTCCTCGAATGCCTCCTCTTTGAGTGCTTTAAATTTTTCACTGAAGAGGAAAAAAATGTGGGCGATGTTCTTTGACGGCTATTTCGGGAGGCTGTGGACGATGTCGCTGGCGATTACGATCGTGTGTTTTCCGAGCATGCCTTGGTTGTTAGTACGCCGCACGGAGGAGGATGATGATGCGGGAGGATATTCGTCGTTTGAAACGGTGTGCGCGGCGGCGAGCGTTTTGACTTTGGTTTCGCTCGTCGATTGTTGGTTGCGAGTGAAGTGCGTGCAAGGGTACGGGATGAGTTTTGCAGCTATTGTGGACGGGTTGACCGTGGTGATGACGCCGATTTTACCAGTCGTGCGAGAGTTTGTTTTGTATGAGCAATCGATCGGGAAAAGAGAGGACGACGCGTTGGCGTACGGCGCGAAAGCGTTCGCGGTTGGATTTGCCGAGTTTTTGTTTTTGATGCGTTTATGCATCGCCGGTGCGCAGTTTTTGTCCGCGAGGTGGGAAGGAAAGTCCGCGAGGTACGGTGGTGGTAACAGTGAGAAGAGTAACGCGTCCGCGGCGGGTGTCTTTCGAAGATTGGAACAAGCTGGGGCGGCGAATATCGCGCTACTGGTTGCGACGACTGTTACGCTGGGTCCGATTGCCTCCGGCGGCGAGAATTCAATCACCATCGTCCGGAACTACGCGTATTACGAGGGCGCAAACGCGAGCGAAGTCGATCAAACGAGAGCTATGCGGCGATTGATGGAAGCTGGATTAGCTTTAGTGGCTTCGGCGTTGTTCAACGCCTTGTTTATTTCCATGCGCATGCACTTGTTGGGCAAACCGTTCGAGAAGATTGTTGAAATTTTAGAACGCCACGCGCGTTCAATTTTAACTGATTTGGACGACCAGATTGGAAGGAACAATCCTAACGAAGCACGACCGTACGAAGGCATCACGGGAAGTTTGGACATATCCGTCTTGGCGTACGTTTTGGAGAAAATGTCCAACATCGTCGACAGCTCGACGCAACTTCGAAAACGGCACCCTTCGTTAGCCTCGAGCTCCTTAAACGGCGACTCGCCGCAACGATCTTCGACGAACCAACTTCTCATCCAAGCGATTCTCGAAGACCACTCTGTCTTTGCAGGTTTAGAGGTCGACGATTCTACTAAAGCGTGGTTGAAAAGTTACGACGTGAACTCGGTGACTAGACTGGGGAATACCGTCACGACGACGACGAAGTCAAAGATCCACTCGTTCGCCGCCGCGGTGACAAAAATGGCAGGCGCGAAAAAAGCTGTTTCGGCGTTAAAGAAAAGTACCGCCAACGGTACAAATGCGTCATCAGCGGTGATAGTTTTGACCGAGGACGAGAAAATTGAACTCAATTCGTGGAACTTTAAAGTTTTCGAGTACGGCGAAGAGGAGAAGAACAGAAGCAACGGCGTCGCCGAGCCCAAACGCTCAGCGCTTCCTCTCTCTTCTTCCTACGCAAAAGCATTTTCTTTCGTCGTTGAAATGTTCCGGGAACTCGGTCTTCTCTCCGTCGTCGTCGACGAACCCGTCTTGCGCGTATTCCTCTACGAAGTTGCGAAATTGTACCGCTCCAATCCGTACCACAACTTCACGCACGCGCTCGACGTCGCGCACACCACTTTCCGCTACATAAAATTGACAAAGTCGCGAACGAAAATTACCAAGCTCGAACGTTTCGCCGTCATGATCGCGGCTATCATTCACGACGTGGACCATCCAGGTCTAACCAACGCGTTTCTCGTTCGTACAAGGGACCCGCTGGCGACCACGTACAACGATCAATCCGTACTGGAAAACCACCATCTGTCCTATTTTTTCAATTTGATCGAACGGAAGAAAGAGGCGAACATCTTCGATTACGCGACGTCGCCGGCACAATCGTCCCATTTCACGGAGGAGAGTTACCGCGAGGTTAGACGCATAATCATCGCGTGCGTCATGCACACGGACATGGCCACGCACTTTGGTTTGGTTTCGAAAATGAACGAGTTTGTGGTATCGCACGATTTTTTGGAGGCGTTGGAAGAAGAGGAGAAAGGCGAGGACGACGACCAAAGCAAGAACGACGACGACGACGACGACGACGACCAAAACGAAGAAGATCCACTCTTTGAAGATGGTATGGTGAAAAAAGATAAAGGCGCGTTCTTCAAAACGGACGACGAACGACAGTTGATGCTGAACGTGTTGTTACACTCGGCGGATATATCCAACGCGGTAAAACCGTTTCCGACGTACAAAATGTGGGCGACGAGAGTGTTGGAGGAATTTTTTAACCAAGGCGATCGCGAGAAAACGCTCGGGTTACCGGTTTCGCCGATGATGGATCGAGAGACGACGATCGTTTCTGTATCGCAGATTAATTTTATTGAGTTTGTGGTGGCACCTTTATATAGCGCATTTTCGAAGATGTTTCCGGAGACGCAATCCATGTGCGTCGAGCTCGTTGAAAATCGACGGATTTGGCAAGAACGTCTGGAAGATGAAATCGAGCGAGACGCGTCAAAAACAGACGCGCAGAAGAAAAGCGAACGAGAGCAGTTCGAAAAACGGTTCCGCGGATTAATCGACAAGCATTTTTCGAGAACGAACGCGTTTAAGGATACCGAGGATCCAATCGCAAAGCGCGTGTTATCGACGCCGCCGCACTCGCGAAGAGGGTCGGCTGTGCACTCCTCCCCGCTCGCGAGCGCGCGGAGCACGCCCTCGAGAAAGCGAAGCGTCGTAAATTTCGTCAACAACAACAACGAATCGAATAATACTGGCGGGGAAGAATATGAGCACCACAACAACTACGCTGGTCCGCAAAGAAGCGACGCGAGTTCAGATTCCTTCGTCTCTATGCTTTCAAACGCGCTCAAAGCGGCGAAGAAAAACGGAGGAGGCGGCGTCGCCTCTTCTTCTTCTTCCCCGGCTGGAGGACTTCGTCGAGGCAGCAGTTTCAAGAGCGAAGACAACAACGAACATTTATAATCAGAAACTTTTTATTTATTATTCTTTATACGCGAACATTTTACTCGCGAAAAAGTCTCGTCTTTTTCAGAAAAAAACGCTCGCGAGAGACTTGACTTTTTTTTATCCTCAAAGAAAAAATGGACTCGGACTCGCCCCCGCGACCAACCAAACGCCGGCGCAAGTCGAACAAGACGAAGCATAAGAGCGGATACGGCGGCGGCAACGAGGAGAATAGCAATAACGGAGCAAATCGGTCGTTCGAAACGTCGACGTCGTCTTCCGCTTTGAAGACGATTCATGCGACTCAGACCGTGACCACGCGTCAACGCGCATGTCATTTGCTTCGCCAACACGAAATCGACCGTAACTGTCCTCTTTTCGCCTCGCAGTTGACGAGAGATTGCGTGTCTTTGATTTTGAACAAAGTTTCCGCGAAAGACTTGGCCAGAGTGCAAAGTTCGTGCACGTTTTTCGGCGACGAGAAAGGACGAGGGAGACTGATGATCGAGGAGGAAGTGCGACGCAGAATCCAAGCGAAGGGGTTGACGACGGACGTGATGATGCCCGAGCATTTCTGGTGCGTGAGTGATGAACGCGTAAAGATGAACGCTTTAAAATCGTTTTTCCCAACTCGTACAAACCAAAACTCGTCGTTTTAGCATCGTCCTGTCCTCGAATCATCGAAACCGGGTATTCGATCGAACCGGCGCGAATGCGCTTCGACGAAAGCGCGCACGTTTTTCAGATAAAATTCCTCTCGTTGACTCGAAAAGATTTTTTCCAACGAGAGAGACGAAAAGACTTGAAGCTAAATTTTCATCCATCGCGCTGACCGTCGTCGATCTTTTGTCGTTGTTTTATGACCACTCATTATTCGCATTTGGAAAACGACCACAGGAAAATGAACGATTTACAGCGTTTGGACGTGTTGGAGAGACGCGAGACGCCGTTGATGCCGAGCGATGTGAAAGTGAACGCGTGGGTGCGCGTGAAAGGAAACTTAGAATACGTGAAACAGTTGTGCGCGAACGGCTTCGAAGCCGAGGAAGGAGGAGAAGGAGGAGGAGGAGAAGGTGAGAATCAAGAGCCGTTAGGAGGAGGAGGAGGAGGAGAAGGAGGAGGGGTCCAACAGTATC